>Ga0209415_10000055_pt1 | contig 147490 bp, 147 predicted proteins | sample PeaSoiSIISIP2007_FD_187696 | JGI IMG/M metagenome (GOLD analysis project Ga0209415, IMG submission 187696) | Peat soil microbial communities from Weissenstadt, Germany - SII-SIP-2007 (SPAdes) (version 2) | ecosystem: Environmental > Terrestrial > Soil > Wetlands > Peat | place: Germany... | reverse complement strand
CGTGGCGTACGACGAGAGGCTGGCCCGGCGCATCCGTGACCTCGTCGCGTCACAGGGCGGCGTCGCCGAGCAGCGGATGTTCGGCGGACTCGCCTTTCTGGTCAACGGGAACATGGCCGTGGCCGTGAGCGGCCGAGGTGGGCTGATGGTGCGCATCGATCCCGCCGCGTGTGACACGATCATCGCCAGCACCCCGGCGCGCCCGATGGAGATGCGCGGACGCGTCATGAAGGGCTGGCTGCGCGTGGACGCGGTGCACGTCGCCACGAAGCGCCAGCTCGAGCCGTGGGTGAGGCGCGGTGTGACCTACGCGCGCTCGTTCCCGGCGAAGTGAGTTAGCGCTCGCTCCGGGCCGGCCTGACGCGAGACGGCGCGCTGCATGATCGACGGCGTGGCCACGCGTCGAGGCGTACTCCAACGAAAGCGTAGGGAGCGCCGGCGGCTCGCGCGGGGCGCCGCGCCGGACGTGGACGGCGGGCGCCGGCGCGCCAGGCAGATGCCAGCCCGCCACCCCGGCGCGCGGCCACCGATCGGCGGGGCCACCCCTTCGGCGTCCACGCCCGAGCATTCGAGGAGCCAGGAGATGACCGAGTTCGAGTTCCACATGTCGTCGACGCGCCACTCGTCCCGTCCCCACACGAGAGCCGGAACGTACGCCATCAGGTCGATGATGCGGCGCGCGACCGTTGGGTCCACGGCGACGCACACCGGACTGTCGACGGCGAAGCTCACGTCGTCGATCACGCCATCGGGCCAACATCGAACCTCGTAGCGCAGATGCCGGAAGCGCCGTAGCGCTCGCGCCCCCACGGGCCCCTCGACGACCACGCCTCGATCCTGCCCGTGGTCATCAGGAATGGGCGTCACCTCGATGATGCTCGTCACGTCGCCCACCTTCACTTCGAGCGCGCAGTGATAGAGCTCGCAGCGCGCTCGTCGCTCACCTACCGCGCACATCGACTCATAGATCCGACCGTTGAGTCGCACGAACGAGCCGCCTGCTCCGAGCGGTATCCAGTACAGATTCACCGCGGCGTCAGTCGCCGGGTCTGAGGTGGAGCCTGAGGTTGAGGCGCCCGGCTCGTGATCGTCGGCGACGCCACCCGCAGTGTGCGCACCCACGTCATCAACCATGTCATCGCGAACCGTCATGGTCGCCTCCACCACCCAGCATGGTCGCCGTCAGCCGAGAGCACCAGGGGACATGGCCCCGAACGCGGTCATCCGCGCCGCCCCCAGGGCGCCGTGACCCGCTCTGAGGGGCTCTCGGCCGCTGAGTGACGCGCCGTCGAGGGATTGAGGACGACGCCCATCTGTGGGAAAAATGGGGCTATCTCGTTGATTGCGTTCACGTTCTTGGGGAAAACGAGACAAAAGGAAGCCGATTCTGGGCAAAAGTGTCGGATACCGCGTTTTTCATTGGACAGGCCGTGACGTCTCTGGCACAGTGTCACTCGTAGTTCACGGAGTACCTGTCGACGATCGGTCGGCCCGAGAGGGTGGATTGACGGAGAAGGAAGGGACCTCGCAAGAGGGACGGACCTTTTCGCCGGGCAGTGGAGTTCGGTCCACTGTTCGTACGACGAATGACGTGAAGTGCCCGCCGTCACGCGGAGGCCTGTCCGACACGGGTCACCGCGTGATGTGCCTTCGGGGACCCCGAGGGGCTGGGGAGCTTCGGCTCACTGGTCACTCGGGGTTCTCGGCTTTTCTGGCTCAGAACAGCGCGCCGGGCTCCGTCGGGGTGATCAGCTCCGGACCGTCGTTCTTCACCGATCCCACCGCGGCACCCACCCCCACGTGCGTCAGTGTCCCGGCCGGCGCGGGAACCAACAGGTGGAGGCGCTCGTCGGGGCCGTGGTCGGCGACGTCGAGCCAGGTCGTGACGTCACCGCGGTCCAGCACGACGGGCATGCGGTCGTGCAGGCCGTCCATGTCGTCGCTGGGCGACGTCGTGATGATCGTGCACGTGCGCAGCGCCTCGGCGTCGCGCGGCCCCTCAGGGTCGCGCCAGTACTCGTAGAGGCCCGCGAAGAGCAGCGGGTCGCCGTCGACGCGCGTGAAGTAGTGGGGCTGACGGCCCTTGCCGGGCCGACGGTCCCACTCGTAGAAGCCGTCGACCGGCACCACGCAGGTCCGCTTGGCGAAGGCGCTGCGAAACGACGGCTTCTCCGCGACGGTCTCGCCGCGCGCGTTGAAGAGGCGGTTGGCGACCTTGGGATCCTTCGTCCAGCTCGGCAGGAGCCCCCACCTGTAGCGGTCGAGGACGCGTGCACCTTCGACGTCGGCCACGGCGAAGAGGCGGCGCTGGGGCCCCACGTTCCAGCTCGGGTGGCCGTCGGGCTCGATGCCCGCGGCGAGCGCGGCGTCGAGGAGCCGGGCCAGGCGTATCGGGGGGGTGAAGAGGGCGACGCGTCCGCACATGGTGTCTCCTTGGCTCGACGATAGGTCCACCCGCGGGCGCTAACGCGATTCGCAACGCCGATTTCTGGTCAGATTATGGACTTTTCGCGCTCTGGAGACGCAGTGGCGGGTGTCATCAGGTCTGGCTACTCTTGCGAACGTATGTTCGCTTTACGAGAGGCTCGACCCTCTCTCCCCGACGACGTGGCCGCCTCCCTGCGGCCCGTCTCGCTGGCGACGGGCCGCCGCCTCCCCCTTGGCGAGCCCTGGGACGGTCTCGTGCCGAGCGGCGGACTGCGGCGCGGTTCGTCGGTCGCGGTGCTGGCACCGCCGGGGTGGGGAGGGTTGAGCCTGGCCCTCAGCCTCGTGAGCGAGGCGAGCGCGCGCGGTCACTGGGTCGGCGTGGTCGGCGTCGACGGTCCGGGGATCGTCGCCATCGCCGACCTCGGCCTCGACCTGCGCCGGGTGCTCTTCGTGCCGCGTCCGCGCGGCGCGTGGGCTGAGGCGGCCGCCGACCTGCTCGACGGGGTCGACCTGTTGGTCGTGCGTCCGCCGGCGCGCACGCCGCTGCTCGCGGCGCGCCGCCTGACCGATCGCGCCCGCGAGCGCTCGACCGTGTTGGTCGTGCTCGGCGAGGCCCGCGGGTCGTGGCCGTTGCCGACGGACCTCTCCTTCGTCATCACCGACGCGCGCTGGCGCGTGTCGTCGCGCCTCGACGAACGCCACCTGAGCGTGCGCGTGACGGGACGCGGCGCGGCCTCGCGCGGCGTCGAGCACGCGGTGGTGCTACCGGACGGCCGGGGCCGGGCGGCGGCCGGTTGAATGGAACGCCTCCTCGCGGTGTGGGTGCCGGTGCTCGGCGACGAGTCGCCCGACGGCTCGACCCTGCGCACGTACCTCACGCTGCTCGACGCGCTGCTCGTGCTCTGCCCGTTCACCGAGCCGGTGCGCCTCGGTCTCTACGCGATGCCGATGCGCGGCCCGAGCCGGTTCTTCGGCGGGGAGGGGCCGGTGCTCGACGCCGTGGCGACGACGGTGCACGACGTCACCGGCGCCGAGGTGCGCCTCGGCGTGGCCGAGGGACTCTTCAGCGCTGAGCTGGCGGCGCGGCGCCAGGTGGTGGTGCCGGCCGGGGGCAGCGAGGCCTTTCGCCGCGCGCAGCCCCTCGACGTGCTGGGGCGTAAGGACCTCGCCACCACCTGTCGTCGCCTGGGCCTGCACACGGTGGGCGCCTTCGCCGACCTGGCCGTGGCGCGCGTGGCCGAGCGCTTCGACGGCCACGCGCTGCACCTGCACCAGGTCGCGCGCGGCGAGGTCGGCGAGCTCTCCGGTCAACGCGACGCACGCCTGGACGCGCGCCTGGCGCGTCTGCGTGGGGAGGCCGGGGTGCTCGGTGAGCAGCGGGGCTTCTTCGGCCAGCGTGGCGCCGGCGACGACCGCGCCGAGGCCGCGGCCCACCGGGTCCGGCGCCGCCTCGGCGCCGACGCGATCGTGGTGGCGTCGCTGCGTGGGGGCCGCGGTCCCGAGGACCGCGCCACGCTGGTGCCCTGGGGCTCTCCCGAGGCGCGTCGCGACGACGCGCCGTGGCCCGGTCAGCTGCGCGCGCCGCTGCCCGCAACCACCCTCGCGCACCCCGTCGCGGTGGAGCTGCGTGACGCCGGTGACGCGCCGGTGCGCGTCTCGGCACGCGGCCTGCTCAGCGCGACTCCGGTCGTGGCGGTCCTCGCCCGGGCGCGCCACGAGGTCGTGTGGTACGCGGGACCCTGGCCCATCGTCGAGCGGTGGTGGGCCGCGGCGCGCCGGCGCGCCCACCTCCAGGTCGTGCTCGACACCGGCGAGGCGGCGCTGCTGGTCGCCGAGTCGGGCCGGTGGTGGCTCACGGGGATCTACGACTGATGGCGACCTACGCCGAACTGCACGCCCACTCGGACTTCAGCTTCCTCGACGGGGCCAGCGACCCCGAGGAGCTGGCGGCCGAGGCGACGCGTCTGGGGCTCGGCGCGCTGGCCTTGACGGACCACCACGGTCTCTACGGCGTCGTGCGCTTCGCCGAGGCGGCGCGGGCCTTCGGCCTGGCCACCGTGTTCGGCGCGGAGATCACGCTCTGCGGCGACGACGACCGCGTGGGGGTGCGCGACCCCTCGGGCGAGCACGTGGTCGTCCTGGCGCGCTCGCCCGAGGGGTACCGCCACCTCTCGGTGATGCTCGCCGAGGCCCTCATCGCCCGCGGGGAGAAGGGCGCGCCGCGCATCACCCTCGACGAGCTCGCCACCAGCGCGCGCGAGTGGCTGGTCCTCACGGGCTGTCGCAAGGGGCCGCTGTCGCGCGCGCTGCTCGCCGAGGGCCCGCGCGCGGCCGAGCGCGCGCTGGCGCGCCTCGTCGAGCTGCTGGGTGCGCCGAACCTGGCGGTCGAGCTGTGGGACCACGGCGCGCCCGAGGACGTGGCGCGCAACGACGCCCTGAGCGAGATCGCGGTGCGCCGCGGCGTCGACGTGGTCGCCACCGGCAACGTCCACTACGCCACCCCCGAGGCCTTCGCCCGGGCCAACGTGCTCTCGGCCATCCGGGCCCGGCGCAGCCTCGAGGAGATGGAGGGCTGGGTCAGCGCCTCGCCGCTCGCGCACCTGCGCAGCGACGCCGAGCAGCGCCGTCGTTTCGCGCGCTGGCCCGGTGCGGTGGACCGGGCCGGTGAGCTCGGCGCCGCGCTCGCCTTCGACCTGCGCCTGGTGGCCCCCAACCTGCCGGCGTACCCCACGCCGGCGGGGATGGACGAGCAGGCCTACCTGGTGTCGCTGGTGGCGTGCGGGGCTACCGAGCGCTACGGGCCGCGCGAGGCCGAGCGCGTGGCCGGCGCGTGGCGCCAGATCGACCACGAGCTCGGAGTCATCGGGACGCTGGGCTTCGCCGGCTACTTCCTCACGGTCTGGGACATCACCGAGTTCTGCCGCCAGCACGACATCTACTGCCAGGGCCGCGGCTCGGCGGCCAACTCGGCCGTGTGCTTCTCGCTGGGCATCACCAACGCCGACGCGGTGGCGCTCAACCTCTTCTTCGAGCGCTTCCTCTCGCCGGCGCGCGACGGGCCGCCCGACATCGACGTGGACATCGAGTCGGGCCGGCGCGAGGAGGTGATCCAGTACGTCTTCGAGCGCTACGGCCGGCGCCACGCCGCCCAGGTCGCCGCGGTGATCACCTACCGGTCGCGCTCGGCGCTGCGCGACGTGGCCCGGGCCTTCGGGTTCTCCGAGGCCGAGGCCAACGCCCTGCGCGACGGCGTCGACCGTCACGCCATGGTCCCGGTGTCGCAGAGCGCGCCCGCGCAGATCGTCCACTTGGCCACCGAGCTGCTCGACCGGCCCCGGCACCTGGGCATCCACTCGTGCGGCATGGTGCTGTGCGACCGGCCGGTGACCGAGGTCTGCCCGGTCGAGTGGGGCCGCATGCCCGGGCGCACGGTCCTGCAGTGGGACAAGGACGACTGCGCGGCGATCGGCCTGGTCAAGTTCGACCTGCTGGGGCTGGGCATGCTCGACGCGCTGCACCGCGCGGTCGACGTGGTGGCGGACTTTCACGGGGTGCGCCCCGACCTCGGGCGCCTGGCCCAGGAGGAGGCCGTCTACGACCTGCTCTGCGAGGCCGACACCGTGGGGGTCTTCCAGGTCGAGTCGCGCGCCCAGATGGCGACGCTGCCGCGGGTGCGCCCGCGCTGCTTCTACGACCTGGTGATCGAGGTGGCGCTGATCCGTCCCGGCCCGATCCAGGGCCACGCGGTGAACCCCTACCTGCGCCGGCGCCGCGGCGAGGAGCCGGTGACCTACCTGCACCCGCGCCTCGAGCCGATCCTCGCGCGCACCCTCGGGGTGCCGCTGTTCCAAGAGCAGCTCATGGAGATGGCCGTCGCGGTGGCCGGCTTCTCGCCGGCCGAGGCCGACGAGCTGCGCCAGGCCATGGCCGCCAAGCGCTCCGAGCTGCGCATGCTCAAGCTCAAGAGCCGCTTCTACGCCGGCATGGCCGCCAACGGCATCACCGGCGAGGGCGCCGACCAGCTCTTCGACGCGCTGTCGGCCTTCGCGAACTTCGGCTTCCCCGAGTCGCACGCGGTCTCCTTCGCCCACCTCGTCTACTGCTCGGCGTGGATCAAGACGTACTACCCCGCGGCCTTCCTCGTCGCGCTGCTCAACGCGCAGCCGCTGGGTTTCTGGTCGCCCCAGAGCCTGGTCGCCGACGCGCGCCGTCACGGCGTCAGCGTCGCGCGCCCCGACGTGAACCTCTCGCGTGCCGGCGCCGCGCTCGAGGGGCCCCGCGACGCACCGGTGGTGCGCCTGGGCCTGAGCGCGCTGCGCGGGATCGGCGACGACCTGGCCGGGCGGATCGTCGCGGGCGCCCCCTGGGCCGGGCCCGAGGACCTGGTGCGCCGCGCGCGGTGCCACCAGGGCCACCTCGAGGTGCTCGCGGCCGCGGGGGCCCTGGACGGCTTCGGGCCGACCCGGCGCGCGTTGGCCTGGTCGGCGGGCGCGGCCGCGCAGGGCACGCCCGACCGACTCGCCGGGGTGGTGACGGGCCTCGCGGCGCCGCCGCTGCCCGACACCACCGAGATGGAGCGCGTCGCCGACGACCTCTGGTCGCTCGGGCTGACCCCCGAGGCGACCGCGATGGCCCTGGTGCGCGCCGAGCTCGACGCGCGCGGGGTGACGCGCGCCGACGCCCTGGCGGGCGCCGAGAGCGCCCGGGTGTGCGTGGCCGGCGTGGTGACGCACCGTCAGCACCCCGAGACGGCCAAGGGCGCGGTCTTCCTCAACCTCGAGGACGAGACCGGCCACGTCAACGTGATCTTCTCGAAGGGCGCGTGGGCGCGCTGGTCCCAGGTCGCGCGCACGAACCCGGCGCTGGTGATCCGCGGGAAGCTCGAGCGCGGCCAGGGCAGCCTGGCGCTGGCCGCGGAGTTCGTCGAGCCCCTCGCGCTCGGGGCGGTCACGGCGTCGCGCGACTGGCACTGAGGCCGCCCGCGGCCGGCCACCCCTCGGTCCGCTCGCGACACGACCGCGCACTCCGCGCCCGTCCCTCGACGCGCCGGCGTCGTGACGACCACCTCGATCGTCGCGTGGCTCGACGATCGTGACGGCGCCGCGTCGCTCACGATGGGCCAAGATCTAGCCATGGACGAGAACGACGCGCTCGACTTCGTCGAGACGCACGGCCTCGTGCTGGCCTCGGCCCAGGGGCCGGTCCCACGGATGTCGGAGGCGATCGCGGGCGAGCCGATTCGTGGCAGCTGGTGGGGCCACGCCAAGGGTGGCGAGATCTACCGGGTGCTGGGGTTCGTAGAGGAGTCGCCCGACGTGCTGGTGTGCCGGGTGATCGACGGCAAGATCACGCTCGTGCACCGTCGCCTCTGGCCGGCGCTGATCCGCGCCGCCGGCCGATTCGCGCCCGAGCGCCTCTCGAGGATCGTCCAGGAGCACACCGCGACCGGGCGTCACGTCAACCACGAGACGCCGTTCCCGTTGTGGGCGGACCCGCACAGCCTCGCCGCCGTGGAGCTCTTGACCGAGTCCGACGCGCTCGACGCGCTCGGGGAGTGGGCCCGGCGAGCGTAGGGACCAGTGGGCGCGCAGCCGGCGCCACCACACCCACTTCGCTCGAGCTCGACGGCGGGCGGCCACCAACGAAGACGGCCTCTTATCGCGTCGGGATCAGGCGAAGGCGTACTCCGGGCGCTCGCCGGCGTCGATCTCCTTGGCCACCAGCACCTGGGCCAGTGGGAGGTCCTCGGCGTGGGTCACGCCGATGCAGCGAGAGCTGGTGGGCAGCACGTCGAATCGCAGCGGCGTGTGGTGAAGGATCGAGCCCACGAAGCTCGACAGCTGGATCTCGGGCTCGTCGGCGAAGTCGTGCGCGTCGACCGCCGCGCGCATGAGCGACAGGATCGCCGGGTGGAACCCCCACAGGTTCATCGAGACCGTCGTCGAGGGGTGCAGCGAGTTGGGGAGCTGGCCGTCTTCGGCCACGTAGCCGTCCAGGGTCGCGCGCACGTTGCGCCGCTCCACGATGTCGGTCAGATGGCCGTTGACCACGCGGCACGCGCCGCGCGACACCGGCAGCTCGCCGACGAGGGCGCGGTCGAGCGCGTAGCCGATGAGGCAGTTGTTGGGGCTGGTCGCGAGGTGGGTGCCGAGCTGGAGGAAGGCGTCGCGCCCGTAGAGGTCGTCGGCGTTGGACACCCCAAAGGGACGCGAGATGTCCAGCAGTTCCGACGCGGCGAGCACCGCGTCGACGGTGCCGCGCAGGCTCTGCTGGACCGCGAAGACGACCCGGCGTCCCCGGGGCCACTGCTCGGCCACGTGCTCTTGGATCTGGGGGCCGGTGTCGGGGTTCACCACGATGACGACCTCGTCGAACCCGGCGGCGTAGGCGTCCGAGGCGATCAGGTCGATCACGCCCTCGCCGTGCAGGCCGACCGGCGCGAGCTGCTTGAGCCCGCCGTAGCGACGGGCGCGCCCGGCGGCCAGGATGACGAGCGACGGGCCGTTCACGGCGACCACCTCACGACGGCCGACGCCCAGGTCATGCCGGCGCCGAACCCGGTGAGCAGGGCCAGGTCGCCGGGCTTCACCCGGCCGTTGTCGCGCGCGTCACCCACCGCCAACGGGATCGACGCGCTCGAGGTGTTGCCGTAGCGGTCGAGCACGACGATTGCGCGCTCCATGTCGACGCCGAGGCGCTGGCACGCCGCCTGGATGATCCGGATGTTCGCCTGGTGCGGGATGACCAGGCTCAGCTCGTCGGAGGTCACGCCGGCCTTGGCCAAGGCCTCCTCGGCCGAGCTCACGACGACGCGCACGGCGCGGCGAAAGACCTCCTTGCCGTCCATCTGGATGTAGCCGCCGTGCTCGCACGTGAGCAGGTCGGCCGCCGACCCGTCGGTGCCGAGCGAGAAGGAGAGGATGTCGCTGTCGCCCTCGTCGTACTCGAGCACCGTCGCGCCCGCGCCGTCGGCCAGCAGCACCGCCATGTTGCGGTCCTCCCAGTCGACCCAGCGCGAGAGGTGCTCGGCACCCACGACCAGCACGCGCCGGTTGCCGGTCTCGAGCAACCCTTGGGCGGTGCGCAGGGCGAACATGAAGCCGCTGCACGCCGCGTTGAGGTCCATGGCCGGGCAGCTCATCCCCAAGTCGTCGGCGATCAGGGGCGCGGTGGCCGGCACCAGGCGGTCCGGCGTGGTCGTGGCCAGGATCAGGAAGTCGATGTCGCGGGGCCCCACCCCGGTCTCGTCCATGGCCCGCTGGGCGGCCAGGGCCCCCAGGGTCCGGCTCGAGCCGCCGATGCGCCGCTCCCGGATGCCCGTGCGCTCGGTGATCCACTCGTCGGAGGTGTCGAGGGTCTTAGAGAGCTCGTCGTTGGTGACGACGCGGTCGGGAACCGCCGTGCCCCATCCTCGGAACCGAACGCCCATACTGATCCTCTCGTCGGCTTGTGGAAAGTCTAGGTGCTGGTCCTAGGACGGCGCGGCGGCGGGGAGAATCTGTAGTGAACAGCGGGCCGCGCAGATGAGGTTGCCGTCGTCGTCGGTGAGGTCGATGGACCACACGTGCACGCGCCGTCCCTTGCGCAGCGGCCGCGCCGTCGCGGTCAGCGTGCCCTCGCTCATCGAACGAAGGTGCGAGCAGTTGAGCTCGGTGCCGACCGCGACCTCGTTGGGCCAGACGCTGCGCGTCGCGCCGATCGACGCGGCGCTCTCGGCGAGCAGCGCGGAGATCCCGCCGTGCAGCAGGCCGAAGGGTTGATGGGTCTTGGGCCCGACCTCGACGGTCACGACGACGCGCTCGGCGGTCGCTTCGACGATCTTGACGTCGAGGTAGTCGTGCACGCTCGGGCGACCCGCGAACAGATCGAAGGTGTCGTCGCTCACCACGCGAGTCTACGGCCGGCCGGTAACCTCATTGCCTATGACACGTCGGGTCGAGATGCGCAGCGACACCCACACCCGGCCGACCGAGGCGATGCGCGACGCGATGGCGAACGCGGTCGTCGGCGACGACGGCTTTGGCGAGGACCCGACGGTCATCGCGCTCGAGGAGCTCTACGCGACCGTGGTGGGCAAGCCCGCGGGCGTGTTCGTGCCCTCGGGGGTGATGGCCAACCAGATCGCGATGCGCATCCTGACCCGTCCGGGTGACACCGTGGTCGCTGGTCGTCGCCACCACGTCGTGCGCTTCGAGATGGGCGCCGCGGCGCGCAACGCCTCGATCCAGTTCGCCACGGTCGACGACGCCGACGGCGTGCTCGACGTCGACGACGTGCTCTGGGAGATCGACTCGGAGCACGATCACCAACCCCACGTCGCGCTGGTCACGGTCGAGAACACGCACATGGCGGCCGGCGGCGCGGTCTATCCGCTGGAGAAGCTCCGCGAGCTCGCCGGCGCGGTCGCGCTCCCGATCCACCTCGACGGCGCGCGACTCTTCAACGCGGTGGTCGCCACCGGGACGAGCGCGGCGGCCTACTCGGCGTGCGCGACGACCGTGTCGTCGTGCCTCACCAAGGGGCTCGGCGCGCCGGTGGGCTCGCTGCTCGCCGGGCCGAGTGACCTGATCGCCGCGGCGCGGGTCGAGCGCAAGCGCCTCGGCGGCGCGATGCACCAGTCGGGTGTCGTGGCGGCGGCGGGCATCGTGGCCCTCACCACCATGGTCGAGCGCCTCGGCGAGGATCACGCCCGCGCTCGGCGCCTGGCGGAGTGCTTCGCCGCGGCGTACCCGGAGGCCCGCTACGACCCCGCCACGTGCCAGACCAACATCATCGCCTTCGACCACCCCGAGGCCCGGCGCGTGGTGGCCGAGCTCACCGCGCTCGGCGTGCTGGGCGACACCATCTCGCCGACGCGCGCGCGCTACGTCACCCACTTCGACCTGAGCGACGAGGACGTCGACTACGTGGCCGACGTGCTCGCGACGAGTGCGCCGCGCTGACGCGTCGTTCACCCTCGGTTCACCCTTCGTCCCTGGTCCGGGCGGCGCCCGACGAGGTAGCCTGGGCCCGTCCTTTGGGGCGTCTCTATGACGGAAATCCTTCACCTCTCCACGTTCCTGCGCCGACCGTTCTTTGACTCGAGCGGCGACCGGATCGGCCGCGTCCAGGACCTGGTCGCGCGCCTCGGTGACGACGCCCACCCGCCCGTCGTCGGCGCCGTCATCCGCATCGAGGGGCGCGACCTGTTCGTGCCGATCCGAAAGATCGGTGGCCTGCGCGAGGGCAAGATGACCTTCGAGGGCCGGCGCGTCGACCTGCGCCGCTTCGAGCGGCGCCCCGGAGAGCTCCTCCTCGCCGAGGACCTGCTCGCGCGCCACTCGATCAACCTGGTGCGCGGGCGTCTCATCACCGCCAACGAGATCGAGATCGCCCAGATCGACGGCAAGTGGGAGGTCGTCGGCGTCGACGCCGGGCGCCGTCCCCTGCTGCGCCGGCTCCTGGGTCCGAGCATCGGCCAGCGCGTGAAGGCCGACACGATCGTCGACTTCGCGTCCATCGAGCCCTTCGTCAGCCACGTGCCGACGGCGCGCCTGCGCATCCCGTACCGCAAGCTGGCCAAGCTGCACCCGGCCCAGATCGCCGACCTGGTCGAGCAGGCCAGCCACGAGGAGGGCGAGGAGATCATCGAGGCGGTCGGCCTGGACCGCGAGCTCGAGGCCGACGTCTTCGAGGAGCTCGACACCACGCACCAGCTCGAGTTCCTCGAGGGCCGGTCCGACGACGAGGCCGCGCGCCTGCTCGCCCGGATGGAGCCGGACAACGCCGCCGACCTGATCAACGAGATCGACCAGGAGCGGCGTCGCCCGATCCTCGAGGGCCTGCCCGCGGTGCAGCAGGCCAAGGTTCGCAACCTCTTGGCCTACAACGCCGACACCGCCGGCGGGCTGATGAGTCCCGACTTCCTCACCGTCGGATCCTCGGCCACCGCGGCTGACGCCCTCGCCGCGATCCGTTCGTCGTCGGTCCCGGCCGAGTCGCTGTCGGCCGTCTTCGTGCTCGACGAGGGGGGCCACCCGATCGGCGCCGCCGCGGTGGCGCCGCTCGTGCGGGCGCGCGAGGGCGAGCTCGCGCTCAGCGTGTCGCGCACCCCGTTGGCCCACGTCCACCCTCAATGGGACCTGCACCGCGTGGCGCGCAAGATGAGCGACTTCAACCTCACCGTGGTGCCCGTCCTCGATGACGAGCACGACCAGGTGGTGGGGGTGGTCACGGTCGACGACCTACTCGAGACGCTGCTGCCCCAGGGCTGGCGCCGCGAGTTCGGCATGACGGCGGTGGAAGAGTGAGCCGCCGTCACCTCCAGGGTCACGTTCTAAGGGGGTTCGGCTGAAACCTCCCAGTACCAGCTCCACCGCGCAGTACTTCCCGCCAGTCCGGCGAACGGACCTCACAGGTCACTGACCCGTAGGTCGTCGCGGCTGTCGGGTATCCGACCACGACGACCCGAGAGGAGGTGACACGTGTCCAGTCCGACGACGAGCGATCGTCAGATCCGAGGGGCCTTCGGGACCCTCTCAGAACACGACACTGGCGAACGCCGGGGCGGCCGCGCGCGCCTGCTCGCCCTCCTCGCCGTCATCGGACCGGGCCTGATCGTCATGGTCGGCGACAACGACGCCGGTGGGGTCTCCACCTACGCCCAAGCCGGTCAGAACTTCGGCTACACCCTCCTGTGGACCCTGCCGCTGCTGATCCCGGTCCTCATCGTCAACCAGGAGATGGTCGCACGCCTCGGCGTGGTCACCGGCGTCGGTCACGGGCGCCTGATCCGCGAACGGATCGGGCGCCGGTGGGGCAACGTCTCGATCTCGTCGATCCTCCTGCTCAACTTCCTCATCATCGTCACCGAGTTCATCGGCATCTCGCTGTCCATGCGCTACTTCGGGGTGCCGGCCTACGTGTCAGTCCCGATCTCGGCGCTCACCTTGTTCGCGATGACCGTGACCGGGTCATTCCGTCGGTGGGAACGCTTCATGATGCTGTTCGTGGCGGTCAACGCCGTCGTCATCCCGCTGATCATCCACGCGCACCTCTCGGGGTCGAGCATCGCCCACGGCCTCGTCGCGCCGAGCGTGCGCGGCGGGGCGTCGTCGGCGGGCGTGCTGCTCATCATCTCGATCATCGGCACGACGGTCGCGCCCTGGCAGCTCTTCTTTCAAGAGAGCAACATCGTCGACAAGAAGATCTCGCCGCGGTGGATCAACTACGAGCGTGCCGACACGGTGATCGGCTCGGTCGTGGTCGTGGTGGTCGCGGTGCTGCTCATGGGCGTGACCGCGGCCGGCCTGTCGACCCACGGCGGGACGAACGCGTACACCAACGCGCTCGACGTGGCCCGCGGGTTGGGTCGCTACGTCGGCCACGACGCCGGGACCTTCTTCGCGATCATCCTGCTCAACGCGTCGATCATCGGGGCGGCGGTGGTCACCTTGGCCAGCAGTTACGCCATCGGCGACCTGTCCGGGCGCTTCAACCAGGGCCTCGACGCGCCGTTCCGCGAGGCCCGGGGCTTCTACGGGGCGTTCGGGGCGTTGCTGGTCATCGCCGGAGTTGTCACGCTGCTGCCCGGTGCGCCCCTCGGCCTCATCACGCTGGCCGTCCAGGCGCTCTGCGGGCTGATGTTGCCGAGCACGACGATCTTCGTTCTCCTGCTCGCCAACGATCGGGCCGCCCTCGGTCCGTGGGTGAATTCTCGTTGGCTCAATGCGGTGGCCGTCGTGATCGTCACCGTGCTCACGGTGCTGTCGGTCGTCATGATGATCTCGACGCTCTTCACGTCGGCGCCGGTGCTGACGCTCCTCGAGGTGCTGGGTGCGATCGCGGCGCTCGGCCTCGTCGTCGGGTTGCCGATCGGCCTGCGCCGGGCGGGACCGCGGCCCGCCTACGAGGGTGACCGCGTGGATTGGCGCACTCCGCGCCTCGCGCTGCTCGATCCGCTGCCGCGCTCGCGCGCGCGCGCCTGGCTGTTGCGGGGCACCGCGACCTACCTTCTCGTGGCGGGCCTGCTGCTCATCGTGCGCATCAGCCAGTTGGCGACCTCATAGTCTCTTCAAGATGACGTCCTCACCGACCCTGGTGTGCGTGCACGCCCACCCCGACGACGAGTCGCTCTTCACGGCCGGGGTCACCGCCCACTACGCCGCGCGCGGGTGCCGCGTCGTGCTCGTCACCTGCACCTACGGCCAGCTGGGGATCGACGCCGCGGGGCGTCCCGGCTCGCACCCCGACCACGACCCCGTCGGCACGCGGGCGACGCGTGCGGGCGAGCTGCAGCGGGCCGCCGACCTGATCGGCTACTCGCGGGTCGTGATGCTGGGCTACGACGACTCCGGACTGCCCGGGTGGGCGCAGAACTCGCGGTCCAGCGCCTTCGTCAACGCCGACGTCGACGCGGTCGCGCGCACGCTGGCGGCGATCTTTGACGAGGTGGGCGCGAGCGTCGCCGTGACCTACGACGAGAACGGGTTCTACGGCCACCCCGACCACATCGCGGCCAACGCGGTGACCCGGCGCGCGGTCGCTCTCTCGTCGAGCGTGCAGCGCCTCTACTACCCGGTGGCCCCGGCGCGCATCCTGGACGAGTTCATCCCCCTCGCCCGCGAGCGCGGCGTCTACATGCCGGTGTGGGTGACGCGCGGGGTGGGTGTCGCCGACGACGTCGTCACGACGACCATGGACGTGGCCGACCACGCCGGACTCAAGCAGCGCGCCATCGCCACGCACGCCTCGCAGGTCGACAACGCCGACCTCGTGACGATGGACGAGGAGCTCTTCACCCTGCTCTTCGGCGTCGAGTACTACCAGCGCGCCTGGAGCCGGTCCCCGACGAGCGGCGACGAGCACGACCTGTTTGGGGGGCTCGCGTGAGCGAACGGCTGACCTTCCTCGCGGTGCACGCCCACCCCGACGACGAGGCGTCCTCGAGCGGCGGGGTCCTCGCGCTCCTGGGCCGCCAGGGCGTGCGCACCGTGCTCGTCACCTGCACGAACGGCGAGTACGGCGACGCGCCCGGGGGCGTCAAGCCCGAGGACGACGACCACGACGCCGACGCCGTCGCCGAGATCCGCCGCGGCGAGCTCGACCGCGCGGTCGAGGTGCTGGGCGTGTCGCGACTGGTGCGCCTGGGGTACCGCGACTCGGGCATGCGAGGCTGGCCCCAGAACGACGACGCCCGGGCGTTCTGGGCCGCGCCCGTCGAGGTCGCCGCGGACCGTCTCTTCGAGGTGCTGGTCGACGAGCGCCCCCAGGTCGTCATGACCTACAACGAGCACGGCTTCTACGGGCACCCCGATCACATCCAGGCGCACCGGGTGACCATGGCCGCGGTCGCTCGGCTCGACTACGAGCCGACGGTCTACTTCAACGCGATCCCCGAGTCGATCATGGTTCTCTGGCGCGAGCGCTGGGAGCGCGAGGATCGCGAGCGCCGCGAGGCCGACGCCGCACGCGGCGTCGAGCGCGAGCCCGAACCCGACGACCTCACCATCGACGGCGAGCCAATCGAGCTGGGCACGCCCGACGACGCGATCGACGCGGCGGTCGATGTCTCGACGGTCACCGAGGCGAAGTACGACGCACTCGCCGCGCACCACTCCCAGATGGCGGAGTCGTTCTGGATGAAGATGACGCGCGAGGAGTTCGCGGCGGTCATGCGAACCGAGTGGTACGTGCGCGCGACCAACCCCACGGGCCTCGTGGGACGCGCGGACGACATCATGGCGGGCTATCGATAGGGGCCGATCGCGCCGGCGAGGTTACATTGAAGCGGTGAGCGCTCCGGTCCTGCTCGAGCTGCACGACGTGGGCAAGACCTTCGCCGAGACCGTCGCGCTCGCCCCCGTCACCCTGGACGTCGCGGACGGCTCGTTCGTCGCCATCGTCGGTCCCTCGGGCTGCGGCAAGACGACCCTCTTCAACGTCATCGCGGGCCTGCTCGAGCCCGACGACGGCGAGGTGCGCGTGGCGGGCCAGGAGGTGACCGGGACGACGGGCCACGTCGGCTACATGCTCCAAAAGGACCTCCTCCTGCCGTGGCGCACGGTGGAGGACAACATCACGATGGCCGCGCGCCTGACCCGCCAGGTGACGCCCGAGGACCGCGCCGAGGCGCGGCGCGTGGCCGGCGAGTACGGGCTGGGCGAGTTCCTGCGTCACTACCCGAGCGCCCTGTCGGGCGGGATGCGCCAACGCGTCGCCCTCATGCGCACGCTGGTGACCCACCACCCGCTCCTGCTGCTCGACGAACCCTTCGGCGCGCTCGACGCCCAGACCCGCCTGGAGATGCAGCAGTGGCTGCTCTCGGTGTGGCGCGAGACCGGGCGCACGGTGCTCTTCATCACCCACGACGTCGACGAATCGATCTTCCTGTCGGACCGGATCCTCGTGATGTCGCCGCGGCCCGGGCGCGTCGTGGCCGACCTCACGAACTCCCTGGCGCGCCCTCGCGACCTCGACACGCTGATCGACCCCGACTTCACCAGGCTCAAGGCCCAGATCATGCGTCTGCTGCGGGGCGATCAGCCGTGAGTCGCAAGATACTGCGCAACGTCGGCGTGCCCCTGCTCTCGCTCGTCCTGCTCCTCGCCATCTGGCAGGGCGTCGTCGTGATCTTTCACGTCGCGTCGTACATCGCCCCGCGGCCCATGGCCGCCATCCGCTCGGTGACCGGCAACTGGAGCGCGCTGTGGCCGCTCGTGCTCGGGACGATCCGCGAGACGCTGTACGGATTCGGGTCCGGGGCTCTCCTGGGACTGGTCCTGGGCGCCGTCATGGGCAAGGTGTCGTTCCTGAGACGCCTGGTCTATCCCGTGCTCGTCCTCTCCCAGGCGATCCCCCAGGTGGCGCTGGCCGCTCCGCTGGTGCTGATCCTGGGCTTCGGCGTCGCGCCCAAGGTCGTCATCGTCGCGTGGATCGTCTTCTTCCCGGTGGCGGTCAACGTCCTGGACGGGCTCACGCACGTCGACGCGGACCTGGTCAACCTCGCACGGGTCTACGGCGCGTCGCGGTGGCGGACCTTCGTGTACATCGAGATCCCGGCGTCGGCGACGCCGGTCTTCACCGGGCTCAAGATCGGGGCCACCTACGCGGTCGGCGGGGCGATCATCGGCGAGCTGTACGGCTCCGAGGGCGCGTCCCTGGCGATCTACCAAGAGCACGCCAACAACAACTTCAACACGGCCGCGGTCTACGGGATCACCATGTTGATGATGGCGATCGGCATCGTGTGGTTCCTCCTGGTGCTGGCCGTCGAGATCTGGGCCACGCCCTGGCAGCGCCGCAGCGTCGCGCGTCGGCGCCGGTGACGACCGAAAAGCCCACGCAGTGCGGCGGTAGTATCGTCGCCAGTCCGAGCAAAGGAGCGTCGTGAAGCCCAGCCGTGTGCGCGTGGGGGCCGTCGTCGCCTCGCTGGCCCTGGGGACCCTGGTCTTTGCGGGCGGCAGCGCCACGGCGACACCGCACGCCGCGGTGACGTTCGCCTACGACTTCCCGGGACCGGACTTCGAGCTGGTGCCCCTCGTCGTCGCCCAGGACCGCGGCTACTTCACCGGCGCCGGATTGGACGTCAAGGTCGTCTTCCCGCCCAACACCTCGACCACGACCCAGATGCTCGCCGTGGGCAGCGCCGACATCGGCATGCTCACGACCTCGGACATGGGCATCGCGGTCAACGCCGGCGCGCCGGTGCTGTCCGTGGCCAACTACTCCATGCACAACAACTGGGCGCTGTTCGCCAAGCCCGGGACCAGCCTCAGCGCCGCCACGCTGAGGGCCACGCTGAAGGGCAAGCGGATCTTCTCCTACGGCGACACCTGGACCGAGTCGATGCTGCCCTTCGTCCTCCGGTACGCCGGACTGTCGTCGAGCCAGGTCAAGATCTTCACCGACCCCACCGGGTACGACCTCACCTTCCTGCTGGCCGGCAAGGTCGACTTCTCGACCAACACGACCAACTACGAGCTGCCCGGATTCGCCGGCAGCCACACCAAGGGCCACCTGTCCGAGCTCCTGGGCACGGCCGCGGGCGCGCCCGACGTGCCGATCTGGGTCTACGCGGTGACCCGCTCGTACGCGCACGCCCACGGCGCGACGATCAAGGCCTTTCTGACGGCGGTCAAGCGCGCGACGATCTGGGCGTCGAAGAACCCGGCCGCGGCCGCGGTCGACTTCGACAAGGCGTACCCCAAGAGCGGCTACTCGAACGCCTACAACAAGCTCGGCTGGACCCTGACCATCCCGTTCCTGACGAACTCGTCGGGCCAGTACTTCACCCAGACGAACGCGCAGTGGACGACCCTGACGAACGCGCTCAAGAGCATCAAACTGATCTCCAAGGCGTCCACGCCGTCGACGTACTACACCAACAAGTACCTGCCGTAGTGGGTTCGGCCGGACGGCCCCGGCTCGCGGTGGTCGGCAGCGCCAACGTCGACCTCGTCGTGCGCGCGGCGGCACTGCCGCGACCCGGCGAGACGGTCCTCGCCGGTGACGTCGAGCGACTGCCGGGCGGCAAGGGGGCCAACCAGGCCGCCGCCGCCGCGCGCCTCGGCGCCGACGTGACGCTGCTCGCGGCCGTGGGCGACGACGCCGCGGGGGAGTGGCTGGTCGAGGGACTGGTCGCGCTCGGCGTCGACGTGACGCGCGTTCAGCGGTCCGCTCGTCCGACCGGCACCGCGTTCATCACGGTGGCCCCGAGCGGCGACAACCAGATCGTCGTCTCGTCGGGCGCGAACGACACGCTGGACGTCGCGTCGGCGGACCTCGGGTCCTTCGACGTCGTGCTGGCCCAGATGGAGGTCGGGCCGCGCGTGGTGGCCGACGCGGCGGCGCGCTCGACGCGCTTCGTGCTCAACGCCGCCCCCGTCGCGGGCCTCGACGCGGACACGCTGGCCGCCTGCTCCGTCGTGATCGCCAACGAGGTGGAGGCCGCGGCGCTGGACACGGCGCTCCTCGAGCACTGCGTCGTGACGCTCGGGGGCCGCGGCGCGGTCCACCTCACCCGCGGCCGCGAGGTGGCGCGCGCCCCCGCCCTCGACGTGCGTCCGGTCGACACCGTGGGCGCGGGCGACGTGTTCTGCGCCGCCTACGCCATCGCCTACGCCGAGGGCGTCGAAGCCGGCGCGGCGCTGCGCTTCGCCGTCGCGGCGGGCTCCCTCGCCACGCTCGGGCGCGGGGCGCAGGGCGCCCTGCCGACGCGCGCGGACGTCGAGGCGTGGCGGTGACGCGCGTCGTGATCGACACCGACCCCGGCGTCGACGACGCGGTGGCCATCCTCCTGGCGTTGGCCAGCCCCGAACTCGACGTTCTCGCGCTCACCACCGTCGCCGGGAACGTCGAGCTGGCGGCGACGACCCTCAACGCCCGTCGACTGGTCGAGCTGGCCGGACGGCGCGACGTGGTCGTCGCGGCGGGGAGCGCCGCGGCGCTGGCCGGACGGGTCGTCCACGAGGGGGGTGTTCACGGCCACGACGGACTCGGCGACCTCACCTGGGACGAGCCGTCCGTCGCACTGGACCCCGACGACGGGCCTGACGTCATCTGGCGCCTCGTCGAGGAGGGTCCCCTGAGCGTGGTGGCGATCGGCCCGCTGACGAACCTGGCGGTCCTGCTCGAACGCCACCCCGACGCGGCGCGCCGCGTCGAGCGCGTCGTCGTGATGGGGGGCGCCTCGTTCGAGGGCAACGTCACGCCGGCGGCCGAGTTCAACATCTGGGCCGACCCCGAAGCCGCCGAGCGGGTCTTCGCCGCCGACTGGCCGATCACCGTGATGCCCTTGGACCTCACGCACCAGGCCACGCTGAACGACCTCGACCTGGCCTACTTCGCCGCGCTGGGCACCCAGGTCGGCCGACGGGTCGCCGGGATGCTCGAGCCCTACGCCGCCTTCCACGACCGCTGGTACGGCACTCGCGACGTCATCATGCACGACGCGATGGCCGTCTACGAGCTGATCGACCCGACCGCGATCGCCAAGCAGGGCGTGGCGGTGGCGGTCGAGACCCAGGGACGCCACTCGCGCGGTGCGACCTGGTTCGATCGGCGCCGCGAGCACGCCGACAGCCGCTTGCGGGTGGGACTCGACGTCGACAACGCCCGCTTCGTCGCGACGCTGCGCGAGCGCCTCGCCACGTATCCCTAGGCGGGCGTGGGTGGCGAGCGCACCTCGTCGACCAGGAGCGTGACCCGGCCCTCGATCTCGTCGCGGATCGTGCGCACCACCGCGAGGCTCTGGCCCGCCGGGTCGGTCAGCTCCCAGTCCTCGTAGCGCTTGCCGGGGTAGTAGGGGCACGCGTCGCCGCAGCCCATGGTCACGATGACGTCCGCGTCACGGGCCATCTCGTCGGTGAGCGCCCGGGGACTCTCGTTCGAGATGTCGATGCCCACCTCGCTCATCGCCTCGACGACCGCCGGGTTGAGTCGTTCGCCGGGGGCGGACCCGGCCGAGTGCACGACCAGGGACTCCCCGCCGAGGCGTCGCGCGAAGGCCGCGGCCATCTGGGAACGTCCGGCGTTGTGAACGCACAGGAAGAGGACCGTCCGGCGGCCCTGGTTCACGCGCCGCTCCTGGTGTCGAGGGTCACGTAGAAGCGTCGCTTCGCCCACAACGACACGTACACCAGCCCGACGAGCACGGGCACCTCGATCAGCGGGCCGACGACGCCGGCCAGCGCTTCGCCGCTGGTGACACCGAACACACCGATGGCGACCGCGATCGCTAGCTCGAAGTTGTTCCCGGCGGCCGTGAAGGCCAGCGTCGCAGTCCGGTCATAGGGGAGTCCGAGCGCCCGACCCAGGGCGAACGCTCCGGTCCACATAACCGCGAAGTAGCCGAGCAGGGGCAACGCGATGCGGGCCACGTCACCCGGCTGGGTCGTGATGGTGTGCCCCTGAAGGGCAAACAGGATCACGATCGTGTAGAGCAGGCCGTAGAGGGCGAAGGGCGATAGGCGCGGGAGGAACTCTGACTCGTACCATTCGCGGCCCCGGGCACGCTCGCTCCACGCGCGCGTGAGGTAGCCGGCAGCCAGCGGCACCCCAAGGAAGATCGCGACCGTCTCGGCGACTCGCCCGATGGACAAGTGGAGGCCGACCGTGCTGAGTCCGAGCCAAGCGGGCAGCACCCGCAGGTAGAAGTAGGCGAGGAGCGAGAACGCGACGATTTGGAACAGCGAGTTGATGGCGACGAGCACGGCCGCCGCCTCACGATTCCCGCCCGACAGGTCGTTCCATATCAGCACCATCGCGATGCAACGCGCGAGTCCGACGATGATCAGACCGGTGCGATAGCTCGGCAAGTCGGGTAAGAGGAGCCAGGCCAACGTGAACATCAAGGCCGGGCCAATCACCCAGTTGAGGACGAGCGACGCCACGAGCAACCGCCGGTCTCGCGTGACGGTCGCGAGCCGGTCGTAACGCACTTTCGCCAATACCGGGTACATCATCACCAAGAGTCCCAGAAAGATGGGCAGCGAGGTCCCCGACGTCACCTGTACCGAGTTCAAGTGCTTGTTGAGACTTGGCACGGCGCGGCCCAGCACGATGCCCGCGACCATGGCCAACGCGATCCACATGGGCAGGAACCGGTCCAGAAACGACAGCCGAGCGATGACCGGCGCGCTCGCATCATGGGTGTCAATCGACCGTTGCGACAAGGTGCCGCCTTCGTACCCGCTGTTCCTGGCGCTCAGCAACAGGCGGGCGCTGGTGTGGCACCAACGGTGATGGCCGACGTCGTCGCGCAGCACTGCTCGTCGGCCTCAACCTCGGTGGCGTCGGCCAGCACCGTGTAGACCTCCCAGCGCGAACCATCGGGTCCGTCGACCCAGACCTTGTCCTGGAGTGCGTGGCAACACGTCGTACCTTCTTCGACGTCGGTGGCCAGTCCCGAGCCGGCGAGGTAGACCGTCGCGTCGACGACCTCCTGGGTCGAGAAGACCTCGACACCCAGGTGGTTGATGGTTCCTGGAACACCGCCCTCGAAGAGGACGAGCTTCAAGGGCGGTTCGGCGATCGCGAAGTTGGCGTAGCCCGGGCGTACCTTGGCGGGGTCGGTCTTGAAGAACGTCGAGTAGAACTCGACCGCCTCGTCGAGGTTCGAGACGTTAAGGGCTAGCTGGAGGCGGGACATGGGCAACCTTTCACATTGATGTTTGTCAATGTGAAGAGTACACTCGACATTGATGACTGTCAATATGGAGATCCCGTGGTGACGGCGAGGCCCCGGGCCCTGGCCGAGGCCTGCTGCGTCCCCTTGGACGAGCGGGCCCTCGACGACGCCGAGGCCGCGGCGCTCGCGCAGGTCTTCGCGGCGTTGGCCGACCCCGCCCGTCTCAGGATCTACTCGATTATCGCCAGCGAGGGTGAGGTCTGCAGCTGCCACCTCGAAGAGCCGCTCGGCCGCAGCCAGCCCACGATCTCGCACCACACCTCACGCCTGGTCGCGGCGGGACTCATCGTCGGCGAGCGGCGCGGCCGGTGGACGTGGTGGCGCCCCGTCCCCGCGCAGGCGGAGCTCGCCGCACGTCTGCTCGCGGCCACGTCGAGGTGACCCGCGCGCTAGGGTCGCGCCGTGACGACACTCCTCGGGCTTCGAACGGTCATCTACCCCGCGCCGGACCTCGATGGCGCCAAGGCGTGGTGGACGCAGTTCCTCGGCCATCCGCCCTACTTCGACGAAGAGTTCTACGTCGGCTTCTCGGTCGCCGGCTACGAGCTCGGACTGTTGCCCGACGCCGACCCGCACGAGGGAGCCCACGTGTACTGGGGCGTCGACGACGTGGACGCGGCGGTGGCCGACTCCTGCGCGCGCGGGGCGAGCGTGCACACCCCGGCGTCCGACGTGGGAGAGGGCATCGTCACTGCCGTGGTGCGACTGCCCAATGGATCGCTCGTGGGCTTCATCAAGAACCCGCACTTCTCGCTTCCCCCGGGCTGACTCGAGACCCGGGTCGCGAAGATGGCGTGATGGACGTTCCCGTCGTGGAGTCCGAGCGGCTGGTTCTGCGCGACTGGCGACGTGAGGACCGCGCTGCGTTCGCCGCGATCAACGCCGATCATCGGGTGATGGAGCACTTTCCCTCGACCATGACCCGAGAGCAGTCCGACGCGGTGGCCGAACGCATCGAGGCGGCGTGGTCGAGGGGGTTCGGGTTGTGGGCGGTGGAAGAGCGAGAGACGGGCGAGTTCGTCGGCTTCACTGGCCTGTCGGTGCCCTCCTTTGACGCGCCGTTCACGCCGACGGTCGAGATCGGTTGGCGACTGGCCCAACGCGTGTGGGGGCAGGGGTACGCGACGGAGGCGGCGAGATCGACCCTGGCGTGGGCTCGCCAAAACGTGACGCCGCCGCGCGGCGAGATCGTCAGCTTCACCACGGTCGCCAACGCGCGCAGTCGTCGCGTCATGGAGAAGCTTGGCTTCACTCATCGCGCCGAGGACGACTTCGACCACCCGGCGCTGCCAGACTGGGCGTATCGGCGCCACGTGCTGTACCGACGAGCGCTGCACGCGGAGCCGTCGGAGGAATTAGTCGAGCCTTAGCCCGGCCCCGCGCGGGTCTTACGTCGCCCGAGCACAGTGGGTCATCGAGGGATCCGCCCGCGATGAACGGACATAGGAAGACAGATGTCACAGCACACATCACCGCGTCGGCGCTTGTTGGCCACGGGTTCGGGCGCCGTCGACGCCGGCCTCGCGGCCGCTGGCGTCGCCTCGGCGCCCTCCAACGGCCCCACGACGACGGCCGCGTCCAGCGCCGGCGCACGGCCGCTCTCCGGTCCCGACCTTGCCTACGCGACGGCGACCGCCGAGAGGGCGGCTCCCGGGACGACGGTCCTAGCCGCTGAGAGGGACCCGGCCGGCGCCTACGACGTGCACATGACGAAGGCCGAGGGTACGTTCGTCACGGTGACGCTCGACGCCGGCCTCCAGGTCACCGGCGTCAGCGACGCGTTCGCCGGTGACCCGCCCGACCTCCGGCCGGGCGGGATGGGACCGCCTGGCTCCGTGAGCTGACCGGCCCCGCGCCCGCGGGGGCCACGCTCGTTCGCGGGCGCGGCCCCGGCGCGTCCGGCGTCCTGGGCGACCGGGCGTGGACGCTTCGCACGAAGGAGCGGGCCGAACATCTACGCCCGAGCGATCCGCACGTCGCCCGAGACCGTGGCGACGCTGAGGTTGAGTGGCTCGCCGGCGCCGGCGCCGGCGCCGGTGGAGCCGTCGAGGGGGATCGCACTGGTCAGCGTCCCGCTCACGGAGCGCGCGACCACGTCGATCTCGAGACCGGTCTGAACCGCGACCTCCACGTCGCCGGAGGCCGATCGGACGTTCACCTTTCCCGGGCCGGTGGCGTCCAGGATCACGTCACCCGACGCGGTCGCGATGCTGGTCTCGCCGCCCGACGACAGGAGCCGCACGTCACCCGAGGCGCTCTGGACCTTCGTCGTTCCGGGAGCCTCCTTGACGATGACGTCACCCGAGGCCGACGTGGCCAGCACATCAGCACGGCCGCGACCGATCATGATGTCGCCCGAGGCCGTGCGTACGCTGAGCGACATCGCGTCCTCGATATCGACGTCGCCGGATGCCGTTGCCACGTCGACCTTGCCGGACTCGCCGCGCACGGCGCAGTCGCCGGACTTCGTCTTGACCTCCAGGTCTGACGAGCGCGGCACGATGACCACGACATCGACGTCGTGCATCACCCCGCCGAGCAGGGACCGACGCCGACCGAACCCGAGGCCGAAGGAGGAGCCCGTGCGCGCGTCGCCGGAGGCGCCGGCGGACACCACGGTCAAGGTCTTGGTGCGCTCGTCGTAGCTGATCTCGCTGTCCTTGAGCAGCTGGGCGGCGGCACCCCCGGTGGCGTGCAGGCGCACCACCACGTTCGCGTCGTCGCCGTGCGTCACGTTGATGTCGCCGCTGCGCGTCGTCAGGTGCGCGGACACGGCCCCGGTCACCGGGAACGTCTCGCGGCGCTCGTTCGGTCCGGCCCCGGCGGTGCCGCCCGTGTCGGAAGTCGTGTCGTTGGTCATGATGTCCTTTCGTCTCAGCTGCGACCGTGGCCGCGCATCTCGTGGCGCCAGGTTCCGGTGCCGCCGGTCTCGTCGTCGCGAAGTGAACGGTCGAGGGCACGCACGATCCACGTGTTGGCCGACTGACCCGAGGCCGCGGCGGCCTTCTCGAACCGGCTCTTGAGGTCATCGCTCAGGCGCAGCGCAAATCGCGCGGTGAGGTCGCCGGGGAGGGGAGGGGGCTCGGGCGGACCGGCGCCGGCGACGGGCGTGATCTGGACCTCGTCGGATCCCAGGGTCACCCCGACGGCCTGGTGGAAGCGCAGGTTGTACTCCTGGACGAGCTCGTTGAGCGACTCTAAGAACGCCGCTTGGACCGTCGGCTCGAGGGCGTTGGCCAGGCGCTCGGCGACGGCTGCCGTCTCGGGGCCGCCCAACTCCCCTAGGGAGGTCAGTCCGCGCTGGACCTTTGCTACGAACTCTGAGATCAACATGATGTCAGTATGACATCATGTTGATCTCGTGTCAAGTATATTGTGAACCCGCTGGTGAGGCGCTATATCTCTGGAATCTGCGTCGTGAGGCAGAACGGATGGCCCGCCGGGTCGAGGAGGACGACGTAGCGGTCCGGTGCGGGCTGGTGGTCGGCGCGCCGGGCCCCGAGGCCCACCGCGGTGGCGGTGGCGCCCTCCAGGTCGTCGACCGCGAGGTCGAGGTGCATCTGCTTGGCCACGTCGGCCGCCGGCCACGTGGGCGCCGCGTAGTCGTCGACGCGCACCGCGCTCAGCCAGAGGTGCGCCAGCTTCACCGCCACGAAGTCGTCACTGGAGAACGCCACCTCGCCGCCGAGCAGCTCGGCCCAGAACGACGCGAGGGCCGCCGGGTCCCCGCAGTCCAGCGACACCGACCCCATCCGAATCTCAGCCATGGCGCCGACCCTAGTAGCCCCTAGTAACGGTACGAGTCGGGCTTGTACGGGCCCTCGACGGCCACGCCCAGGTAGTCCGCCTGACGCTTGGTCAAGGTGGTCAGCTTCACGCCCAGCGCGTCGAGGTGCAGGCGGGCGACCTTCTCGTCGAGCGCCTTGGGCAGCACGTACACGTCGCGCTGGTAGGCGTCGCGGTTGGTGAAGAGCTCGATCTGGGCCATCGTCTGGTTGGTGAAGGAGTTGCTCATCACGAAGCTGGGGTGGCCGGTGGCGTTGCCCAGGTTGAGCAGTCGACCCTCGGACAGGACAATGATCGATCGCCCGTTCGGCAAGGTCCACTTGTCGACCTGAGGCTTGATGTTCTCGCGCACCACGCCGGGAAGGGATGCCAGGCCGGCGATGTCGATCTCGTTGTCGAAGTGCCCGATGTTGCCCAGGATCGCCTGGTGCTTCATGCTCATCATGTGGTCCACCGTGACGATGTCGCGGTTGCCCGTCGCGGTGATCACGATGTCGGCGAGGGGGAGGGCCTCGTCCAGGGTCGTTACCTGGAATCCGTCCATCGCCGCCTGCAGTGCGCAGATCGGGTCGATCTCGGTGACGATGACCCGGGCGCCCTGGCCGCGCAGCGACTCGGCTGAGCCCTTCCCGACGTCGCCGTAGCCGCAGATGACCGCGACCTTGCCGCCGATCAGGGTGTCGGTGGCGCGATTGAGCCCGTCGATCAACGAGTGGCGGCACCCGTACTTGTTGTCGAACTTGGACTTCGTCACCGCGTCGTTCACGTTGATGGCCGGGAAGAGCAAGACCCCGTCGCGGGCCATCTCGTAGAGACGGTGCACGCCGGTGGTGGTCTCTTCGGAGACGCCCACGATCCCGGCGGCCATGGGCTCGAAGATCTTCTCGCCGGTGCTGACGATCCGGTCGAGGAGCTGGAGGATCACCCGGTACTCCTCGGAATCGGCGCTCTCGGGAGCCGGGACGAAACCGGCCCGCTCAAACTCGAGGCCCTTGTGCACGAGTAACGTCGCGTCCCCGCCGTCGTCGAGGATCATGGTCGGACCGCCGTGGCCGGGCCAGCGGAGCAGTTGCTCGGTGCACCACCAGTACTCCTCGAGCGACTCGCCTTTCCACGCGAAGACCGGCACTCCCGCCGGCGCGTCGATCGTGCCGTGGGGCCCGACCACCGCGGCCGCCGCGGCGTGGTCCTGCGTCGAGAAGATGTTGCAGCTGGCCCAGCGCACCTCGGCGCCGAGGGCGACCAGGGTCTCGATGAGCACCGCGGTCTGGATCGTCATATGCAGCGAACCAGAGATGCGAGCGCCGGTGAGGGGCTTCGTGGCGCCATATTCGGCGCGCATCGCCATCAGTCCGGGCATCTCGTGCTCGGCCAGCGAGATCTCGCGGCGACCGAACGCGGCGAGGGACAGGTCGGCAACTTTGAAGTTGGGGGTGACAGAGGTCATGGTGCTCCTAACGATCGAAATGAACGCCGGGCGCCGACCTCTGTCGCGCACGCCCAGCACCATCGTATCGGCTCACACGCCGACGCGGAACTCCACGACGTCGCCTTCTCGCATGACGTACTCCTTGCCCTCGACCCGGGCCTTGCCGGCCGCGCGCACCGCGGCCAGGCCCCCCGCGGCGATGAGGTCGTCATAGCCCACGACCTCGGCCTTGATGAAGTGCTTCTGGAAGTCCGAGTGGATGACGCCGGCCGCCTCTGGCGCCGTGGCCCCTTGACGGATCGTCCAGGCTCGCGACTCCTTGGGCCCCGCCGTGAGGAAGGTCTGGAGTCCCAGGGCGGCGAAACCCACGCGGGAGAGCTGCGCGAGCCCCGACTCGTGCTGCCCGTAGGAGTGCAGGAGCTCGGACGCCTCCTCGTCGTTGAGCTCGGTGAGCTCGGACTCCACCTTGGCGCACAGCACGACCCCGGGTGCCGGGGCGACTGAGGCCAGGAGCTCGGCGCAGCGTGCCTCGTCGCCGATGGTGGATTCGTCGACGTTGAAGACGTAGATGAAGGGCTTGGCCGTCAGCAGGTGCAGGTCGTCGAGGGCGGCCGGGTCGAGGCGGTCGGCAACCGTGGAGATGACCAGACCCTGGTTCAACGCGTCGTGAGCCTTCTGGACCTCGGCGAGCGCGGTCGCGGCCGCACTCCCGCCCCCGCGTTTGGCCTCACGTGCGAGCCGCCCGAGTACCTTGTCCACCGTCTGCAGGTCCGCCAGGATCAACTCGGTCTCGATCGTGGCCACGTCGCCGGCGGGGTCGATCTTGCCGTCGACGTGGATGACGTCATCGTCATGGAAGACGCGGACCACCTCGCAGATGGCGTCGGCCTCGCGGATGACCGCCAGGAATTGATTGCCCAGGCCCTCGCCTTCGGAGGCTCCGCGCACGATGCCCGCGATGTCGACGAACGTAACGGTGGCGGGCACGATGCGCTCCGACGCGAACATTCCGGCGAGCACGCCAAGTCGGGCGTCGGGCACGGCCACCACGCCGACGTTGGGCTCGATGGTGGCGAAGGGGTAGTTGGCGGCGAGGACGTGATTGTGCGTGAGGGCGTTGAAGACCGTGGACTTGCCGACGTTGGGCAGTCCCACGATTCCGATGGAGAGGGCCATTGCGGTGACGAGGCTAGTTCAGGCTCTCGGCAAGTCTTCTACGAATCCGACGTCCCTCTTACGTCGTTCTCACGACGAGTAGGTAGACATGCTCCATGACCTACCGAGGAGGTGGAACCATGCTTCGTAGTCGAGTCGTCACATCTTGGATCAACACTCTGTTACTGACGGTCGCCGTGTCCTTCGGCGTCGTCAGCTTCAGCCATCACCTGAGTCCCACGGCGACCGCCGGCGCGACGACCCACACCGCGGCCACCGCCGCGACCGGTGGCACCACCGGCGCTCTGACTTCGACGCCTCCGGTGACGGTCACGTACCGGGGCGGGGACGGATCGCCCTCGCGCTTCGACCGGTAGCCATCTTCGGGTACCGTCCGTCAACGGCGACGGACGGTACCCGAGCCATCGGCGGGTCGAGCGGAGACCGCGCGCTCGAGTGTCAACTTTGCGTCAACGCGACGGACCGTCCCGTAGATTTGTTGGTGGGCCAGAGGTTGGGGAAACTCCGTGGATCGAGTGCGTGCCGTCTTTTCGTGGCTGGTGACCGGCACGATGACACTCGCCGTGGCCGCCACGCTCGTCGTGATGGACCGAACGTCCTCGGTGTCGCCGGTCAATGAATCCAGCGCTGTGGTGACCACCACCTCCCAGCCGGCCGGCGTCGTGACCACGTTGCCAACGCGGGTGGCGATCGCGCCGACGCGACAACCCACTTCGCACCCGTCAGTGACGCAGCACGTGACGAGCTCTACCTCTACGACGACGCAGCCGATGACCACGACCACTGCGCCGCCGACGACGACGAGCGTGGCGACCACTACGACGACCTCACTGCCGCCTGCGCCCGTGGTGACCACGACCACGCAACCACGAGGCGGCGGAGATGGCGGCGGCGATGACGGAGGCGGCGGCTCGGGCGGCGACGACTAGAACAGCGGGAACTGGGCCGCCGAGGGCCGAACCGAAGAAACGAATAAGAATTGACCCAAGCGCCGACGATGGACTTGAAGCCTCCGCCGAAGCGGCGTAGACATAGGGAGAACGTCGAAAGGACGGTCATTCAACATGCCCCCGTTTTTCCAACAGCCTGGACCGTATCCGATGCAGAGGGTCATCCGGATCCACCAGTTCGGTGTCGGGTCCGGACACGGCTTCTTCTTTCTCCTGCTCCTGTTCGTCCTCGCGGCGGTCGCGACCGTCATCATCGTGTCGGTCCTGACGCGCGGACGCACACACCACGCTCACGCCTCGGGCGATGCTGCCGCGTTGGACTCGACGATGACGCGCGGCTCTGACGCCCTGCGGATCCTCGACGAGAGGTTGGCTCGCGGCGAGATCGACACCGCCGACTACACGGCGCGGCGCGACCTCCTCGTCAGTCACGCCTGACTCACTCGACTGACTTTCCGTCATCGAAACCGCGCGACGCGCCGGACGCAATGGCTCCAGCGTCGAAGTTTCTCGGCAGCCTCCAACGTAGGATGAGGGGCACTCGTCGCGCCCGGGCGCGGTGTGCGCCCTCGTAGCTCAGGGGATAGAGCGTCGGTTTCCTAAACCGTGTGCGCAGGTTCGAATCCTGCCGGGGGCACCGAACGAAGGGAAGCGGTGTGCGCAACGCTCTACTCGTGATGGACATTCAGAGTGGGATCGTCGAGCGGCTCCCCGAACTGTTCTCACCGCTCGTTGACACGATCGCTCGGATCGCCGCGGCCGCCCGCGCGGCCGATGTGCCGGTGATCTACGTGCGGGTCGCCTTCCGCAGCGGCGCTCCCGAAGTCAGTGACCACAACCGGGCGTTCGCCGCCCTGGCCACGTCGGGCGCCTGGGACGAGCAGGAACCGGCGACGCAGATCCATTCCGGAGTCGCCCCGGAATCCGGTGACGTCGTGGTGACGAAGCGGCGAGTGAGTGCCTTCACGGGCGGCGACCTCGACGTTGTTCTTCGTGCCATGGGTGTGGACACCCTCGTACTGACGGGAATCTCAACCAGCGGAGTTGTCTTGTCCACGGTACGACAGGCGGCCGACCTGGAATTCAGGCTCATCGTCCTGCGCGACGCCTGCGCGGACTCCGACGACGAGGTTCATCGCGTGCTGATGGACAAGGTGTTCCCGCGCCAGGCCGAGGTCGTGACGTCCGACGAGTGGGTCGCGACGCTCTAGGGTCGCGGCGCGCGTCGACATGGTCGTCCGCGAGGTCGGGCGTAGGCTGGCGGGCGACGAGAGGCGTGCGCATGGCGAATCCACGATTGAGCGGCCACCATCTGGCCACTGCCGAGAAGATCCTGTCTCATCCGACCGGTCACAACATCGAGTGGCACGACGCCGCGGCGCTGCTCGCCGAGCTGGGCGCGATCTCCGAGGAGGCCAATGGTCGCTTCGTGGTCACGCTAGGAACCGAGACCGAGGTCTTCGACCGTTCACGGGGCAAGGACCTGGACACCCAACAGGTGGTCAACCTTCGCCGAATGCTGTCCGCGGCCGGCATCACGCGGGAGTCGCTGCGCGCGAGGGACACCTGACGCTCGGACGCGTAGGGCTAGACGGAGCCCATCACGTCGAGCCCGCACAGCCGGGCCACCGCGTGTCGTGCCCCGTCGCGTAGCGCCACCTTGGCCGCGAAGTCGTGACCGACGGCGGCGAGGGGCTCGCCGACGAGCACGTGTATCGGCGCCCGGCGCAGCCAACGGGCTCCTGGAGGCAGCACGTCGCGCGTCCCGCGAACTCCGACGGGCACGACCCGTCGACCGGTCGTGACCGCCGCGTCGAAGGCGCCGAGGTGAAAGGGCCGTAGGCCCACCGCCCGGCTCAGCGAACCCTCGGGAAAGACGACGAGACGCTCGCCGCGACGCACGACCTCGGCCATCTCATCGACCGCCGCGACTCCCTCGGTGGAGCGTCCCCGCTGCACGAAGAGGCATCCGAATCGGCGAAGGACCGGGCCGAGGATGGGGGTTCGTCCGAGCTCCGTACTCGTGACGTAGACCGCGGGATCCGGGACGGTCACGTAGAGCGCGAGCGCGTCGAGGAAACTGGAGTGGTTGGCGACCACGACGACGGGCTCGGTCCGCGCGGGGAACTCGCCGTCGACGCTCAGCGGTATCGCCAGTACGCGCAGCACGCCGCGGATCACGGCGCGGGCCAGGGCGCGGCGGGTGCGGGGGGCGACCGGCACCAGGCACACGACGAGGGCCACGATCGCGGTCGGCACGAGTGCGGCGCCGGCGTAGACGTCGAACAGCCAGGACCGGGCCCCACCGGCGGGTGGGGGGCCCGGCCGTCGCCCGCCGAGGCCCTCGCCGCGCGCGAGAGGTGGCGCACCGGTGACCGAAGGGTCAGCGTGTGGCCCGGGCGCCCCGTCGCGCTCGCCCGCGGATCGAGAAAAGTCGTAGGCCGGACGCAACGCGTCCCGGTGGAACCCGTAGCGCGCGAACCGCTCGCAGAAACGGTCAATCGTGGCCGGGTCGAGCGGGGTCGTTCCAACGAACGCGACACGCCATTGCGACATGTCCACGCCTGACAGCTCTGCGTCCGTCACGTTGTCGACGCAGCTCAAGTATGCGCTGGTGGATCCCTCGGAGATGGTGCCCCCATGATCCGAGATCGTGCGCAGCCACGTCGCGGGACTAGCTGATCCGTCGCGACATGAGACCACGTCGGCGGGCACGCCGAAGAACAGAGGCGCCAGACACCCACTGATGACCCCTGCCCCCTCGAGCGGGGCCCCCCAGGTGACCACGACATCCGAGCTGTCGATGTCGATCGCCACTCCCATGGCGACGATGCCGTCGATCAACTGGCGATGGGTCAGAACAACGCCCCGTGCTGGTCGGTTGGCGCCCGACGAGCACACGAAGATCGCCGCGTCGTCACCGTTCAGCGGGGGCAACGGGAGTCCCTCGGATGGCGCACCGACCAGCGCGCTCGCGGTGGTCATCATGCGCAGGCTCGGGGCGCGAGACCGCACGAGACGCGGCGACGAGGGCTCGGTCACGGAGACCAGAAACGCTGGGCGGGTGTCGATCAGGAGCTGCGACTGGGCCGCGAGACTGTCGATCACATTCGCCACGTCCGGAGGGGCCGAGAGGGGGACCGCTGCTCCTCCCGCCAGGAGGACGCCGAGGATGATCGCGACGCACTCACGTCCTGGAGGCAGCATGATGGCCACGCGCTCACTCGGTGCGAGTCCGCGGGCGACGAGCGCGCTCGCGATCAACCGTGACTGGCGTTCCAGCGCGCCGTAGGTCACGTCCTCGAATCGCTCGGGGTCGGTCGCTTCGATCACGTGTAGCGCGATTCGACTCGAGTGGGTGTCAACGTGCCACGCCAGCGCGTCGAGCAGCGTGGCCGCGTCTCGGGGCCAGGCTTCGCCCGACGGTCGACGAAGCGTCGCCTCGATCGAAGAGCCCTGCGTGGCGGCCTCGCCACGCGCGGCTCGCACGGCGTTCAGCCAGTCTCGCGGCGTGGACGCTGAGACCAGGGCGTCCTCGGTCAAGGTGACGCCGAGGGCCGTCTCGAGTTGGTCCGCGAGCTCGATCAGGGCGAGACTGTCGATTCCCAGATCTGTCGCGAGGTCGGTGTCGAGCGTCAGTGGACGACCCGGGCGAAGACGCAACTGGTCGAGCAGCCGCCCGATCTCGCGCAACACGACGTCCGCGTCGAGGTCGGTCATTGAGGTGCCCCGGGACGGACCGGCAGTGCGCCAACGGGCCGAACCTGCTCCAACGATTCCCTCCCTCACGATCGGCGCCGGCGGCGGCGCGATTGCCCCGTCCGTCTTCAGGGTACGGCCTTGCGTCGCGTGCACTTCCGGGGTCCCTGCTAGACCCGACAGGCGTGCGCGCGTTCGACGATGCTGTCAGGCCCGTCGCAACCGGGCACGGGTCACCGCGGCGCCTGCCGTCGCGTCGTCTCGCACCGACACGATGGACGGCTGGGTGACGTCGCCACCTCCGCGATCCGGGCCACGGGTGTACCGGTGGACGGATCGCGCGGTGCTGGGCGTCGTCCTGGCCTCACTGGCCTCGGGAGTCGCTCAGTTCGGCGTCGTCGCTGCCCTGGGCAGCGTGGCGCGGACCTTCGGCCACCTCTCTCACGGCGCGACCATCGCGGACCAGGTGGGACTCTCAGGAACCAAGCTGGGCGTCGGCCTCGCGATCATCCGGCTGGCGTCGCTGGGTGGACTTCCCCTGGCCGGCGCCGCCGATCGATACGGACGACGCCGAGCCCTGCTGGCCACAGTCGTCGTGGGGCTCGTCCTGACCGCCCTCGCCGCCGCGAGCCCGGGGTACTGGTGGTTCGTGGCGATCTTCGCGTGCGGGCGGCCCCTCCTCAGCGCGACGAACGCGCTCTCGGAGGTCATCGCCGCCGAACAGACCGACGCGCGAGGACGCGCCCGAGCCCTCGCCCTCGTCGCGGCGGGCTACGGCGTGGGCGCGGGCATCACGGCAATCCTTCACAGCCTGACGACGCACACGCTCGGGTTCCGCGGGCTGTTCCTGGTCGCGGCCCTACCCCTGGCGCTCGTTCCCCTGATGGCCCGGTGGACGTCGGAGCCGGATCGCTTCGCCATTGCCCGTCTCGCGCGAGAGCGGCCGGTTCCGGTGCTGGGCGCGATCGGACCGCGCTTTCGCACCCATCTGCTGGTTCTGGTGGCGATCGCCTTTGCGTTCTCCTTCATCACCGGACCGGCGAACAGCCTCATCTTTCTCGACGCCCAGAACGTCGTCCACCTCTCCGGTGCTGCGACGGCGGCGATGGTGGTTGGCGCGGGCGCGACGGGCCTGGTGGGCCTCATCGTCGGTCGGTGGCTCGCCGATCACGTCGGGCGGCGGTTCACCGGTGCGCTGGGCATGGTCGGACTCGGCCTCTCGGGGGTCCTCGCCTACGCCGGTCCGAGGCTGGCGCTCGTCGCGGGCTACGTGCTCGGTGTCATGTTCGGATCGATCTTCGCCCCCGCGGGCGGAGCCCTGGTGAACGAGCTCTTTCCGACGACGGTGCGGGCCTCGGCCTCCGGGTGGTTCCTGGCCGCGGGGGTTCTGGGTGCAGCCGCCGGTCTGGTGGTATTCGGTGCGGTCGCCGATGTCGGAAACCGGTTCGCCCTGGCCGCCGAGCTCACGTTTCTGCCGGCCATCGCCGTGGCGGCGCTCTTCTGGGCCGTGCCCGAGACGCGCGGGCGTGAGCTCGAGGACACCTGACCGCCGGTTGATACGCGAGCCCGTGCGGTCGTTCGTCGCGCCCGCGCGGCTCGCGGCGCAATCCTTATCTCCGCCTTGGCCCTACCTTGAGCCGCTCTTGGGGTGGCCCGGCACACTGGTTGGCGACGGCACAGACCAGCCAAGGAGAACCAATGACACCCCTGACCATCGCCCTCGAGATCATCCTCGGAGTCATCGGCGTGACCGTCGCGCTCGGCGCCCCGCTCGTCGGCATCTACCTGCAGCACCACGAATCGGACGAGTGGTCCGGTCCACCCCTGGTCGGCTCGGCTCGCGACGTCGACACCGCGCGCGGACACGGCGATCGCCGCCTGAGCTCGGCGTGACCTGCCCTGACCCGAGCCCCGTGCCGCGTCGCCGTCGCGTGCTCCACCACATGACGCGCCCCGGTAACGGCACGTAGTATCAGGGCCTGACGAGGGGGGAGTCATGTTCAACGTCGTGTTGGTGGGTGCGGACGGCTCCGAGACGGCCCGTCGAGCGGTGGAGGCGGCCGCCGAATTGGCGTCGGACTCCCACGGAGAGCTGCACATCGTGACCGCCTACGACCCGAAGTCCTACGCCGCGTCGGGGCGTCCCAGCGAGTTCGAGCACATCAACGCCGAGGGGGACGTCGACGCGCTCCTCCAGACGCTTTCGTTCATCGGCAAGAACCGGGGTCTCGAGCCGGTGCTGTACGCCGCCACCGGCGATCCATCCGAGGTCATCATCCAGCGCGCCGAGGCCGTGGGGGCTGACCTGGTCGTCGTGGGCAACCGGGGGATGAAGGGCGTGCGTCGCGTGCTGGGAAGCGTTCCGAACTCGGTGGCCCACGGGGCGCCCTGCTCGGTGCTGATCGTCGACACCACCGAGTAGCAACCTCGCCACGGCGCTCGTCACGGCGAGACGCGCGACGTGACGGCCACGGGAGCCGCGCGTCACCAGGGCTAGCCTCAACCCATGGACCGGGCTTTTCGCACGATCATCGAGCCGTTCCGCATCCACTCGGTGGAGCCGCTGCGCATGACGACGCGCGCCGACCGCGCCGCGGCGATCGAAGACGCGGGCTTCAACCTGTTCAATCTCCACGCGGACGACGTCCTGATCGACCTCTTGACCGACTCGGGCACGGGCGCCATGTCGCGCGATCAGTGGGCCGCGATCCAGCGCGGCGACGAGAGCTACGCGGGGTCGCCCTCGTGGTTCCGCTTCGAGGCGGCCGTAAAGGAGCTCTTCCCGTTCCGCCACGTGATCCCGACGCACCAGGGCCGCGCGGCGGAGAAGATCCTCTTCTCCGTGGTGGGCGGCGAGGGCCGCATCGTCCCCAACAACACGCACTTCGACACGACGCGCGCCAACGTCGAGGCCACCGGGGCTGAGGCGCGCGACCTGGTCATCGCCGAGGGTCGCGACGCGGCCACCCTGCACCCCTTCAAGGGCAACATGGACGTCGAGGCGCTCGCGCAACTGCTGGAGGACCGGGCCGGCGACATCCCGGTCGTCTTCGTGACGATCACCAACAACTCCGGCGGTGGTCAACCCGTCTCGCTCGCCAACGTGCGCGCCGTGAGCGACCTGTGCCATCGACACGGGATCCCGCTGTTCCTCGACGCGTGCCGCTTCGCCGAGAACGCCTGGTTCATCCATGAGCGCGAGGAGGGTCAGGCCGACCGTGAGATCGCCGACATCGTTCGCGAACTCGCCTCACTCGCCGACGGCATGACGATGAGCGCGAAGAAGGACCCCTTCGGCAACATCGGTGGTTGGCTGGCGATGAACGACGACGCGTTGGCCGAGCAGTGTCGGAACCTGTTGATCCTCACGGAGGGCTTCCCGACCTACGGGGGATTGGCCGGCCGCGACCTCGACGCCATCGCCCAGGGCCTCAAGGAGGCGGTCCACCCCGATTACCTGCGGTACCGGATCCGCTCGACGGCGTACCTCGGAGAGGCGCTCGACGCCGCCGGGGTGCCCGTGGTCAAGCCGATCGGTGGTCACGCGGTCTATCTGGACGCGAAGACGCTCCTCGGGCACGTCGCGCCCCTGGAGTACCCGGGCCAGGCCTTGGCGATCGCCCTCTACCAAGTCGGGGGTATCCGCAGCTGCGAGATCGGATCGGTCATGTTCGGTCGTCGACCCGACGGTTCGGAGATTCCCGCGACGATGGAGCTCGTGCGGCTCGCGATCCCTCGGCGCACCTACACCCAGAGCCACATCGACTACGTCATCGAGGTCGTCACCGCCGTCGCGCGCGAGGCCGATCAGCTTCCCGGGTACCGCATGGTTCACGAGCCCTCGGCGCTGCGCCACTTCACGGCTCGCTTCGCGCCGATCGCCTGACGCAACGGCGGTCGGCCCTCGACGCGGCTCGGCGCGGTCGGTAGAGTCGTCGCCAAGCCATCGACACGGAGGGACATGGTCGACACCGTCGCTGACACCGCGCCGTCGCACGGTGCGGCGTCCGGCCGCGCGAGGATCCCGGTGGTCCCGTTGCGGGGCCTCCCGTTCTCGGCCGTGGCGCTCGCCATCGTGGTCACGGCCATCGCGACCAACTGGAAGTGGCTCTTGATGTTCAGCCACGTCGTCGGGGGCGCGCTGTGGACGGCGCTCGACCTCTTCGTCGGCCTCGTCCTCGGCCCGATCATGGGACGCATGACGATTCCCGCGCGCGCGGAGTTCTCGGCGAAGTTCATGCCCGCGATGGTGATCATCATGCCGACGATCGTGACGATGAACCTCGGCGCGGGCTTCCAGGTGGCGCGCCTCGAGGGGAACCTGGCGACCTCGAGCCCCAACCACGCCTGGCTGATCGCGTCGTTCGTCGTGGTGGGCATCATGGCGGTCATCGCCCTTGGCGTGCTCGAGCCCGCCAACATCGCGGTGATCTACGAGATGAACAAGTCGGTCCCCAACGGTGTGAGGATCGAGCGGCTGATGAAGCGGTTCATCTACACGGCGGGCGTGACCGGCGTGATGCAGGTGCTGACCCTCGTGATCATGACGCGACTGGCGTCGCGATGACCGACGCGACCGCGCCCGCGTCGTCCAACGACGTCGACCGCCAGTACCCGCCGATCGCGTGGCTCAGCACGGGAGCACTGCTGGCGATCGTCTCGGGAGGCATCCTCCTGGCCTCGTACGCCCCGCGAGTCGCCCCCCTCGGCGTCGCCGCCGCGCTGCTGGCGATCGGCGTCGTCCTCCTGACCAGCGCGTACGTGATGCTGTCACGCGTGAAGGACTTCTCGTGGACCACGTTTCGCAACGTGCTCAAGTGGGCCCTGCTCGCCTACGTGATCGAGGCCGGAATGATCGAGTTCGCGTTCGTGCGCGGTCACACCAGGGGCTCGTCGCTCGTGATCGTCTCGGCCATGCTGGTGATCTTCGCGGCGTCGGTGCCGACGACGATCGCCTTCACGGTGGCGCGCTACGCCGAACCGGACTGACCGACGCGGCGGCGCCGCGGTACTAAACACCCCGCGGACGCCGCGGGGCGAACCGGGCGAAGCCGAAGGCCCTTTGTGTAGTGTCGCACCATGATTCCCGAGCCCTCGCGCACCGGCACGATTCCCTTCGGCGAGTGGCGGACCTGGTTGCGCGTGACCGGCGACCTCTCGTCACCCCTGACGCCCCTGGTCGTGGCCCACGGCGGCCCGGGTTGCTCGCACGACTACGTCCTGGCGCTCGCCGCGCTGGCCGCGACCGGGCGACCCGTCATCCACTACGACCAACTCGGCGGCGGGCGCTCGACGCACCTGCCGGAGCGAGGAGGGGACTTCTGGACCGTCGACCTCTTCTTGGCCGAGCTGGACAACCTGCTCGGCGAACTCGGCGTCGCCGACCGCTACCACCTGCTCGGCCAGTCGTGGGGCGGGATGCTGGGTGCGGAGCACGCCCTGCGGCGCCCGGCGGGGCTTCGCGCTCTGGTCATCTCGAACTCTCCGGCGTCGATGGAGCTGTGGGTCGCGGGCGCGAATCGTCTGCGCTCCGAGCTACCCGCGGAGATCCGCGAGGCGCTGGACCGCCACGAGGCCGACGGCACGATCGAGGACCCCGAGTACGTGGCGGCCACTCAGGCCTTCTACGACCGGCACGTCTGTCGGGTGGTGCCGAACCCTCCCGAGGTCGTCAAGACCTTCGAGCTGCTCAACGGGGATCCGACGGTGTACCACACGATGAACGGACCCAACGAGTTCTTCTGCATCGGCACCCTGCGAACCTGGAGCGTGGTGGACCAGGTGAAGCAGATCGTCGCGCCGACGCTGGTCGTGTCGGGGGGCTTCGACGAGGCCACCCCGGAGTCGGTCCGGCCATTTGCCGACAACATTCCCGACGTGCGCTGGGAGATACTGGAGAACTCCAGCCACATGCCATTCGTCGAGGAGCCCGAGCGCTACCTCGAGCTGGTCGGCGGGTTCCTGGGCGAGCACGACGAGTAAGTTGCTCCTAAGTCGGGCGGCGGTGTCGGCCTCCTCCCTCGTGGTTCGAAGTTGAAACGGGGAAGTACTTGACACGAAGGGGGAGTCTGGTGACTCGCAATCATGTAAGGGCATGGGTCCGCGCGGTCGCGGCCGCGTGCGTGGTGGGTTCGCTGGGCCTGACGGCGGTCTCGTCGGCCGGTGCATCCAACTCAGGATTCACGTACCAGCCGGCGCACGCCGGGGGGACGCTGAAGCTGCTGGCCTCAGCCGCCGGGGGGACGCTCGACCCGCAGGTGAACTACACCCTCCAGTACTGGCAGCTCTACCAGGCCACGTACGACGGCCTGGTCGCCTTCCAGAAGGTGGCGGGCGCGCCGTCATTCAACGTGGTGCCCGACCTCGCCACCGCGATGCCCACGATCACCAACGGAGGCAAGACGTACACCTTCACGCTGCGCAAGGGCATCAAGTTCTCCAACGGCAAGACCGTGACGGTCAACGACGTCCTGGCCTCCTACCAGCGCCTCTTCAAGGTGGCGAATCCCAACGCGGGAAGCTGGTACAACTCGATCGTCGGCGGCAACGCGTGTCTGGCCAAGCCCGCGACCTGCACCCTCAAGGGCGGTGTGGTGGTCAACCCCTCCACCAACCAGATCGTCATCAACCTGGTCGCGCCTGACGCGGAGTTCCTCGACCAGCTGGCCGTGCCCTTCGGGTCGATCCTGCCCGCCAGCTCGCCGAGCCACGACGCCGGCACGACGCCGCTGGCCGGCACGGGGGCGTACACCTTCTCCAAGTACGACCCGAACCACCAGCTGACCATGGTGCGCAACAAGTACTTCAAGGTCTGGTCGGCCGCGGCTCAGCCCCAGGGCTACCCGAACGAGATCGACATGGTCTTCGGCAACACCGTGGAGTCCGAGGTGACGGCCGTCGAGAATGGCCAAGCCGACTGGGTCTTCGATCCGCTGCCCTCTGACCGGTTGTCGGAGCTCTCCACCAAGTACGCCAATCAGCTCCACGTCAATCCGCTGACCGCGATCTGGTACATGGTGATGAACACCAATCTGGCGCCGTTCAACAACCTCAAGGCACGCCAGGCGTTGAACTACGCGATCAACAAGAACTCGGCGGTGGCGCTCTACGGAGGCACTCAGCTGGCCCAGCCGGCGTGCACGATCCTGCCGCCCGGGTTCCCTGGTCACCTCAACTTCTGCCTGTACCAGAAGGGCACCGGGTCGGCGTACCAGGGACCCGACCTGGCCAAGGCCAAGGCCCTGGTCGCGGCGTCCGGCACGAAGGGAATGGCCGTCGGCATCGTGGTGACCAACGACACCGTGAACGAAGCCGTGGGCAACTACGTCCTGAGCGTTCTCAATTCGCTCGGCTACAAGGCGACCCTCAAGCCGTTGTCGACGAACATCCAGTTCACCTACATCCAGAACTCCAAGAACAAGGTCCAGATCAGCCTGTCTCAGTGGTACCAGGACTATCCGGCCGCGTCGGACTTCTTGAAGATCCTTCTGAGCTGCAGCCAGTTCCACCCGGGCAGTGACAACTCGATCAACATCGCGGGTTACTGCAACAAGTCGCTGGACGCCAAGATGAACGCCGCCGAGACGCTCAGCATCACGAACCCCAACGCCGCGAACGTGCAGTGGGGCCAGATCGACAAGGAGATGATGACGCAGGGCGCCCCCTGGGTGCCACTGTTCAACCCGAAGCTGATCGACTTCGTGAGCAAGCGGATCGGGAACTACCAGTTCTCACGGCAGTTCTACATGTACGTCGATCAGCTTTGGGTGAAGTAACAGGGTCGAACGCCTCGACGGCGACCAATCCGACGGTCGCCGCGGTCGCGAAGAACGCCAGGGGTGCCGAGAGCCCCTGGCGTTCTTCTCTGCGACAGATCTCGCGCAATCGGCCCGCGATGGCCGGACTCGTCGTGTTCGTCCTCATGGTCGTGGTCTGCCTGTTCGCGCCGGTCTACGCGCACGACATCGCCCACACCAACCCGTTCGCGTCCAACATCTCGGGCACGTTTCGCATGAACGGGCGGATCATCCACATCCTCCAGCAGAACACCCAGGGAACCGGGCTGGGCGTCACGCCCATCGGACCGACGTGGAACTTCTCGCACTACTTCCTCGGCGCGGATGACCAGGGCCGCGACGTCTTCGCGCGGCTGCTCTACGGCGGACGCAACAGCCTGTTCATCGGCGCGACGTCCGCGGTGATCTGCTGCACGGTTGCGGCGGTCCTGGGCGTCACCGCGGGCTATTTCGGCGGACCGGTTGACTGGATACTGTCGCGGGTCTTCGACATCGTCTGGGCGTTTCCGATCTACCTCTTGGCGATCTCCCTGTCGGTCGTGCTGCTCACCAGTGGCCTGCAGCTGGGCCCCATACACATCGGTCCGGGCTCGCTGATGCTGCCCATTCTGATCATCGCGTCGGTGTTCGTCCCCTACGTCGCGCGACCACTTCGCGGCATCGTGATCTCGCTGCGCGAACGAGAGTTCATCCAGTCGGCGATCGGGTCGGGGGCGTCGGACCTGCGCATCCTGGTCAAGGAGATCCTGCCCAACGTCGCGCCGAGCATCATCGTCTTCCTGCCGCTGATGGTGGCGTTCAACATGCTCACCGAGTCGGCGCTGTCGTTCCTCGGGATCGGCGTGCAGCCCCCGGCGGCGAGTTGGGGCACGATCATCAATGACGGCCTCGGTCTGCTCTACACGCGTCCGATCGTGGCCCTGGCGCCCGGCCTCATGATCGTCATCACGGCGATCTCCCTCAACATCCTGGGCGACGGGGCGCGTGACGCCTTCGACCCCAAGGCCAAGCTGCGGGGGTCTATCTAGGTGGCTCTCTTCATCGTGCGGCGATTCCTCGCGGCGATCCTGGTGATGTTCTCGATCAGCGTGCTGGTCTTCCTCATCTTCTTCGCGACGCCCGGAGTTGACCCGGCGGCGCGCATCGCGGGGCGTGGCGCGACCCCCCAGGTCCTGGCGCAGGTGCGCCACACGCTCGGGCTGGATCGGGCCCTGCCGATCCGCTACCTGATCTTGATGGACCACCTGTTCATCAAGCAGGACCTGACTTCGTATCAGAACATCGGCGACAAGGTCGTGCCCCAGATCGTCGCCGCCGCTCCGGTTACCCTGTCGCTCGTCTTGGGCGCGGCGGTGATCTGGTTGCTCGTCGGGGTCGCCGGCGGCGTCATCGCCGCCGCCAATCGCGGCAAGTTCATCGACCCGATCATCACCTTCCTGGGCATCGGGGCGATCTCGGTGCCGGCCTACTGGCTGGGCGAGATGGTCAACCTCATCACTCAGAACAAGCTGCACTCCTCGGTCTTCTCGTGGGTCCCGGCGCCCGGCTACGTCTCGCCGTCCCAGGGCGTGGGCGAGTGGGCGCTGCACCTGATGTTCCCCTGGATCACCCTGGCCGCGCTCTACGCCGGCATCTACGCGCGCGTCCTGCGCGCCGAGCTGGTCAACGCCTTCAACGAGGACTACGTGCGCACGGCCCGCGCCAAGGGGCTCTCGGAGCGGCGCATCCTCCTGCGCCACGCGCTGCGGTGCTCGCTGATCTCGATCGTGACGCTCTTCGGGCTCGACTTCGGTGCCCTGATCGGCGGCGCCGCGCTGCTGACCGAGGTGGTCTTCGGGCTGCCGGGCGTCGGCTACCTGACGTACCTGTCGCTCCAGGACCTCGACCTGCCCGTGATCATGGGCTGCGTCATGTACGGCGCCTTCTTCGTGGTCCTGGCCAACGCCGTGGTCGACGTGGCCTACGCCTTCCTCGACCCGCGGGTGCGCCTTGCCTGACGCGCCCGCGACCGGACCCCTGCTGGAGGTCGAGGACCTGCGGGTCTCCTTCGCCACGCGCGGCGGGGTGGTGAAGGCCGTCGACGGGCTCTCGATCAACGTCGGACGCCGGGAGGTCGTGGGCATCGTCGGCGAGTCGGGGGCGGGCAAGAGCGTCGCCATGTACAGCCTGCTCGGCCTGGTGCGCGACGCCAACGTCACCGTGACGGGCCAGGTCCGCTTCGAGGGGCGCGAGATCCTCGGGCTGCCCGACCAGGCGATGCGCTCGATCCGCGGACGCGACGTCGCCATGATCTTCCAGGACCCCATGACGGCGCTGACCCCGGTCTACACCGTCGGCTGGCAGATCATCGAGCAGATTCGCGCCCACGAGGACGTGACCAAGACCCAGGCCCGCGCGCGGGCCGTCGAACTGCTCGGCGAGGTCGGCATCCCCGACCCGGCCCGTCGCGTCGACCTCTATCCCCACGAGTTCTCCGGGGGCATGCGCCAGCGCGTGGTGATCGCCATGGCCCTGTCGTGCCACCCCAAGCTCCTGATCGCCGACGAGCCGACCACCGCCCTCGACGTCACGACCCAGGCCCAGATACTCGAGCTGATGAAGCGCCTCCAGGAGACCTACGGATCCTCGATCGTCCTCATCACCCACGACATGGGGGTCATCTCGGAGATGGCCGACCGCGTCGTGGTCATGTACGCCGGTCGACCGGTCGAGGTCGGGAGCCGGCGCGAGGTGATCCGCACGCCGCGACACCCCTACACGTGGGGGCTGCTGGGCGCGGTGCCGCGCGTCGAGTCCAAGCGCGCGCGCCTGGTGACCATCCCCGGCACGTCGGTGTCGCCGCTCGACCTGCCCGCGGGCTGCGCCTTCGCGCCGCGCTGCGCCCACCGCTTCGAGGCCTGCGACGAACGCCCCGTGCTCCAGGGCTCGAACGGCCACCTCGACGCGTGCTGGCTCGACGACGCCCGCAAGGTCGAGATCCGCGCCCGCGTCGCCGCCACCGGGGTGGTCACGTGACCTCTGAGGTGCTGCTGCGCGCGACGGACGTGGTGAAGAACTTCACGTTGCGCTCGAAGAACTCCGGCTCGCGCATCATCGTCCAGGCGGTGGCCGGCGTCTCGCTGGAGGTCCGTCGCGGCGAGACCCTCGGCATCGTCGGCGAGTCGGGCTGCGGCAAGTCCACGCTGGCGCGCTGCCTGGTGCGGCTCATGCCCGTGACGTCAGGTCGCATCGAGTTCAACGGCGCCGACATCACCGGCCTCTCGCGGCGCCGGATGAGGCCGCACCGCCGCGAGATGCAACTGGTCTTCCAGGACCCGTACTCGTCGCTCAATCCCCGCCGGCGCGTCGGCGACATCATCGCCGAGCCCCTGCGCATCAACCGATTCGGTGACGCGGCGACCACCGACGCGCGTGTCGACGAGCTCCTTCGGATCGTGGGCCTGGACCCGGCCGGGGTCAACCGCTACCCGCACGAGTTCTCCGGCGGCCAGCGCCAGCGCATCGGCATCGCGCGCGCCCTCGCGCTCAATCCATCGCTGGTGGTGGCCGACGAGCCGGTCTCGGCGCTCGACGTGTCGATCCAGGCCCAGGTCCTCAACCTGATGGCGGACCTCCAGCGCGACCTCTCGCTCACCTACGTCTTCATCGCCCACGACCTCGGGGTCGTGCGCCACGTGTCGGACCGGGTGGGCGTCATGTACCTGGGCGAGATCGTCGAGATGGGCGACGCCGAGAGCCTCTACGAGCGGCCGTTGCACCCCTACACCGAGGCGCTGCTCTCCGTGGTCCCCGAGCTGGACGACGGGACCCACCCGGTGCGCGAGCGCATCGTGCTGACGGGCGACGTGCCGAATCCCTCCCTGAAGCCGTCGGGCTGTCCCTTCCACCCGCGGTGCCCGGTCGCCCAGGCGAGGTGCGCCACCGACAAGCCGGAACTGGTAGAGCTCGCGCCCGGCCGATCGGTGGCCTGTCACTTCCCGCGCAACGTCGGCTAGTCCGACGCCGGCGGCGAGCTCGCCGTCTCGTCGCCGGCGCGCGTGCTCGGTAGGGTGAGGTGACCATGGCGTCCGCGCGTCTCGTCGTCCTCGACTCGGTGATGGTCGACGTGCTGGTGAAGGTCGCCGCGCTGCCCGTGCGCGGCTCGGACACCCTGGCCACCGAGGCGATGATCACGACCGGCGGCGGGTTCACGGTGGCCGCCGCCGCGCACCGCCACGGGATCGACGCCGCCTACGCCGGCAAGCTGGGGACCGGACCGCTGAGCGACGTCGCGCACGCGGCGCTGCGCCGCGAGCAGGTCGCCGCACCCGTCGACCCGGACCCCGACCACGACGTCGGCTTCTGCCTGGTGATCGTTGACGGCGAAGGGGAGCGGACCTTCATCACCGCCAAGGGCGCCGAGCTCGCCCTGACCCGCGCCGACCTCGACGTCGTGGCGGTCAGCGCCGGCGACGTCGTGTACGCGTCGGGTTACAACCTCGTCTACCCCGAGATCGGCGCCACGGTCGCGCAGTGGCTGGCCGGGCTGGACCCGGGCGTGACGCTGGCCTTCGATCCCGGGGCCCGGGTGGCCGACATCCCCGACGAGTTGGCCTCGGCCGTCCTGGCGCGGGCCGATTGGCTGCTGTGCAACACGACCGAGGCCGCAAGCCTGTCCGGTGAGTCGGACCCGGAAGCCATGGCCAACGACCTCCTGGCGCGCACCGGCGGGTCCGGCGTCGTGATCCACGACGGGGAGCGTGGCTGCTGGGTGGCGACACCGACCCAGCGGTGCGTGCGGGTCGCCAGTTTCCCGGCGCGCGTCGTCGACACCAACGGCGCCGGTGACACCCACAACGGCGTGTTCCTCGCCGAGCTCAGTCGCGGCTCGGACGTGCTGGAAGCCGCCCGGCGCGCCAACGGCGCCGCGGCCCTCGCGGTGGAGCGACTGGGACCGGCGACCAGTCCCACCCACGACGAGCTCACGGCGTGGTTCGCCCGGTTCGTCGGTTGACCGGCCCGGGCTCAGAAGTACTGCTCGCCCAGCTCCTCGCTCCACGGTGGCGTCCGAAGCTCTCCGCGCGGTCCGCTCCATCGAAAGACGGGCTTGACGTCGATCACCGGCGTGCCGTCGATTGCGTCGAGCCCGCGCGTCGTGAACGATCGCTCGTCCAACGTGTCGATCGCCACGGTGGTGAGCAGCAGGCGGTTCGGCCGGTCCTTGTTGCGCTGGGCGAAGACGCCCACGTCGGGCCAGCGGGGGTTGCCGCGCGGGCGCCGGTGCCACGGCGCGGGTGGCACGTCCTGGGCCCAGTCGGCGAGGAAGACGATCTCGACGTGCGAGAAGTCACCGAGCCCCTCCAGCGCCGACGCCGGGACGTCGTCGGCGAGCTCCACCGTGCTCATCACGTCGTCCCAGTCGTCGTCGACCGGCTCGGCGCGGTCGTTGCGGATGTAGGCGATTGCGCGCACCGACCACTCCACGGGCCCAGACTAACGAGGCGTGCTCAGCGTTTCGAATCGTTCGCCCGGGTTATCGTTGGTGACTCGACGGAGGGCTGATGGCGGAGCTGACATTCACCTACGGGACGATGGCCGCCGGCAAGTCGACCCTCGCCCTGCAGCTGTGCTGGCAGCTGCGCGAGGGCCGCAGCGACGTGGCGCTGTGGACATTCGGCGACCGCAGTGACGAGGGCATGGTGACCAGCCGGATCGGCATCGAGGCGGCCGCTGAGGCGGTCGAGCCGGGCAGTGACCTCACCGACCGCATCGACCAGCTCGTGGCCGACGGCGTCAACATCCTGGTGATCGACGAGGTCCAGTTCGCCAGCGTCGACCAGGTCGACGCGTTGGCGCGAATGGTCGACGAGCGCGATGTCGACGTGCACGCCTTCGGCCTGTCGGCCGACTTCCTGCTCAACCTCTTCCCGGGCTCGTCCAGACTCTTCGCCATCGCCGACTGGGCCCACGAGCTCCCGCTGACCTCGTCGTGCTGGTGCGGGCGCAAGGGGCGCTGCAACGCCCGGGTCGTCAACGGCGTCGTCGCTCGCGAGGGCGACCAGTTCTTCCACGGTGACGTCCACGAGGGCGTCGTTCACTACCAGGTTCTCTGCCGGACCCACTACCGGCGCGGTCAGTTGCGCGCGCAGTAGCCGCTCAGAAGAAGGCGGCGCAGAGGTCGTAGAGCTCGCGCGGCACCCGGCGCTGGCCGTGGGCGACGGTCTCGAGCGCGGCGAGGTGGATCTCGTTGCCGCGCACCACCGGGATCGTGCCGAAGCGCTGCGCGATGACCGTGTCGTAGGCGGCGGCGCCCACGCGCGTCGCCCAGATCCGGTCGTAGGCGGTCGGGCTTCCCCCACGCTGGAGGTGCCCGAGGACCGTCGTGCGCACCTCGAACCCGCCGTGGTCGTTGATCTTGGAGGCGAGGAACTGGCCGACGCCTCGGGTAGCCAGGCGCACGCGACGCGAGCCCTCGACGGAGAGGTCGCCGGACTCGTGGCCCCCGAGCGTCGCCAGGTTGATGCCCTCGGCGATCACCACGATCGAGTACGCGGTGCCGCGGTCGCGCCGCCGCACCAGGTGCTCGATGATCTCGTCCATGGTCATCGGGAACTCCGGGATGATGATGAGGTCGGCGCCCCCGGCCAGACCCCCCATCGCCGCGACCCAACCGGTCGCGCGGCCCATGGTCTCGACGACCATGACGCGGTGGTGGGACGCGGCGGTGGTGTAGAGGCGGTCGAGCGACTCGGCGACGAAGCTGATCGCCGTGTCGAATCCGATGCAGTAGTCGGTTCCCGGCAGGTCGTTGTCGAGCGTCTTGGGCACGCCCACCACGGGTCCGTCGCGCTCGGCGAGCCAGTGCGAGATGCGTTGCGTGCCGTCGCCGCCGATGGCGATCAGGGCATCGAGGTGCTCGGCGATCGTCGCCAGCACCTTCTCGCGCCCGCCCGGCGGGTCGTCGAGGTCGTAGCGCGCGGTGCCTAGCAGCGTCCCGCCCTGGCCCAGGACGCCGGTGAGGTCGGCGGGGGTGAGTTCGCGGGCGGTGTAGCCGGCGGCCAGTCCGGCCCAGCCATTGGCGACGCCGACCACCTCGTGGCCGTCGCGAAAGGCCATCTGGCTGATGCCGCGGATGGCCGCGTTGAGCCCGGGCGCGTCCCCGCCGGCGGTCAGAACCCCTATACGCATCGCGTCTCGTCTCGCCGCTTCACCGTTGTCACCAACATTAGGCCACGGCCCTGGCGCACTGGCCCGCCATCGCCGGTCGAGGCTCGCCGGCCGTGCACACTGGACCGGTGGGCGGCGACGCGAGCGACCAGGAGCGTGGCACGACCGCAGCGTCAGCGTGCGCGAGCCGCTTCGCCGTCTTCGCCGAGTGCCCCCACTGCGGATCGCCACTGGCGCCCGAGCACGCGCACTTTCGCTGCGCCACGTGCGGCTGGCGCGACAGCTGCTGCGACTGAGCCCTCCGCTCCCTCTTTAGATTTCCTTTAGTTTTCACCCCGGCCATCCCTGGCGTTCACCCGCTGTTTACCTGCGTTCCCTAGGTTGCGCCGTGGTGCCGGAGTCGCGTGGAAACTCGTCGCGTCCGAGGGCCATTCAGTTGCACTTTCTTTAGGAGGAAAGCCAAACATGATGAAGAACCTAGGGAGAAGGGTCGGGGTCGCGATCGCCGCTCTCGGGCTGATCTCCACGGTCGCGGTGTCCGCCGACGCAGCCACGCTGACGGGCGACCTGACCTTTGCCGCATCCGACGGGGCGAACAGCCTCGCCCCGGCCATGGGCGGCTCGAGCTTCGACGAGCCGTTCTTCAACGCGGCCATCCCGGTCTACATGTCCGACGCCGCCAAGGTCTCGGGCTCGTCGAACGCGCCCCAAGGCATGCCGCTCTACTCGCCCGTCGGATCGTCCAGTGGAAAAAAGAGTGTCATTGCGGGAACCTACGCGGTGGGTGCGTCTGACGTGCCGATGGGCACGGTCGTCAACGGCACCAATCTTGACTCGACATTGCTGACCGGTGCCGACGCGGCCCACACGCTGAGCTCGTATCAGCAGGTCCCGGTGGTCCTCGGCGGCGTGGGAATGATGTACAACCTGCCGTCACTCAACAAGCACTACAAGAAAGATCCGGTCGTGCTGAACTCGTCGGTGCTGGCGGGGATCTTCGACGGGACGATCACCAAGTGGAACAACTCCGCGATCTGCAAGCTCAATCCGAAGATCGCCACGGTGAAGAAGAACAAGAAGCATAAGGTGATCTCGACCAAGTGCGCGCTGCCCAACCTCACGATCGTGCCGGTGTACCGCTCGGACGGATCGGGCACGACGTTCATCTTCATGGACTACCTGAACCAAACCCAGGGAGCCAACTTCAAGACGGCGAGCGGAGCTGAGGTCTACCCCAGCACGACGTTCCAGCAGGGTGAGGTCCCGAGCGTCGGGCTCGGCGGCCAGAAGAACGCCGGCGTCGCCGCGACGGTGGAGTCTACGACCGGCGCCATCGGCTACGTCGAGTACTCCTACATCCTGCTCCAGCACACGCTGCCCGCCGCGGTCATCGTGAACGCCAGTGGTAAGCACGTCTCTCTTAACCCGACGACCATCGCCGCGGACGCCGCGGCCTTCGCGTCGAACCCGCCCAAGGAGAACGCCAACGGTCAGGTGTCGAACTTCTCGATCGTCAACGGCAAGGGTGCCGGTGACTACCCGATCGCCGGATACAGCTGGGCCATCGTGCGCTCGGACTGGTACAACCTCGGCACGTTGGGCGGCGTGACCGCGTCGCTCAACTCCGAGAAGTTGGTCGCGAAATTCCTCGACTGGTGCGTCCAGGGCGGCAGCGGCGGGGGCCAGAACGTGGCCCGGCTCCAGGGTTACGTCCCGCTGCCCTCGTACGTGACGGCGCTGGCCGACGCGCAGATCAGCCAGATGACGTACAACAATGCTGCGCTCGGTCTGAGTTAGCACAGCGAGGGACGACGATAAGGGGCTATGGAGACATCCGCCACACCGGCTAGTCCGACGCCCCCATCCGATGTGGCCGAGCGAATTCGTCGCTCGGCCACATCGGACCGTCCCTACAACTTCGTACTGCGAGGAACCGCCATCTTCTTCGGGGCGGTCATCGTGGTGTTCGTGTGGAGCGTGGTCAAGACCGCGTGGCCCGCTCTGCACACCTACGGCTTCCACATGATCACGGGCTCGTCGTGGGTCGCCGGAACCGGGCCCTACGGCGCCCTGCCGCTCATCGTTGACACGATGTCGACGACGGTCATCGCGCTGATCATCGCGGTGCCGATCGGCCTGGCGTCGGCTCTGGCCCTGCTCTACCTCATCCCTCGCCGGCTTCGACCCACCGCCGCATCGCTGGTCGAGCTGCTCGCTGCGGTGCCCTCGGTGGTCTACGGACTGTGGGGGCTGTGGTTCCTCGTCCCGCTGTTCATCAACCATGTTCAGCCGTTCTTGGCTCACGTGACGGGCAATCACTGGCCGTTCAACGGTCCCCACGAGGGGTTCAGCATCCTGCTCGCCGGCTTCGTGCTGTCGATCATGATCCTGCCGACAATCGTCGCCATCTCCCGTGACGTGATTGCGACGGTTCCCGACGAGCTCATCGAGGGCGGTCTCTCGCTCGGGGCCACCCGCAGCCAGGTCTTCACACGGGTCGTCCTGCCGAGCGCGCGCACCGGCATACTGGGCGCGATCGCCTTGGGCGCCGGACGCGCGCTCGGTGAGACGATCGCCGTTGCCATGGTGGTGGGTGCCAATCCGGAGATCCCCCACTCACTGTTCTCACCTGGCGCGACCCTGGCATCGACGATCGCGACCGAGTTCGGCAACGCCGCCGGCAACGAGGGAGGCGCCCTGGCGGCGTTGGCGCTCATCCTGATGGTCATCACGGCGAGCGTCAACGCGGGCGCCCGGGCCCTAACGCGTAAGGCGGTCGCCCGCTGATGGCCACCCTCCTCGACCTGCCGCCCGACCCGATCCTGGAGCGCCGCCAGGAGATCCAGCGACGCGCGTCCCAGACCATCGGACGTCGGACCCTGCTCTCCCGGCTGTTCACGGGAGTGCTGGTCGGAGCCTTCCTCCTGGCCCTGGTGCCGCTCGGCTCGGTGATCTGGGCGCTCATCGCCAAAGGCCTGCCGTCGATCTCGTGGGCGTTCCTTCACAAGCTGCCCCAGCAGCCCAGCCTCATCGCCCAGAACGCCATCGGCGGCGTGGGCAACGCCATCGAGGGCACGCTCGTGCTCGACGTCTGCGCCGGGATCGTGGCCGTGCCCATCGCGGTCATCGTCGGTCTGTACCTTTCGGAGACCTCGTCGAGGATCGGCAACTTCCTGCGCGCGATCGTCGAGATCATGACGGGACTTCCTTCGATCCTGCTCGGCGTCTTCGCCTACGAGTACGTAGTCGTGCCGATGAAGACGTTCTCGGGCCTCGCCGGCATCGTCGCCCTCGCGGTACTGATGGTGCCGGTGATCGCCAAGGCCAGCGAGCTGGCCTTCCGCGGCGTGCCCAGCACGCTCAAGGAGGCCGGTTTGGCCCTCGGAGCACGCAGCTCGCGGGTCTCGCGCGGGGTGATCTTGCCCGTGGCGATGCCCGGGGTCCTCACCGGCGTCCTGCTGGCGCTGGCACGTGCGGTGGGCGAGACCGCGCCGATCCTGCTGGTCGTGGGACCGGCGGTCTCCAACACCTGGAACTGGAACCCGCTGCACCCGATGTCCGCGCTGCCGCTCCTGACGTACGGCTACTCGGGCTCGCAGTACCCCAGCCAGCGCGCGGCCGCCTGGGGGGTGGCGCTCACCCTGGTGTTCCTGGTGATGGTGTTCAGTTTTGCGAGTCGACTGGTTTCGGCCAGAATGAGAAGGGAACGGCGCAGCTGATGGATTCGATCGAGACGAGAGAGGGCGGGCCAGTGGTCACCGCGACAACGACGCTGACCAAGAAGTCCGCCATGCGCCTCACCGACGTGGCGGTGTCCTTCAGCGGGCGCACCGCCGTGCGCGACGTCACGTTTGACGTCCCCGCCAACCAGGTGACGTCCCTGATCGGGCCGTCCGGGTCGGGAAAGACGACCCTGCTGCGCGCGCTCAACCGACTGCACGACCTGACCAAGGGAGCGGTGGTCACGGGCGACATCACCCTCGGTGACATCAACGTCTACCACGGCAACCTGCCTACGACGCTGCTGCGCAGCCGCATCGGCATGGTGTTCCAGCGGCCCAATCCGTTCCCCACGATGTCGATCTACGACAACGTCGTGTCGGGCCTGCGCTTCAACGGCATCAAGAAGAAGTCGCTGCTCGACGAGGCGGCCGAGTCGGCGCTGGTGGCGGCGAACCTCTGGGACAGCGTGACGTCGCGGATGAGGGCCCACGCGGTGACGCTGTCGGGCGGCGAGCAGCAGCGGCTGTGCATCGCGCGGGCCCTGGCCGTCGAGCCGGAGATCCTGCTGATGGACGAGCCCACGTCGTCACTCGACCCGATCTCGACCCAGGCGATTGAGGCCCTTATGGGCGAGCTGAAGAACCGAGTGACGATCGTCATCGTGACCCACAACATGCAGCAGGCCCTGAGGGTCTCGGACGACTGCGCGTTCCTGCTGATGGGCGAGGACCGCGCGGGAGAACTCATCGAGTTCGGTCCCACCCAGAAGATCTTCCACGACCCCACCGACCCCCGGACGCTCGACTACATCAACGGCCGCTTCGGCTGACCTCGAAGGACCTGCGCGGTCCGACGTGACAGAATGACCGCGAATCGAACGCGGAGGCGACGTGCAACGAGAGCTCTGGCAGATGTCGGCGGTGACGTTGGCCGCGATGATCCGCGACGGCGAGGTGAGCTCGCGCGAGGTCGCCGACGCCCACCTGGCCCGTATCGACGCGGTCAACGACGCGATCAACGCGGTGGTCGAGGTGCGTCCCGACGAGGTGCGCCGCGACGCCGAGGCGGCCGACGCCGCGGTGCGCGAGGGCGCGGCGCTCGGGGCGCTGCACGGCGTGCCCTTTACGGTGAAGACCAACCTGGACGTCGCGGGCTACGCGACCACGGAGGGGACCGAGGCGCTGGCCGACGTGATGGCCAGCGTCGACGCCCCGACCGTGGAGGCGATGCGCCGCGCGGGCGCCGTCGTCCTGGCTCGCACCAACATGCCCGACCTCGGACTGCGAGTGAACACCGAGTCCTCGCTCTACGGCGCCACGCACAACCCGTGGCGCCACGGGCTGACCGCCGGGGGCTCGTCAGGTGGCGAGGCCGCGGCGATCGCCGCTGGCATGAGCCCGATCGGGTTGGGCAACGACCTCGGCGGGTCGCTGCGCAACCCCGCGTACGCGTGCGGGATCGCCTCGATCAAGCCGTCGCGCGGACGGGTGCCCCAGGGCAACCGCACGGCGCCCTTCGAGCCCGGCCACCACAGCCAGGTCATGTCGGTCGAGGGCGTCCTGGCGCGCCACGTGGGCGACGTGCGCGTCGGGTTGGAGTGCGTCATGGGATCGCACCCCTTCGACCCGCAGGCGATCGACGCGCCCCTCGAAGGTCCGCCGGTGCCGCGTCGCGTCGCCCTGGTCCCCGAGCCCTTCGGCGGCGACACCCACCCCGACGTGGCCGAGGGCGTGCGCGTCGCCGGGCGCGCCCTGGCCAACGCCGGCTACGAGGTCGTCGAGATCGAGCCGCCGATGCTCTTCGAGAGCTACCTGGCCTGGACGGAGCTGGCGGTCACCAATCTCAGCGTGGAGGCCCCGATCCTGAACGCGCTGCTGGGCGAGGGCGGTCGACGTTTCCTGGAGCTCACCACCGTGCAGTTCCCGCCGCCCACCGCCGAGTCGCACTACCTGATGCACCAGTCACGGTACCGAGTGGCGCGCGCGTGGCGAGGCTTCATGCAGGACTATCCCCTGGTCGTCGGGCCAACGTGGACGCAACCGCCCTTCGAGCACGGCTTCGACATTCTGGACGCCGAATCGGCCATGAAGGTCGTCGAGACCTTCCGCTTCGTCCTGCCGGCCAACGTGCTGGGCCTGCCGGCCGCGTGCGTGCCGACCGGCGTCGCCCACGGGCTGGCGACGGGCGCACAGATCATCGGGACTCTCTTTCGCGAGGACACCTGCCTCGACGCCGCTGAAGTCGTGGAGCGCTCGGTGGGCGTGCTCACCCCGATCGATCCTCGGGCGTGACGGCGACCCACGTTCGCCCCATCGAGGAAGGTGACGTCGCCGCGGCCGCTCAATTGGTGGCGGCCGGGACCCTGTCCGTTGCCGCCGAGGACCCCGAGCGGATCAGCGCCTACTGGGACGCCGTCGTCGAGACGAGGCGCCGCCTCGGTGACGTCTTCGTGGCCGAGGTCGCCGGCGAGGTCGTGGGCGTCACCCAGGTGATGGTCTTCCCCCACTTCCAGCACACCGGTGGCTGGTGCTGCGAGGTCGAGAGCGTCCACGTGCGCGAGGACCGGCGCGGGCACGGCGTGGGCTCGGCCCTGCTGGACGCCGCCGAGGCGCTGGCCCGCGAGCGCGGCTGCTACCGGATCCAGCTGACCAGCCGCAACGTGCGCGCCGACGCGCACCGCTTCTACCTGGCCCTCGGCTACGACCGGAGCCACCAGGGATTCAAGAAGCTCCTAGGCGAGTAGCACCTCGCGCAGCGCGCCGCCGTCGACGTCGAAGACGAAGCCGCGAACCTCGGTGTTGTCCACGAACGGCGACGCGGCGAGCGCCGCCACCGTCGCGCGGACGTCGGCGTCGACGTCGCGGTACGCGCCGAGGCGAAAGGGCGGACGCTGGCCCAGCGTCGCCTCGAGCTCCGCGGCGAGGTCCTCTTCCACAAAGGACTCCAGTCCGCAGCGCGTGTGGTGGATGACCATGACCGCGCGGGTGCCCAGGAGACGCTGGCTGAGCAGCAGGGACCGCACCGCGTCCTCGGTGGCGAGGCCGCCGGCGTTGCGGATGAGGTGGGCCTCTCCCAGGTCGAGGCCCAGCGCGCCGAACAGGTCCAGTCGCGAGTCCATGCAGGTCAGCACGGCCAGTCGACGTTGGGGCGAGGTGGCGAGTTCGCGGTGGCCGTGGCGCTCGACGTAGGAGCGGTTGTGGGCCACCAGCTCGTCGATCACGCTCACGACATCATCCTAGAAATGGCCGCGGGCGAATCGAGCCGAGCGCCGTTGGCTACGCTCGCCCTCGGAGGTGGGTATGGACCACATGGACCCCATTCGTGAAGAACTGCGGGGACCGGCGCTCGAGCTGCGCTCGCTGATCCCCGACGTGCTGCGCGGCTACTCGGAGCTGTCGAGCGCGGCGATGGCCCCGGGGGAGCTCTCGAGCGCGATGAAGGAACTCGTGGCGATGGCGATCTCCATCACGCGCGAGTGCGACGGCTGCATCGTCGCGCACACCCGCGGGGCGGCGCGCGAGGGGGCCACGCGCCAGCAGGTCGCCGAGGCGATCGGCGTGGCCATCTCGATGAACGGGGGGCCGGGCACGGTCTGGGGGCCGCGCGCCCTGCGCTCCTTCGACGAGGCCGTCGCGGCGCGAGCGCCCAGTTGACGCTCGGGAATCACCAGTCGTAGGGCAGCGACTTGATCCCGTTGATGAAGCTCGACAGCAGCTGCGCCGGTGGACCGGCGGCGTGGATCGAGGGCACGCGGCGCAGGAGCTGGCGCCACATGACGGAGATCTCGCGGCGAGCCAGGTGGGCGCCGAGGCAGAAGTGGGGTCCGGGTGCGCCGAAGCCGTAGTGGTCGTTGGGCGAGCGCCCGACGTCGAAGACGAACGGATCGGCGAAGACCTCTTCGTCGCGATTAGCCGAGCTGTAGAAGAGCAGCACCTTGTCGCCCGCCGCAAGGTCGACGCCCGACAACGTGTAGTCACTGGCCAGCGTGCGCCGCATCCAGATCACCGGCGACGCCCACCGCACGATCTCGTCCACCGCGGTCGCGACGAGCGACTCGTAGTCGGCCACCAGACGGGCCTTCTGGTCGGGGTGCTGGGTCAGGGCCCACAGCGAGTGGCCCAGGGCCGTTCGCGTGGTCTCGTTGCCCGCCACGACGAGCAACACGAAGAACGACGCCAATTCCTGGTGGGTCAGGCGCTCGGACTCGATCTCGGCGTTCACCAGGGCGCTCGTGATGTCGTCGACCGGGCGTTCCACGCGGTGCGCCCCGAGCTCCTCCATGATCGCGGTGAGCGTGGCGCCAGCCTCGAGCACCTCGACAATGGGGTCACGACCCTCGGGGATGAGGTCGGGGTCGCCCATCGACAGGATCACGCTCGAGCAGTGCAACACCGTGTCGTACTCGCTGGGCGGCACGCCCATCATCTCGCACACGATGCGCAGCGGGAGCGGCGCCGCGAGGTCGACCACGAAGTCGCCGGACCCGCCGCTGAGCGCCCGGGTGACCAGGTCGTCGGCCACGCGCTCGACGGCGTCTTCGACCGCGCGCACGTTGCGCGGGCTGAAGGCGTTCGACACGATGCGCCGGAGCCGCGAGTGCTTGGGGTTGTCGGTCGAGATCATGCCGGAGAAGTACTCGACCATCTCGGTGGGAAGGTCCAGAATCGACACCGCCCCGGGACCGGAGAGGAAGACCTCGGGGTGGCGCGACGCGGTGGCCACGTCGCGGTGCCGCGTCAGCGCGTAGTAGCCCGGACCGGGGGGGAACGTGATCGCCGAGCCCTCCACGACCGGCTCGTCGAAGAACGCGATGGGGCGGTCTCGACGCAGGGCGACGAACGCGGCCTCGCGCTCGTCCCAGGGGCGCCGCCAGAATTCGAGGTCCGAGAGGTCGATGTCGTCCACCGCCCACGTCTGCGCCGGTTCCACGGACTGAGGTTACCGACCTGCGGCGGGCACGAAGGGCCACGCGCACGGCAGACTGGAGGGGTGACGGACCTGTCGGACGAGGAGCGGGGCCAGCGCCTCGCCGCGCTCAACGCCCTGATGGATCTCATGCGTCCGGCCGTGCAGGCCGACGGGGGAGACCTCGTGCTCGTGCGCGCCGACGTCGAGACCGGGGTCGTCGAGGTCCAGCTGCAGGGTGCGTGCTCGAGCTGCGCGATCTCGTCGACGACGCTCCAGGGTGGCGTCGAGCGGATCTTGACTGACCGGCTGCCGTGGGTGACCGAGGTGGTCGGCGGTGTCGACGATTCGATGGATCCGGAGGACTCCATGGCCCTGGGATCTGGCGGCTACGTCCCGCGCTACCGCCAGCTCTGACCATGGACCCCCGCGTCACGGAGGTGCGTGCGTACGATATTATTTAGTTAGGTGAACTAATGGATACGACCGACTCCCACGAGACCGCCGCGCGGCTGCGCCGTGCGGTGACGCGCCTCAACCGGCGCTTGCGGGCCTCGGCGCTCGGGGGCATCTCGCCGGCGCAGGCGTCGATGCTGGCCTCGGTCGAGAATCTCGGGTGCCCCACGCTGGGTGACTTGGCGGCGGCCGAACAGGTCCAGCCGCCATCGGTCACCCGGCTGGTCCAGGCCATGGAGGAGTCCGGGCTCGTCGTGTGCGCCCCGGACCCTGATGACCGGCGCAGCACGCGGATCCGCCTCACTCCGGCGGGTCGACGCGAGTTGAACTCGATTCGCCACCGCAAGACCGAGTTCCTCGAGCAGACCCTGCTGACGCTCGCCAACGCGGATCGGCGCCGGGCCGAGGAACTGGTCACCCTCCTCGAGTACTTCGTGGATCGCCCGTGAGCGCGGCCAAGGAGGTGTCGTCCAGGACCTTCGCCGCGCTTAAGGTGCGCAACTTCCGGCTCTACTTCGTCGGCCAGCTGATCTCGGTATCGGGAACGTGGATGCAGTCGGTCGCCCAGGGCTGGCTGATCCTCCAGCTCACCGGCTCCTCGGTCGAACTGGGCGTGGCGGTGGCCCTGCAGTACGTGCCAATCCTGCTGTTCGGTTCGTACGGCGGGCTCGTGGCGGATCGCAACGAGAAGCGCCGGATTCTCTACATCACCCAGTCCTCGGCGGGCGTCCTCGCCCTCGTCCTCGGCGTCCTGGTCACGACCGGTCACGTCACGGTCACGACGGTGTGGGTCCTCGCCGCGCTGCTGGGCGTCGTCAACCTGTTCGACGTGCCGGCGCGCCAAGCCTTCGTCCAAGAGATGGTGGGTCGTGACCTCATCACGAACGCGGTGAGTCTCAACAGCGTGCTGATGAACTCCGGTCGCCTCATCGGCCCGAGCATCGCCGCCGCCTTCATTGCGATCACCGGCACGGCCGTGTGCTTCTACGCCAACGCCGGCTCCTACGCGGCGGTGCTCGTCGCCCTGGCCCTGATGCGAAAGTCCGAGTTCCTGCCCATGGCGATCGTCGAGCGCCAGCGCGGCCAGCTGCGCGAAGGTCTCCGCTACGCGATGGCGACGCCCCAGCTGCGCCACGTGATCCTGGCGGTCGCGGTTGTGGGCACCTTCGCCTTCAACTTCACCGTGACGCTCCCCTTGCTGTCGCGCACCACCTTCCACGAGGCGACGGCCGCCCACTACGGGATCCTGATGGGGGCGATGGGCCTGGGCGCGATGATCGGTGGACTCTTCGTGGCCCATCGGGCCCGCCCCACGCTGACTCTGCTGACCCTGCTCGCGCTGGGCTTCGGGGCGTTCATGACCTCGGTGGCCCTCGCGCCGACCATCCTGTGGGCCGAGATCCTCCTCGTGCCCACGGGGGCATTTTCGGTGGCCTTCGTCTCCACGGCCAACGCGACCCTGCAGCTCAATTCGAGCCAGGAGATGCGCGGGAGGGTGATGAGCCTGCACGGAATGGCGTTCCTCGGCACGACGCCGATCGGCGCACCCCTCATCGGCCTGATCATCGGTGCGTCCAACCCGCGCGTGGGCCTGCTCGTCGGCGCGGTGCTCACGGCCGCGACCGGCGTGGCGCTGGCCTCGACGCGCTCGCGACGCCGGATCGACGCCCCGCTGCCCAGCGCCGCCTAGATCGCGCGGCCCGTTCGGTCCTGACGAAATCCCCACCTCCGGCGGCGCGTGCGGCCATCATGAGGTCTAGACAATTCCGAACCCCTCTGGTAGGTTGCGACTCAACCGGGCCCGAGGGGCCGGACCAACCGGGGGGTGGACATGTCGGATGCGGGCAGCGTCGGAAGTGTGAGCGGGGGGCAGTCCGACCAGCAGGATCTCGCCTCCTTCGGCTACAAGCAGGAGCTTCACCGCACGCTGGGGCTCTTCAGCTCCTTCGCGGCGGCCTTCAGCTACATCTCGCCCTCGACGGGCATCTTCACGCTCTTCGCACTGGGGCTCACGACCCTCGGCGGGGTCTTCTTCTTCTCGTGGCCCCTGGTGGCCCTGGGTCAGTTCATCATCGCGCTGAACTTCGCCGAGGTCTCGAGCCACTACCCGGTGGCGGGATCGGTCTTCCAATGGACCAAGTACCTGGCCGGTCGGCGCTACTCGTGGGCGACCGGGTGGATCTACATCTTCGCGGGCATCCTCACCGTGACCGCGGTGGTGGTGACGCTGCCGCTGACGATTCTGCCCATGCTCTATCTCATGGGGTGGCACCTCAACCCGGGTGCAATCGACAACCAGATCTGGGTGGCGGTCATCACCCTGGTGGTCATCACGGTGCTCAATATCTACAGCGTCAAGGTCGTGTCGATTGTCAACAACACCGGAGTGCTCTTCGAGATCGTCGGCCTGGTGATCTTCGCCTTCGTCATGCTGCTGGTGCACCGCCACCAACCCCTGTCGGTGCTCACCAACTCGGGTGGCATCCACGTGGGCTTCGGATCGTTCATGGCGGCGATGTTCATGAGCCTCTTCGTGATCTACGGTTTCGATACCGCGTCCACCCTGGCCGAGGAGACGAGGGATCCGAGAAGTGCTGCCCCCAAGGCCGTCCTGTCCTCGGTCGCCGGAGCGTTCGTGATCGGTGGCTTCTTCTTGATCGCGACGCTGATGGCGATTCCCAATCTCAAGTACGCGATCGCGCACGCCTGGGGCCCGGCCCAGATCATTGAGTCAAATTTCTCCAAGCCCTGGGCCATCATCTACCTGGCGGTGGTCTCAGCGGCCATTCTCGTGTGTTGCATGTGCATCATGACCGCGACGATCCGCCTGTGCTTCGGCATGGCGCGTGACAACCGTCTACCCGGATCCAAGGTGCTCGCCAGGGTCCACCCGCACCTGCACACGCCGATTGGCGCGTGCGTCGCCGTCGCGGTCGTCGCGGCCATCCCGCTCTTCAAGTACGCCGGTGCCACCTACGTGGCCATCGCCGCAACGGGAATGATCTATCTGTCGTACTTCCTCGGCAACTGCGCCATCCTGTATGCGCGCCTGGCCAAGGGATGGCCGAAGGTGAAAGCGCCGTTCGCTCTGGGTAAATGGGGCATACCCTTGAACCTCTTGGGGATCCTCTACGGCGGCGCGATGCTCGTGAACTTCGCGTGGCCGCGGGCGGCGAGCAACCCGACGCCCAACCAGACACTCGGCTCACTGAGCTTCGGCATCTCATTCCTGAACAAGGTGCCGATCCTCGACTCCGTCCTGGGCTTCGTTGTCCTGATTGGCCTGCTCTACTACGTGTTCTTCGAGGCCCGCAAGGACCTACCGGTGAATCCGCCGGCCGAGGTCGGGGCCTTCGTCATCCCGCCGGAGTCGCTGCCACCCGACGAGGTCTAGACCGAGCAAGCGGCCCTGACCCCGGCGTCGTCCGTCGGGAGTCGGGACCGCTCGCCGCGGACGCTTAGCGCCGCAGTCGCAGAATGGTCAGGCTCACCGCGTAGGCGACGCCGCCCACCAGACAGATGACACCGAAGTCGCCCGGGTTTCCCGTTCGCGCCACGGCCGCGATGGCGCCGACCAGCGCGTAGAGAACGACGGCGAGCCCGGTGAGGGCCGTGGCGTCGCGGTCCAGGCCGCGCTGGCGCTCGTCGCCACCGGCGCGCATGATCGCCGCGACGTCGCCGCGGCCACCGGCCCAGAGGAAGCTGACCCCGGCGGCGACGGCGTAGAAGGCCAGGGCCCCGATCGCCCAGTCGTGGCTGCCGCCGACCCAGACCGCCGCGGAGAGCGCGAGCCCCCCGATGGCCAGGACCAGGGCGCTCAACGATCGCCGGCCGCTGCGCGGTTTGGTCGTCATATCGTTTCCTCCTCCGAGAACACGTCCTCGATGGTCGTGGTGAAGCAGCGGGCGAGACCGAAGGCCAGGGGCAGGGAGGGCAGATACCGACCGTTCTCGATCGAGTTGACGGTCTGTCGTGACACGCCGAGCCGCTCGCCGAGCTGGCCCTGTGACAGCCCCGCTGACTCGCGCAACTCACGCACGCGGTTTCGCATGTGGAAAGGGTACTTTACAGGTGGGTAATCTGTCAAGTAAACTTTCCACCACGACGGGCGGGCGGCGGTGATTCCCTACGACGTCGGCAGATCGAAGCTCCACACCACCGTGCGGGCGCGGTCGCCACGCAGGACGTCGCGCGCGCTCTCCACGGGGACGCCGTCGGAGTCGAACGCGACGCGCGTCACCGCCAGCAGCGGACGTCCTCGCGGCACGTCGAGCAGGCGCGAGAGGCGCGCGTCGGCACGCACCGGCTCGAACGACTCGACGGCGCGGCGCGGGCGGGCGCCGAAGCGCTCGTCGAGCAGGTCGTAGATCGAGCCGTCCAGGGACTCGTCGAGGAGCGAGGCGAATCGCTCGCCGGGAAAGCACGAGTGCTCCACGAGCACGGGGACCTCGTTCGCGAGGCGCAGCCGGTCGATGACGACGACCGGAACACCGAGTGCGAGCTGCAGGGCTTCGGCCGTCCCCGCGTCCGCGGCCTCGAGCTCGGCGCGAAGAACGGTGGCGCCGGCCACCCGCCCGTGTCGGCGCACCTGTGCTGAGAAACCGGCGAAGGTCGTGAGGTCGTAGTCGATGGCATTCTCGGCGATGAACGTGCCGCCATTGCGACCGGTGCGGCGTCGAATGAGCCGGCGCCGCTGGAGGGTCGCGAGCGCCTGACGAACGGTCAGTCGGTTGACGCCGAATTCGACCGCGAGCTCGCGCTCGGGCTGGAGCTGATCGCCCGGGCGCAGGCGACCGTCGGCGATGGCCGAGGCCACCGAGTCGGCGATCTGCGTGTGCAGCAGCCCGTTGGATCGCGACACCTTGGTCGCCCACGTCGGATGTTTCGCCACGATCCCTCCTCGCCGTGTCAACACGCCGCTTTGAAAGCGCCTTAAGGTATAGACACTTTAGCGTTCGGCGGTTCGGGGGTGACGGTGATCGATCGGGCACGGGCCGTCGTGATCGGCGGGGGGATCGGCGGCTGCTCCGTCGCGTACTGGTTGGCCCGGCTGGGCTGGACCGACGTGGTCGTGGTCGAGCGCGCCGAGCTCACGAGCGGGTCGACCTTCCACTCGGCCGGCCTCGTGGGCCAGCTGCGCGGGTCGCTCGCCCTGACCCAGATGATGATGGCGTCGGTCGATCTGTACCGGACGCTCGGCGCCGAGGTCGACCTGGAGACCGGATGGCGCGAAGTCGGCTCGCTGCGCCTGGCGTCGTCCGGCGAGCACTTCGAGGAGCTCCAGCGCCAGGCCGCCTGGGCCGAGACCTTCGGCCTGGCGCTGGAGCTCATCTCGCCGGACGAGGCGCAGGCGATGTTCCCGCCGATGGCGACCGACGGCGTGCGCGGCGCGGCCTTCCTGCCTTCGGACGGCTTCGTCGACCCCAGCCAGCTGACCCTCGCCCTGGCCAAGGGGGCCCGTCAACGAGGCGCCACCATCCTCACCGGCACGCGAGTGACAGGCGTGAAGGTGCTCGACAACCGCGTGCGCGCCGTCGAGACCGACCACGGCGACATCGAGTGCGAGGTCGTCGTGAACGCCGGGGGAATCTACGCTCACGAGATCGGCCAGCTGGCCGGCGTCCACGTGCCGCTTGTGGCCATGGCCCACCAGTACGCGATCACCAAGCCCGAAGGGCTGCCGCGCGACATGCCGACGCTGCGCGACCCCGCGCGCCTCGTGTACTTCCGCGGCGAAAGCGGCGGCCTCGTCGCTGGCGGCTACGAGCGCAACCCCGCGGTGTGGGCGCTGGAGGGCATCCCCGGCGACTTCAACTCGCGACTGCTCGATCCCGACTGGGACCGCTTCAGCCCGCTGTTCGAGGCCGCGATCTCGAGGGTGCCGTCCCTGGAGGACTCCGAGATCGTCACCCTGGTCAACGGTCCCGAGGCGTTCACGCCCGACGGCGAGTTCATCCTGGGCGAGAGCGCGGTGAAGGGCTTCTGGGTGGCGGCGGGATTCTGCGCCCACGGCATCGCCGGGTCGGGCGGCATGGGCAAGATCGTCGCGGAGTGGATCGTCGAGGGCCAGCCGGGTCTCGACGCGTGGGCCCTCGACTCGCGGCGCTTCGGACCCCAGTACCGCGACCGCGGCTACACCCTGGAGCGCACCCACGAGATCTACGCCACCTACTACGACGTCAAGTACCCCGGGCACGAGCGCGAGTCGGGGCGCCCGCTGCGGCTCTCGGCGCTCTACGCGCGCCACCAGGAACTCGACGCGGCGTTCGGCGAGAAGTCGGGGTGGGAGCGAGTCAACTGGTACGAGTCGCACGCGCGCCTCGGCGACGAGGCGACGCGTCCGACCGGGTGGGCCGGCAAGCTGTGGTCGCCGGCGATCGGCGCCGAGCACCGTGCGTGCCGCGAGGCCGCCGCGCTCTTCGACGAGAGCTCCTTTTCCAAGCTGGACGTCGTAGGACCGGGCGCGGCCGAGTTCCTCGAGGGGCTCTGCGCGAACGCCGTCGCGCGCCACGTCGGCGCCGTCACGTACACCCAGCTGCTCAATGCGCGCGGTGGTATCGAGTGCGACCTCACTGTGACGCGTCTGGGGGAGCGTCGCTTCCGCCTCGTGACCGGCACCGCCTTCGGCAATCACGACGCCGCGTGGGTGCGCGCCCACCTCGACGAGGGCCGCGGCGTTCGTGTCGAGGACGTCACCTCGCAGTTCGCGTGCCTGGGACTGTGGGGACCGCGGGCCCGCGACATCCTGTCGCCGCTCACCGGGGCCGACCTGTCCAACGCGAGCTTCCGCTACATGAACGCGCGCGAAATCAACGTCGGGCCGGTGCCGTGCCTGGCGGTGCGCGTCACCTACGTGGGCGAGCTCGGCTGGGAGCTCTACTGCCCGAGCGAATACGCGGTGCGCCTGTGGGACATCCTGCGCGAGGCCGGCGAGCGTCTCGGGATGCTGCCGGCCGGCTACCGCGCGATCGAGTCGCTGCGCCTGGAGAAGGGGTATCGCGTGTGGGGCAGCGACATCACCACGACCGACTCGCCCTTCGAGGCCGGACTGGGCTTCGCGGTGAAGATGGCCAAGGGCGAGTTCATCGGGCGCGACGCCCTCGCCGCGGCGGGGGATCCGGCGCGGCGCCTCGCGTGCCTGGTGCTCGACGACGACCGTGCGGTGGTGCTGGGCAGCGAACCGGTGCGCGTCGGGGGTCGACCGGTCGGGCGCGTCACCAGCGGCGGCTACGGCTACGCCGTGGCGCGTTCGATCGCCTACGCCTACCTGCCCGCGGAGTTGGTCACGCCCGGCACTCGCGTCAGCGTCGGGATCTTCGGCGCCGACGTCGGTGCCGAGGTGGTCGCGGAACCCCTCTACGACCCGGCCAACGAACGGTTGAGGGTCTAGACGTCGGACCACGGGCCCGTCGCTCCTATTTGGCGGCGGATGGCTCCTTGGGCAGCCCCAGGGCGCGCTCGCCCACGATGTTGCGCTGGATCTCGGCGGTGCCGCCCCAGATGGTCTCGGAGCGCGAGAAGAAGAACGACGACTGGAGTTCGGACACCGGGTAGTCGGCCCCGCCCCGGCCCCGCCCGACGATCGTTTCGGCCGACTGTCCTTGACCGGTCAGGATCTGGGCCCGCATGCCGAGCACGTCCATGGCGAGATCCATCTCCGCGCGATGCGCCTCGGACCAGAACATCTTGTTGCACGCACCCAGGAGCGCGGCCTGGTGGGTGCCGTTGAGGGCATCGGTGAGCGTGCGATAGCCGTTAATCTCCATGATCTTCCAGTTCTGCCACGAGCGCACCATCGCGTCGCGCACGCGCCGGTCATCCAGCGCGCCGGTGCTCTGAGCCGCGCGCACCACCGACTCCCACTCCTTGAGGAACCGGCGATACCCCGTCGTCGCCGAGGATCCCCGTTCGAAGCCGAGGGTCGTCATGGCGACCTTCCATCCGTTGTTCACGCCGCCGACGACGTTGTCCTTGGGGCACCGCACGTTGGTGAAGAAGACCTCGTTGAACTCCGTCGAGCGGTCCACCTGGGTGATGGGCCGCACTTCCACGCCGGGCTGGCGCATCGGGACCAGCAGGTAGCTGATGCCGGCGTGCTTGGGCGCGCTCGAGTCGGTGCGCGCCAGCAAGAAGATGAAGTCCGCGTACTGGGCCTGGGTCGTCCAGACCTTCTGCCCGTTGATCAGCCACTCGTCACCGTCGAGCACCGCGCTGGTCTTGAGGCTCGCGAGGTCCGACCCGGAGTCCGGTTCGGAGAATCCCTGGCACCACGTGATCGCGCCCTGGAGGATCCCGGGGATGAACTGCCTCTTCTGCTCCTCGGTGCCCCACTGGAGGATCGTCGGGCCGACCAGGGTGTCGCCGAAGAAGTCGGCGCGCATCGGAGCGCCGGCCTTGGCGAACTCCTCGTTGAGCACGACCTGCTCGAGCAGGCTCAAGCCCCGCCCGCCGTACTCCGTGGGCCACCCGGCGCAGATCCAGCCGCCCTCGAAGAGGGTCGCGGGCCAGCTCTGGTTGAAGTCGCGCCGTTCGGCGTCGCTCAGGGTGAATCCCGGGGTGAACCACCCCTCGGGCAGGTGCTCTTCGAGCCAAGCGCGGATGTCCTTGCGGAAGGCCTCGGCCTCGGGCGGGTAGGTGAGATCCATGAGAGGCAGCGTACTCACGTCGCGCCGGCGCCGGTTTGTGCGCCCGGCGGCGGTGGGAGAGAATGGATGACTTCACGATCGGACGTCCATGACCCGCTCCCCGCGCCGAACCTTTGACGACACCCGGGCGTCGTGGGTCCGGTCGGCGTCGCTCGTCACCCCACCCGCGCGCCCGGCGCGTCCGGCCGCGCCGGGCGGTCGCCGCGTGGCCTTCCTCATCTACCGGGGCAACCCGACCTGCGGGGGCCAGGGCGTCTACACCCGCCACCTCACGCGCGAGCTGGTGGCCCTCGGCCACCAGGTGGAGGTCTTCGCCGGGCCGCCCTGGCCCGAGCTCGACGAGGGCGTCGGGTTCACGCCGGTGCGCGGCCTCGACCTGTATCGCGATCCGGATCCCTTCCGCATCCCCGCGCGCTTCGAGTTCACCTCCCTGGCCGACGTTGCGGAGTACGCGGTGACGCTGACCGGCGGCTTCGGCGAGCCCCTCGCCTTCTCGCGGCGCATCCGCAAGATACTGGCGGGTCGGCGCGGCCAGTTCGACATCGTCCACGACAACCAGTGCCTGGGCACGGGCATCGTCGGCCTGCACCGTGACGGCTGGCCCCTGCTCGAGACACTGCACCACCCGATCACCGTCGACCGGTCGATCGCGCTCGACCACGCCACCACCGCCTGGACTCGCTACTCGACGCGGCGCTGGTTCGGCTTCCTGCGCATGCAGGTTCGCGTGGCGCGTCACCTGCCGGCGGTGCTCACCGTCTCGCACAACTCCAAGGCCGACATCCACGCGCAGATGGGCGTGCCTCTCGAGCGACTGACGGTCGTGCCGGTCGGGGTCGACCACACCGTCTTTCGTCCGTACGACGACGTCGCCGAACGCCCCGGCCGCCTGATGGTCACGACGAGCTCCGACGTACCGATGAAGGGCCTCGTCCCCTTGCTGGAGGCCGTCGCCAAGCTGCGCGTCGAGCGCGACATCGAGCTCACCGTGATCGGGCGGCCCCAGCCCAAGGGTCGCGTGGCCGCCACGATCCAGCGCCTGGGGCTCAGCGACATCGTCACGACCGTGACCGGCGTGAGCGACGAAGAGCTGGCCCGCCTCTACGGCGAGGCCCAGGTCGCGATCGTGCCGAGCCTCTACGAGGGCTTCTCGCTCCCCGCGATCGAGGCGATGGCGTGCGCCGTGCCGGTGGTGGCCACGACCGGCGGGGCACTGCCCGAGGTCGTCGGCGTCAGCGGCGAGACCGGACTGCTGGTCGAGCCCAACGACCCCGACGCCCTGGTGGCGGCGATCTCGCGGCTACTCGACGACGAAGCCCTGCGTCGACGCCTCGGCGCCAACGGCCGCGAGCGCGTGACGCAGCGCTTTACCTGGCAGGTGACCGCGCGCGGCACCGCCGCCTGCTACGACGCCATCCTCACCGGCTCGGCCCTGCCCGACTCGATGCACTTCGACTGATGCTGACCGCTGACTACGAACGCCTGGGCCTGCGCGAGGGCGACACCGTGCTCGACCTGGGCTGCGGATTCGGGCGCCACGCCTTCGAAGCCGCGCGTCGCGGGGCCCGCGTCGTGGCCCTGGACGCCGGCCGCGACGAGGTCGAGGGAGTGGTGGCCACGTTCGTCGCGATGGCCCAGGCCGGCGAGTTGACCGACGTCGCGAGTCACGTGGCGGCCGTCCAGGGCGACGCCCTGCACCTGCCCTTCGCCAACGCGACGTTCGACCGGGTCATCGCCTCGGAGGTCCTCGAGCACATCCCCGACGACCTCACCGCCATGGCGGAGCTGACCCGCGTCCTGCGTCCCGGCGGCACCATGGCCGTCACCGTGCCGCGGGGCCTGCCCGAGGCCGTCAACTGGGCGTTGTCAGACGCGTATCACGAGGTGCCGGGCGGCCACGTGCGCATCTACCGGCGCGCGGTGCTCGAGGATCGGTTGCGCTCGGTCGGCCTCAGCGTCGTCGGCCACCACTACGCGCACGGCCTGCACAGCCCCTACTGGTGGCTCAAGTGCCTGGTCGGCACGACCAACGACACCAATCCGCTGGTGCGCGCGTATCACCGGCTCCTGGTCTGGGACATCGTGGCGGCCCCGCCGCTCACGCGCTGGCTCGAGCGGGTCACGTCGCCGCTCGTGGGCAAGTCCCTCGTCGTCTACCTCACCAAGCCGGTCGCGCCGTGACCGCGCTGACCCGCCGGCTCGACGGGGTCCCCGGAGTGTTGAGCGCCGAGGAGATCGCCGCGACCGCCGCGAGCCTCGCCGCGCTGCAGCGCGCGAACGGACAGATCCCCTGGTTCGAGGGCGGGCACTGCGACCCGTGGAACCAGGTCGAGACGGCGATGGCGCTGACCGCGGCGGGCCACGACGACGCGGCCCGCGCGGCCTACCGGTGGCTGGCCTCGTCCCAGCTCGGCGACGGCAGCTGGTTCAACTACTACCTGGGCGACCGGGTCAAGGACGCGCGCCTCGACACCAACGTGTGCGCCTACCTGGCGACCGGGGTCTACCACTTCCTTCTGGCCACCGGTAACGTCGACGTGGCAGCCGAGCTGTGGCCCCACGTGGAGCGCGCCATCGAGTTCGTGCTGGCCTGGCAGCTCGACGACGGCACGGTCCGCTGGTCGCTCGACGCTCAGGGCCGGCCCGAGTCCTACGCGCTGCTCACCGGGTCGTCGTCGATCTTTCACGCGTTGCGCTGCGCGGTGGCGTTGGCGGAACGCCTCGACATCGCGCGACCGTCCTGGGAGCTGGCCGCCGGGCGGCTCGGTCACGCCGTCGCCCACCACCCGGGGGCCTTCGCGCCCAAGAACGAGTTCGCAATGGACTGGTACTACCCGATCTTCTCGGGCGCGCTCACCCCCGAGGCCGCCGCGCGCCGCCTCGGCGACGGCTGGGAGCGTCACGTGATGGACGACTTCGGGGTGCGGTGCGTGTCGACCAGCGACTGGGTCACGGCGGCCGAGACGGCCGAGTGCGTGCTGACCCTCGACGCGCTCGGCATGACCGCACGTGCCCTGGAGCTCTTCGCCCTGACCCGGCGCCACCGCCGCAGTGACGGCGCCTACCTCACCGGCCTCGCCTACCCCGGCGCCATCACCTTCCCGGACGGCCAGACGACCTCCTACACGGCGGCGGCGGTGCTCCTGGCCGCCGACGCGATCACATCGTCGACGCCGGCGTCGGGCCTCTTCCGACTCGGCGTGCTCGGCACGCCGCTCGACCTGCCCGAGCCGGGCTGTCCGCTCGTGGCCTCACGCTCGTCGTAACGCGCGCAGCGAGCCGCACGCGCCGACGTCGATGAATCCGGCGTCGCGCGAGGCGAGGTAGATCTCGTAGGGCGGTCGGCCGCCCTCGGCGGGGTCGGCGAAGACGTCATGGATCATGAGCAATCCGCCCGCGGCGACTTTGGGGGTCCAGCCCCGGTAGTCGGCCCACGCGACGTCGTGGCCGTGGCCCCCGTCGATGAACAGCAGGTCGAGCGGCTCCGAGAAGTGCGCCGCCACGGTCGCCGACTCACCCACCAGCCCCACCACGCACGCCTCGAGTCGGGCGTCGGCGATCGTGCGCTGCCACGTCGGCAGCGTGTTGAGCCGCCCGTCGGCGGCGTCAACCAGCTCGGGGTCGAAGTGCTCCCATCCGGCCTGGTTCTCCTCGCTGCCGTGATGGTGGTCGAGCGAGAAAAGGACGGCGCCGCACTCCAGCGCCGCGGCGCCCAGGTAGACGGTGGACTTGCCGCACCACGCGCCGACCTCCAGCCAGGTGGCGCCGGGGCGCCGACGCCCCTGGTCACGGGCGTGCTCGTGCAGGGCGAGGCCCTCGTCACGCGGCATGAAGCCCTTGAGCGAGTCCGCCCAGTCCACGAGCTCCTCGCGCCGGGTCACCGGGTCGCGACCTGGACGACGGTGTAGATCCCCAGGCCCAGGAAGACGAGGCCCCCGATCACCCGCACCACCTGGAGCGGGACGACGCGCTGGAGCAGCTTGCCGCCGTAGGCACCGACGAAGGAGATCGTGATCATCGCCGCCGAACTGGCGAAGAACACCTCGAGGGGCTGGTGCGACTTCGCGCTGAGGCTGGCCGCCTGGATCTGGGTGAGGTCGCCGAACTCCGCGACGAAGATCACGGTGAAGGCGGTGGCGATCTCGCGCCACCGCGATCCGCGCCGCTCCGTGGCGGCCTCGCGCTCGCCCTCGGCGTCGACGGTCTTCTGGCGCACGATGAGCAGGTAGGCGGCCCCGCCGAGGAACAGCACGGCCACGACCGACTCCCTCGCGCGCCACGGCAGGAGCGTGAGCAGTCCGCCCGCCGTCACCGCGAGGGCCATCTGGACCACGAAGGCGCTCGACGCGCCCAGCACGATGGAACCGGGGCGAGCCCGTGTGCTCATCACGATCGTGGCGATCATGGTCTTGTCGGGCAGCTCGAGCAGGAACATCAGGGCGAAGATGCCCAGGAAGGTCCCCGCACTCATCGGCGGATCAGAACTGCTGGCGCACCGCCGCGGCGAAGGCGAGGCCCACGTGCAGCAGCTCGAGCCGCTGGGTGACCGTGCGCTGTCCGACGACGGGGTGGGCGAGGTGGAAGGCCTCGACCTGCGCGGCGAAGGCCGCGTCGGTGTAGAAGGTGGCCACCCCCAAGGTCAGCATCTCCTGGAGATCGGGCGCCGATCGGTCGAGGGCCTCCTGCCAGCGCGAGGTCATGTAGCGCCACACCGCGGGTCCCGAGTCGCGCTGCATGCTGAGCATCCCGAGCACGATCTGGGCGTCCTGGCTGCGGACCTCCGTGAAGCACAGCGCGGCCGCGTCCAGGGCCAGGGTCTCGTCGGAGAACCCGGCCAGGCCGCGCAGATAGCGCAGCTCCTCTTGGGGGTCACGCGCATGGCGGTAGCGCTCGAGGAAGGTCGCGTAGTCCTCGGGGCGGTTCTGGTCCGCCACGACGCGCAGCACCGCGCCGGCGATGTCGCCGTCGAGCGTGTTGGCCGCGAAGCGGCGCGACGCCTCGGCGCGCACCGACTCGTCGCGTCCGACCGTTCCGAGGGTCGCGAGGATGACCCCGCGCATCTGGGGCGTGCGCTCACTGTCGCTGCCCTGAGGGTCCCAGCCCAGCCGCGTGAGCTGCGGGGAGAAGAGCTCGCGAACCTGATCCACCAACCCGTCTGCGTGCTCGGTGCCGGCGACGGCTCGCGAGACGTGGCCGACGGCGGTGGCGACCGTGGACCAGTTCGAGGGCTCGTCCTGGTCACCCAGGCTCCGGGCCACCGCGAAGAAGTCCGGCCACGTGAGCAGTCCGGCGAAGAGCTGGGCCCACGCGTCGGCGACGAACGTGAATCGTTCCAGTTCGTCGAGCTCGCCGAGGCGCGCGACGATCGATCCGCGTTCGGCGGCGCCGTAGCGCGAGCGGAACACGCCCGAGCCGCCGGCGTTGATCACCACGGGAGCCTCGTCGTTGACGACGAGAGGGACGTCGCTGAGCAGGTGGCGCGAGACCGGTCCGCCGTTGAGCGAGCGCGTGAGGACCGGGACCATCCAGGTGGTGCCGATCGCGCTCGGACCGGTCGCCGGGCCGTAACTGAAGGGCTGCTGGTGGAGCTTGCCCCCCTCCAGGGTGACGAGCGGGTGGCCGCCCTGATAGATCCAGCTGTCCATCAGGTTGCGCACCGGCTGGCGCGACACCTCTTCGAGGGCGTCCCACAGATCCGACGTGCGGGTGTTGGCGTAGCTGTGCTTGCGAAGGTAGTGGCGGATGCCGTCGCGAAAGACGGTGGCACCCAGGTACTGCTCGAGCATCCGCAGGACGGACCCGCCCTTCTCGTAGGTGATGAAGTCGAACATCCCGCGCGTGTCGCTCGGCTTGACGACCTCGAACTCGATGGGCCGAGTGGTGTGCAGCCCGTCGGTCTGCAGCGCGCGCTGGTCGCGGAAGACGCCCCAGCTGGTCCACAGGTGCCACTGCGGCTTGAAGGCGTCAGTGGTGAGAACCTCCATGAACGTGGCGAAGGCCTCGTTGAGCCAGATGCCCTCCCACCACTCCATCGTCACCAGGTCGCCGAACCACATGTGAGCGAACTCGTGGGCTATCACGCGCGCTACGCGCTCCTTTTCGGCCAGCGACGCCACCGCGGGGTCGATCAGCAGGTCGGCCTGGCGAAACGTGACGCAACCGAGGTTCTCCATGGCCCCGAACGCGAAGTCCGGTATGGCCACGAGGTCGAGCTTGTCGCCGGGGTACGGGATGTCGAAGTACTCGGTGAGGAAGGTCAAAGCGAAGACCCCCGCCTCGAGGGCGAGCTCGGTGAGGCGACCTTTGCCCAACGGGTAGACGACGCGCAGCGGCGTTCCCAGCACGTCGACCGGCGCGGTCTCTTCGAAGGCGCCGACGATGAAGGCGACGAGGTAGCTGGACATCTTCATCGTGGGCGCGAAGCTCACGCTGCGCTGGCCGTTGCCCAGGTCCACGTCCGACACGACGGGCGAGTTCGAGTAGGTCGCGAGGTGGCTCAGGACGGTGAGGTTGATCTGGAACGTGGCCTTGAACGCCGGCTCATCCCAGCAGGGGAAGGCCTGGCGAGCGTCAGAGTGCTCGAACTGCGTGGTGGCGATCGTGTGGGTCACGCCGTTGTCATCGGTGTACGTGGACCGGTAGAAGCCCACCAGCTGATCGTTGAGGACGCCGGTGAAGGCGATCTCCACGGTGGCCGGGCCGATCGGCAAGGCGTCGTCGAAGGTGAACGCGGCGGTCTCGTACTCGTCCTCGTACGACGGCTCACCGGACCGCCGGCTTGAGCCGCCCGCGGTCAGCGTCGCCGCTCCCACGACGAGGTTCTTGGCGTGCAACGTCATCAGCGCCGTGGCCTCGGTCACCTCGACGTCCACCTCGACGCGGCCGCTGAACGTGGCGGCCTCGAGGTCGGGGGTGAGAAACACACGGTACGCCGATGGCACCACCGCGCGCGTGAGGCGAAAGGGGTTTGGGGAGGGACTCATGGTTCGCTACCTTACGCCTGAACGCTCTACGCTCGCTGCGTGACCCAGCCTCCATCGCCCGTCTCGCTGCGCGTGAAGCCCGGTCCAAACCGACTCGCCGTCACCGGCATCGGCAACGCCATGCTCGACATCATCTCGCGTGACTCGCACAACGTCCACGCCCAGCTCGGCCTGGTCAAGGCGTCGATGAACCTGATCGACGTGCACCAGCTCGACACGTTCTACCGCGCCATGGGTCCCACGATCGAGATGTCGGGCGGCTCGGTGGCTAACTCGATCGCCGGCGTCGCGTCGTTGGGCGGCACGTGCGGCTACATCGGCAAGATCGCCGACGACGAGTTCGGCGAGCGCTTCACGCACGACCTGCAGTCGTTGGGGGTCGAGCTCGACCTCGCCATCGCCCTGCCCCACGAGGGCGCCACGGGTCGCTGTCACGTGTTCATCACCGACGACGCCCAGCGCACGATGGCCACCTATCTCGGAGCATCGAACCAACTGCGAGTCGACGACATCACCGACCGTCTCATCTCGCGTTCGGAGATCACCTACGTCGAGGGCTACCTCTACGACCTTCCTCCGGCCAAGGAGGCGATCCAGCGCGTGGTCGATTTCGCTCACGAGCACGACTCCATGGTCGCTCTGTCGCTGTCGGACATGTTCTGCGTGGATCGTCACCGCCGCGATTTCCTCTCCCTGGTGACCAACGACGTCGATGTCCTGTTGTGCAACGAGGACGAGATCTGCTCGCTCTTCCAGGTCGATGACCTGGAACGCGCGTTCGACTCACTGTTCGAGATCGGCGTCCTGGCGGTCGTCACCCGAGGGCCGCGCGGAGCCGATGTCGTGACGCTCACCGGCGTCGTATCGGTCCCGGCGCGCGAGGTCGACCACGTCGTCGATCAGAACGGCGCCGGCGACATGTTCGCCTCGGGCTTCCTCTACGGACTCGCACTCGGAGCCGACCCGGTCGAGGCCGCCGACCTCGGGTCGCTGTGCGCGGGCGAGATCATCAAGCACCTGGGCGCGCGCCCCGAGGTCGACCTGGAGGATCTGGCCGTCGGGGCCGGTCTTCTCTAGAGTCCCTGGGCGTCGAGTTCGGCGTCCAGCGCGCGAGTGCGCACCGTCTCCCAGCGCACCCACGCGATCGAGATCGGCACGCACGCGAGCAGCATCAGGGCGTCTCCGCCGATCCACATGATCGCGCCGCCGAGGCGAACGTTGGACAGGATCCACGAGGCCGACGATCCCGGTGGCGCCGTGGTGCGGTAGAAGCCGAAGGGATTGTGCGACGACATGGCGAGGGCCAAGCCGGTCACGGTGTCCACCGGGACGGCGCCCATCACGTACACCAGTCGCAGGCCCGGGTGCAGCGAGTGACCCCGCTCGATCCCGAAGGCGGCGCGGAAGAAGAGATAGCCCACAACGAGGAAACCCACGTGCTCGAAGTCGTGGAGCCAGTCGTGCTCGAGCATGAGGTTGAAGAGGCTCGTGAGGTGCGTGACCGGAATGAAGCCGAAGTAGAGGGCGAAGGCGACGAGCGGGTGGGTGACGAGACGCATCACGGGGCCATCGAGCGCGGCGCGCAGGCGCGGGCCACCGGCGGCGTAGGCGAGATCGAGCGGCGCGCTCAGCGCGAAGAGCGGCGCGGCCACCATCACCAGCATGAGGTGCTGGACCATGTGGTCGCTGAAGTAGGAGTCGTCGTAGACGGCAACCACCGACTGCGTCGCCAGGAACGTCATCGCGAGTCCGGCGAAGAAGTAGACGGCTCGCGACCGCAGCCAGCGCGGTGCTCGGCGAACCCCTATGAGGTAGGCGCACCCGGCCGCGATCAACAGCAGCGACGGGACCAGGCCAAACTGCCATTGGTTGAGATGGCGCCACGAGAAGCTCGTCGTCGCCAGCAGCACTTCAGAAGTCTACGACGGTCTCGTTAGTATGTCCGCGTGAAGTCCAAGTGGTGGGGTGCGCGCGCGTTGATGCTGCACGTCACACTGATGATCTGGCTCGCGATGTGTGCGTCCGCGGCGTGGTGGCAGGTCGGGCGGGCCGTCCAGGGGAACTCCCTGAGCTTCATGTACGCAATCGAGTGGCCCGTGTTCGGCGTGCTGGGAGTCGTCGGCTGGTACGCGATGATCAACATGGAGACCGTCACCGCCAGCAAGGAGTCCGCCCGTCGAGAGTACGAGGAGCGGATGCGAGCCGAAGCCCAAGCCGCGCGCGCGGCGGCCGTTGAGGAGGAGGATCCCGTCCTGGCCGCGTACAACGACCACCTGGCCAGCCTCGCCACCAAGACCAAGAGGAAGCTCTGGGGTCACTAGTGGAGCGGGCGTTCCGGCGGTATCGGATCATGTCCTTCGTCACCGGGACGACTCTGCTGATCCTGTGCGTGTTCCTGGGGTTGCACACGTGGGACCTGACGTTGTGGAAGCGCCTCAAGATCCTGGTCACGGTCGTCGGCATCGGGCACGGCGTCGTGCTTTATCCGATCTACATGGTGATGTGTTTCCAGTTCTGGCTGAAGAGCCACTCCCACGTGGCCCAGCTGGTGTTCATGCTCCTCGCGGGATTCGTGCCCGGCCTCGCCTTCTACATGGAGCACCGCATGCGCCAACGACTCTTCGGTAATGGCCCCGTCACCGCGTAGCTGGCTCGAGCGGCGCGTCATCGCCTACGCCCACCAGGGCGGGTCGTTCGAGGGTCCCTCGTCGACCCTCTTCGCCATCGAGCGGGCGCTGGCGCGCGGCGCCAGCGCCATCGAACTCGACGTTCACGCGACGAAGGACCGGCGTCTCGTCGTCTGCCACGACGAAACCGTCGATCGCACGACCAACCATCACGGAGAGATCGCCCACCTGACGTTGCCAGAACTGCGCGACATGGACAACGCCTACTGGTGGATCGAGGGCGCCGCGGCGAGTCCCGGCCACGGCCGCGACGACTACACGCTGCGAGGCAAGGCTCCGGTCGACCGCCGTCTGGGGATCGCCACACTCGAGGAGGTCGCCGAGTCCTTTCCCGGAGTGCTGTTGAACCTCGACATCAAGCGCACCGCGCCCGCGGTCGAAGGGTACGAGGAGCTCTTGAGCGACGAGCTGCGGCGTCTGGAGCTCACCGGTACGGTCATCGTCGCATCCTTTCTCGACGACGCCATCCAGCGCTTTCGGGCCCTGGCGCCGGAGGTCGCGACCTCGGCGGCCACCACCGAGACGGCGACCTTCTTCTTCTCACTGCACGACGGCGTGCCGGTCGTCCCGCCGGTGTGCGCCTTCCAGGTGCCCGCCACCTTCGGCGACGTGACGGTGGTCGACGAGCGCTTCGTCGAGGCGGCCCACGCCGCGCAGGTCGCGGTGCACGTCTGGACCGTCAACGACACCCTGGAGATGGCCCGGCTGCTGGACCTGGGAGTCGACGGGCTGATCAGTGATACGCCCAGCGCACTCGCGGCGCTGTTGGCCGAACGCGGCCAGGCGTGGGACGGGACCCGGTAGCGAACCTCTAGCCGCGGCCGCAGTTCGGCTTCTTGCCGTGGTTGGCCTTCTTCTTCGCGCGCAACTTACGCTTCACGGTCCGCTTTGACATAGATGACAATCTTAGTGGGTGGAGCCAGCATCGAGCCAGACGAGGTGAGCGTGCCCCACGACCCGACTCGCGGCACGGACCATCCCGGCGAGCTGATCTTGGTGGCGACGCCGTTGGGGAACCTGGGCGATATCACCCGCCGGGCCCTGGACGTGCTCGAGAGCGCCGACGTCGTGTTCTGTGAGGACACGCGCCACTCTCGGACGCTCTTCAGCGCCTTCGCGATCTCGCCGCGGCGACGCCTGAGGTCCCTGCACGAGCACAACGAGGCGAGCCTCTGCGCTGAGGTGGTCGAGCGCGTTCGCGGCGGCGAGGTCGTCGCTCTGGTGACCGACGCCGGTACCCCGACGATCTCGGACCCCGGCGCGCGGGTCGTCGCGGCAGTCGGTGGCGCCGGGTTGCGGGTCACCACCGCGCCCGGGCCGTCGTCGGTCGTCGCGGCGCTGAGCGTGAGCGGCCTCGGAGGCGACTCCTTCGTCATGGAAGGCTTTCTCGCGCGCCGCGCGGGCGAGCGCGACGCCGCGTACGAACGATGGGGTGACGAAGACCGCACGGTCGTGTTCTTCGAGTCACCTCAGCGTCTCGCCGCCACCCTCGGCGCCCTCGCGGCGCGCTACCCCGAGCGCCGCGTCGCGGTGGTGCGCGAGCTCACCAAGGTGCACGAGGAAGTCATGCGAGGATCGCTGCGCGAGGTCGCGGCGATCGTGGCGGCGCGCGACGTGCTCGGCGAGGTCGTCGTCGTCCTCGCCGGCGCCCCGCGCACCCGGGCGGACGACGCGACGGTGCGCGCCGCACTGGTCGATCAGCTCGCTCGCGGCGCGAGCGTGCGCGACGCCGCGTCCGCGGTCGTCGACGACCTCGGGGTCGCTCACCGCGCCGCCTACCAGGTCGCCTTGGAGCTGCGCGACGAGGGAACTCGCCAGGTCGATCAGTAACCTTGACGGATGGGCCGCTTCTACGTGACCACGCCGATCTACTACGTCAACGACGTGCCGCACGTCGGCCACGCCTACACGACGGTCAACGCGGACGCGCTCGCCCGGTGGCACCGCCTGGTCGGTGACGAGGTCAGATTCCTCACCGGCACCGACGAACACGGCCAGAAGGTCGCCGACGCGGCGGCCTCCCACGGCGTCGACCCGCGGTCGTGGGCGAACGAGACATCGGTGCGCTTCCGCGAGGCCTGGGACGCGCTCGAGGTCAGCTACGACGACTTCATCCGCACCACGGAGCCTCGTCACTACGAGAGCGTCCAAACCTTCCTGAGCGCCATCCACGACAACGGCTACATCTACAAGGACGTCTACCGGGGCCTCTACTGCGTGAGCTGCGAGGACTACTACTCCTACGAGGCGAGCGACGAAGGCAAGTGCCCGGTGCACGGTCGACCCCTGGTCGAGATGGAGGAAGAGAACTGGTTCTTCCGCCTCAGCGCCTTCGAGGAACGACTCCTCGCTTTCTACGAGGCGAACCCCGGGTTCGTCACGCCCGACACCAAGCGCAACGAGGCCCTCGGCTTCATCAAGGGCGGTCTTCGCGACATCTCGATCACCCGCACCTCGATCTCGTGGGGGGTGCCGGTGCCCTGGGACGACGGACACGTCTTCTACGTCTGGTATGACGCGCTCATCAACTACCTCACCGCCATCGGGTACGGTCGCGACCCCGACGAGGTGGCCCGCTGGTGGCCGTCGTCGCACCACCTGATCGGCAAGGAGATCATCCGCTTCCACTGCGTGTGGTGGCCGGCCATGTGCATGGCCGCGGGGCTCGAGCCGCCCCACCACGTCCACGTCCACGGCTGGCTCCTCGTCGGGGGTCAGAAGCTGTCCAAGACCATGGCCGCGGCCGGTGAGGTCCGCCTCACCGACATCGCCCCGGTGCTCTTGACCAACGAGTTCGGGGTCGACGCGCTGCGCTACTACCTGCTGCGCGACACGGCGCTGGGCAACGACGGCGAGTTCTCCCACGAGGGCATCACCCAGCGCTACAACACCGACCTCGCGAACAACCTGGGCAACCTGGTCGCCCGCGTGGCCACGCTCGTGGGCACCAAGTGCGACGGCGTCGGCCCGGCGCCCTCGCCGGTCTCGCGGCTGCGCGCGACGGCCGACGACGTGGTCCGCGACGCCGCGTCCTGCTGGGACCGCTTCGCGCCCCACGCCGCGCTCGAAGCAACGTGGCGGCTCGTCGGTGCCACCAACGCCTTCCTCGAGTTGCACGAACCGTGGCGGGCCCCACGGGGGCCCGGCGTCGACGTCGTGCTCGGCGACGCCCTCGAGGCGATCCGCCTCGTCGCCGTCCTCGTGTCGCCGGCCATGCCGTCGGTCGCGGCCGAGATGTGGCGGCGACTCGGACTCGACGCCACGCCGACCCAGCGGCCCTTCTCTGAGAGCGGGAACTGGGGCGGCTATCCCGGCGGGCTCACGGTGGAGAAAGGCGACCCGCTCTTCCCGCGCATCGTGAGCGACGCGTGAGCGGCTGGACCGACGCGCACTGCCACCTGCAGGACCAGTTCATGGGCGACGACGGCGAGCCGCCCCTGGAGGTCGCCGCGGTCCTGATGCGGGCGCGCAACGCCGGCGTGAGTCGCGCGATCATCATCGGGACCGATGAGACAACCTCGCGCGAGGCCCTGGCGCTCGTTGAGGGCGACGCGGTGGTCGATCTCTACGCGACCGTGGGCCTGCACCCTCACGAGGCTGTGCACGACCTGGCGCCGATCACCGAGCTGGCGCGCTCGGGCCACCCCCGCCTCGTGGGGATCGGCGAGTGCGGCCTGGACTACTTCTACGACCACTCGCCGCGGTCCCGCCAGCTCGAGTCGTTCGCCGCCCAGGTCCGTCTGGCCCACGAGCTTCAACTGGCCCTCGTCATCCACGCCCGTGACGCGTTCGACGACCTGCTCGGCGTGCTGCGCGCCGAGGGGACTCCGGAGCGCAGCGTCGTGCACTGCTTCACCGGATCGCCCCAGGAAGCGCAGAACTGTCTGGACGCCGGGTGTGACATCTCGGTCTCGGGCATCGTGACCTTCAAGAACGCCGAGAGACTGCGCGACGCGGTGCGCCTGGTGCCGCTCGATCGGCTCCACGTGGAGACCGACAGCCCCTTCCTCGCTCCCGTGCCGCATCGGGGCCGGACCAACGAGCCCGCCTTCGTCGTGGCGGTCGGCGAGTTCGTGGCCCGCCTGCGCGACGAGGACGTCGCGGTGGTGCGCGCCGCCACCGCGGCCAATTCGGCCCGCCTGTTCAACCTCACGCGGGCCTAGGGGGCGCCCCTGACAAGGCCTGTCGTGCTCTGACCGCACCGGATTGCGGCCGGGGTGGCGGTTGCCTAGCGTTGTGAGGCGGGCGTCGGCCCGTGGTCCTGGCGGAGGGTGGAGATCTGAGGACAGCACGACCGCGGGCGCGTCGGCGTCCGTGGACTATGGCGGGCGTGGCCGTGATCGTGGCGACCGCGCTGGTCCTGCCCGCGTTCCCCCCGGCGGGAGGCGCCACCTCGCACGCCCCGCGCGTCGTCCCCAACGTCGTGGGCCTGCCCAAGGCCGAGGTCTACGCCGCGATGCGCCGCGCCCAGCTCTACTTCACGACCCGGGGCCCGGGCAGCGCCAACGGCACCTGGCGCACGGTGACCCGCGAGACGCCCCGGGCGGGCACCCGCGTTGCCTGGCACGCGACGGTCACGCTGACCACGTCGCGCCAGCCCGGCCACGCCCTGCGGCGGGTCCCGCGCGTCGCCGGGCTCACGAGGGCCCAGGTCTTCGCCGCGATGCGCCGAGCGCAGCTCTACTTCACGACCCGCGGCCCGGGCAGCGCCACCGGGAAGTGGGTCGCCGCCACCGCCGTCACGCCTCGGGCCGGCACGCCCGTTCGCTGGCACGCCTCGGTCGTGGTGACCACCAGCACCCACCGGCCCGTCCACAAGAGGAAGCGGCATCCCGCGACCACGACGACGCGGCCCCCGCGAACGACGACGACCCGTCCGGCGACCACGACGACGGCGCCCGCCCCCACGACGACCTATCCGGGCGAGACCACGACCACGAGCGCGACCACGACAACTGCCGCGACCACGACGACCGTCCACGCCACGGTGACGACGGTGAAGAAGCGAGCCCCCCGCAAGCCCGTGCGCTACCGCGTCGGCCTGGCCACGTGGTACTCGTACATCCCAGGGCGCTGCGCGACCTCGTACCTGCCCTTCGGCACGCGCATCCACGTGCGCGACCTGGCGAACGGGCGCACGATCGTGTGCGTCGTCACCGACCGCCAGGGCCGCGGCGACGGACGGGTCGTGGACCTCAACCAGACGCAGTTCGCCGAGCTGGCGCCGCTGTGGCGCGGCGTCGTGCGGGTGAAGGTCTCCTGGTGACCCACACGAAGAGCGAGCTGTCAGCCCTCTTGGGCGCCCACGGACTCTCGCCGTCGCGCGCGCTCGGACAGAACTTCGTGGTCGATCCCAACACCGTGCGCCGCGTCGCTCGGGTGGCCGGCGTGGGGCCTACCGACCTGGTGCTGGAGATCGGCGCCGGGTTGGGGTCGCTCACCCTGGCCCTGGTCGAGACCGGCGCCACCGTCGAGGCCCTCGAGGTCGACCGCCATCTCCTGGCCCCGCTGCGCGCCGTCGTCGAGCCCCACGGCGTGCGCGTGCACCACGCCGACGCGCTGCGCGCGGACTACGGGGAGATCCTCGGCGGGCGAGCCGCGGTGGTCGTGGCCAATCTGCCGTACAACGTCGCCACGCCGGTCGTGCTCCACCTGCTCGAAGAGGTGCCCCTCGTGACCCGCATGGTCGTGATGGTCCAGCGCGAGGCCGCCGAGCGCCTGGCGGCGACCGTGGGCGACGACGCGTACGGAGCGGTGTCGCTGCGCGTGCAGTACTTCGCCGACGCCCGCGTGGTCGGCCGCGTGCCGGCGTCGGTCTTCCTGCCGCGCCCGCGCGTGGAGTCCTCGCTGGTCGAGGTCGTGCGACGCCCCGACGTGCGCGTGAGCCCCCAGGTGGTGAGCGAGGCCGCCCTCTTCGAGGTCGTGCGCACCTCCTTCGCGCACCGGCGCAAGATGCTGCGGCGCTCGCTCGCCGAGTGGGCGACCGAGGGGGTGTTCGAGCGCGCGGGACTCGACGCGACGCGCCGGCCCGAGGAGCTCTCCCTCGAGGAGTTCGCGCGCCTGGCGGCGGCGCGGTGACCACGCTCGTCGCCCCGGCCAAGCTCACCTGGTTCTTGGAGGTCGCGGGCCGCCGCGCCGACGGGCTGCACGAACTGCGCAGCGAGATGTGGTCGCTGGAGCTCGCCGACGTGCTCGAGCTCGACGAGTCCGGCGACGGCCTGGTGGTGGGGGGCCCGTACGCGCGCGCCGTGCCCGCCGACGGGACCGATCTGGTCACCCGGGCCCTGGGCCTGGTCGGGCGGCGCGCCGGGGTGGTCCTGGTCAAGTCCATCCCCGTCGGGGGCGGCCTGGGCGGCGGGAGCTCGGACGCGGGGGCCATCCTGCGCTGGGCCGGGGGCGTGAGCCCCGCGTCGGCCCTAACGCTGGGCGGTGACGTCCCCTTCTGCCAGGTGGGCGGACGCGCGCTGGTCGAGGGAGCCGGCGAGCGCGTGACGCCCCTCGCCTTCGAGGCTCGGCCGGTGACCCTGGTATGGCCGTCGTTCCCGGTGGACACCGGGGCGTGCTACCGGGCCTACGACGAGATGACCGCCGGGGGCTGGCGGCCCCGCGGCGAGAACCACCTGGAAGAACCCGCCCGGCGCGCCGAGCCGCGCCTGGCGGCGGTCCTCGACTGGGTGCGGGCCGAGGTCGGGCCCGAGGTGCGCCTCGCCGGGTCGGGCTCGTCGATGTTCGTGCCCGGCCACCTCGAGCCCGCTCGCGGCTCCTGGGACGTCGAGGGCCCCGAGGGTTCCCTGCGCTTCTGCCAGACCACCACGGCGCCGCGCCGGGCGCCGGACTGAGCTACTTGCCAGCGGCGCGCCGCTGGAAGCGGGTGCGCTTGAGCATCTTCTTGTGCTTCTTCTTGCGCATCCGCTTGCGGCGCTTCTTGATCAGTGATCCCATGGCTCGTACGACTCTACTCGGTGGGCCTTCGGGCCCACAAAGCCGCTCAGGCCGGATCGGCGACTCGCTCGATGCGCAGGGCCTGGCGAGGACAGCCGCGCACCGCGTAGCGCGCCGATTCGAGGGCGGCCACGTTGGCCAAGGGGACCGGGTCACGGGTGAGGATCGGGTAGCCCCACTCGTCCATGTGCACCAGGTCGGGCGCGAGCTCCGCGCAGTGGCCGAAGCCGTCGCACAGGATCGGGTCGACGCGCAGGACGAATCCACCGGTGCGCCGTCTCATTCCCACACCAGCTCTTCCTCGCGCTCGAGGTGGGGCACCGTCGCGTAGTGCGACGCCGATCGGCTCGCCGCGCACGCGACGCCGCGCACGTGGCCCTCGAGGTCGCGCGCGAAGACGCCCAGCGCCGAGCGCACCAGTCGGACCACCCCGTCGGGGTGGCGGCAGGCGCCGCGGCCCTCGATCACCGAGCATCGTTCCTTCAGACGCTCGAACGCGCCGGGCGCGTCGCGTCCCGAGGCCACCAGGTGCGCCAGGTCCTCGGCCAGCGCCGGTAGCCCGAAGGCGCAGGGGCCGCACTGGCGCGCGCTCTCGTTGGCCATCCAGCGAACGATGCGCTGGGTCTCGACGACGCCGCAGCCCGCGCGCGGCAGCACCATCACGACGCCCGCCCCGACGCTCACGCCGTGGGCGGCGAACGACTCGTTGGCGTAGGGGGTGTCCAAGAGCGCGGCGTCGATCCACGAGCCCCCGTAGCCGCCGAGCAGCACCGCCTGGGGGTCGTCGTCGGCGTGCGCGGCGCGCAGGATCGCGCGTAGCGGCGTGCCGAGGGCGACCTCGACCACCTGGGGGCGTTCGACCGCGCCGGAGACCGACACCAGGGCCGTGCCCGGGCTCTGGTCGGTCCCGACGCCGCGGAACCAGTCGGCGCCGTAGCGCCCGATGAGCCCCACATTGGCGCACGTCTCGGCGTTGTCGAGCAGGACGGGCGCGTGTCCCACGCGCAGGATGTGCGGGCGGCCGGGGCGGAACTGGGGGAGCGATTCGTTGTCGTTGAGCCAGTGCACGAGGGCGGACTCCTCGCCGGCCACGTAGCGATGCGGCGGGGTGTGCAGCTCGAGCCGCGGGCCGCGCTGGTGGCGGCGCTCGCGCTCGTGCAGGGCGCGCTGGAGGTTGTTGACCGCGGTCGGGTTCTCGCGCGAGACGCACACGGCGATCTGCTTGGCGCCGACCGCGGACGCCAGGAACTCCGCCCCGTCCAGGATCAGGTGGGGATTGGTGGCGATCAGAGTCCGGTCCTTGTGGGCGGCGGGCTCGCCCTCCATCGCGTTGACGACCATCAGCTTGTGGTGTCCGCGCTGCTCGCGGATCAGGCGGGCCTTGCGGAACGTCGGGAAGGCCGCGCCGCCGCGCCCGGTGAGGCCGGACGCCTCGAGGTGGTCGAGGATCGGGCCGTCGCGAGTGACGTCGCCGAAGGTCATCTCGTGCTGGGCCAGCGACAGGGGGCGACCCGACGCGCCGAAGAGCACGCGCGGCAGCGTGTCGGCGTCGATCATCACCGGCCCCGCTTCGACGACGGGCGCCGCGCGCGCGGGAAGGCGCCGGGTGACGGGGGTGTCGAGGTGCCCGCGCCGTCGGTGCCGCGCGCGGGGCCCGCGCCGGCCGGTCGCGGGGCGAGCGGCGAGAGCGCGGTGCGTCCCGCCGCGCGCGTGGGCCGGCCCAGGTATCGCCACACCGCGGAGGCCAGGCCGACGACCGCGCAGACGACGAGCACGATCAGCCCCCAGCCGTGGCGGCTGTCGGTCCCGGCGAGGTAGGCGTGCACCAGGGCCGTCGCCAGGGCGAGCCAGCTGAACCAGTGGATGAAGCGCCAGGTGGTGTTGGCGATGCGTAGCTTGAGCAGGCTGGATATCCACACCGCGCCGATCAGGTCGAGGGCCACGGCCCCCACCCCGATAGCGACGCGGCGGTAGGCCGAGGTCAACGGGACGAAGACCGAGAGGACGCCGGTGGGCACGTAGCTGTCCACCACGGTCGTCGTGACGTGGATGGCCAGGAAGACGACCGCCACCATGGAGAGTGATCGGTGCAGCTCGTTCACCTCGAACCGCCCGACGTAGGTGCCCCCCACGCGGGTGGCGACGAAGGTGCCCAGGGCGACCACGAGCGTGAAGAGGACCAGGGTGACGATCGCGGTGGCACGGGTTGTGTACCACAGGTAGGGCGACGTGAGCGCGATCACGGGGCCCCTTCGTCGGCCGGCCAGCCGCCGACGAACTCGATCGAGCCGTCGTGGCGCACGAGCCGCGCCGAGAGGCCGGCCTGGGCCACGTGGTAGCCAGCGTCCTCACCCCACAGCAGCGCCGCCGTCGCGAAGGCGTTCGCGCTGACGCAGTCGCGTGCCGCCACGGTGGCCGTGGCGTACGGGCCCCGCGCGAAGCTGCCGGTGCGCGGGTCGACGAGGTGGTTGACGAGGTGACCCCCGGCCCGCCAGGTGCGCGCGGTGGTCGACGACGTCGCCACGCCGCCCTCGAAGGAGATCCGGGGTTCGCGTCCGGTGATCACGAGCGAGTCTCCCACGCCCACGGCCCAGGGACCGTCCGGACCCCGCCCACGGAGCGCGACGTCGCCACCGATCTCGACCACGACACCGCCGCGGATCGCGACGTCCTCGGCCACCAGGTCCGCCGCAAGGGCCTTGGCACTCGCTCCGAGGTCGATCTGGCAGCCCGTCGCGAGCGTGACGCGGTGGGTCGAGCGGTCCCAGGTGACTGCACCGACTCCCGGAGCGGGCACCAGGTCGCCGACCAGAACGTCGCCGCGAGCGTCCAGGTCGTCGTAGTCGCGGTCGTAACCGAGCGCGAGCAGGGCCGGCAGGACGGTCGGGTCGCACAGGCCGTCAGTCATCGCCGACGCCCGGAACGCGGCGTCGAGCGCGAGCTCGAACGTCGCCGAGACCTCGATCGACTCTCCGGAGCGGCGATTGAGCAACGAGATCTCCGAGTCGGCCCGGAAGCGGTTGCACGCATCGTCGATGGCGCCGATCCAGTGCCAGAGCCTGGCCGTGGCGAACTCCAAGTCCTCGGGGTCTTGGGTGGCCAGCGTTCCGCTGAGCCCCCAGGTTTGGAACTTCATTGGATCAGGTGCAGACGGTCTTGCCCGACGGCGTCGTCGAGCACACCGTGGTGGTGGTGATCGGCACCGTCGTCGGCGGCGCGGGGACCGTCGTGGGCGGGGTGGTGGGCACGGTCGTGTGCACGGTGGTCGGCGGCGCCGGTGCGGTCGTCGGTGTGGTTCCCGCACCTGAGGTCGGCGAGGTCGTCACGGTGGTCGTCGGGCCCGAGCCCGTTGGGGAGCCCGACGCAGGTGACGCCCCGGGCGACGTTGATTGGTGTCGGGGTCGTGACCCCGCGGCGCCGGCGAGGGTGGTCGTAGTCAGACCGGGGGCTGAGGCAGCGGGCGAGGTCGCCGAGGTGCCGGCACCCGACGACGTCGAGGGCGCCGGGGGCGCCGCGGTCGTTGTCGTGGACGCGGCGTGCGCGACGTAGCCCACGAGCAGCCCCGATGCGATGCCCGAGCCCAGGAACACGGCTTGGGTCAGGTGGCGCACTTGGGATAGCCTCCGGCGGCGCTGCGACGAGTCGGGGAGGGAAGGGCGCATGGGGGTGTCCTTGGTCAACGGCCGACGGGCGTTGCTCCCAGGCTAGGTCCCGAGACCCGGCGAGAGCCATGTGAAGACGCGAAAATTGACGGGGAGTTGTCTCCCGGGTTCCCTCCACTCCTGCGCCGGGCCGGGCCCGCACACTTCGAAACATGACGCGTGCCGTTAGTAGCAGGTGACGGTGCCTGATGGCGTGGTCGTGCACACGGTGGTGGTGGTCACCGGTGCCTTCGTCGGCACCGTGGCCCCCGACGTCGATGAGGACTTCGTTGACGCCGACGACGTAATGGTCGTGGGTGCGGTGACAGTCGTTGTGGCGACCGGCTTGGCGTTGGCGGCGGCGTAGCCGACGAGCACCGCCGACATCGCGCCCGCCCCGACGAAGACCGATTGGGTCAGTCGTCGGGCGCGGGCGAAACGGCGGTCGCGCTGCTGGGGGGTGCGAATGGGGGTGCGCATGGGGCTCCTTCGCCGACCATTCTTCCCAACGGGTCTAAGGAGTGCGGCGGGGCCGGGTAAGAAAATCGGCAGAATTCAGTCGGATTGGCTGACCTCGCCGGCGACGGGCAGGGTGAGTGTGAAGCGGGCGCCCCCGAGCTCAGGGTCGCGGTCCACCGTGACCACCCCTCCGAGCTCGTTAACCACCTGGGCCACGATCGACAGACCTAATCCGGATCCGGGCAGGCCGCGCGCCGACGCCGAGCGCCAGAAGCGGTCGAAGACGTGGGGCCGGTCCTCCAAAGCGATTCCCGGTCCCGAGTCGCTCACGGTGACCGAGCCGTTCACTGTGACGACGCGGACGCGTCCGCCGGGTGGAGTGAACTTGACGGCGTTGGTCAAGAGGTTCGAGATCGCCCGGTCGAGTCGGTCGCGCCGACCCAGCACGACCGAGGGCGTCGCGTCCGCGTCGATGGTGATGTCCTTGACGCGCGCGTGCGTGCGGGCGGTGTCGACGCATTCGTCGACGCATTCGTCCAGGCGCAGCGCGGCCACCGGACCCTCGCTGCGCTCGCCGCGCGCCAGTTCGCCGAGGTCAGTCACGAGCGCGGCGAGCTCGTCGACCTGGGCGACGACGTCATAGGAGATCTGGTGAAGGTCGTGATCGGTGAGCTCGCGTGCTCGCGACAGCACTTGCGCGTTGGTACGCAGCGACGTGAGCGGCGTGCGCAGTTCGTGGCTCGCGTCCAGCACGAGCTGGCGCTGGAGCGTCTGGCTGTTCTGCACCGAAGCCATGAGCCGGTTAAAAACCCGGCGCAGGCGCCCCAGCTCGTCGGCGCCGCCCTCGGAGATGCGGTGACTCATGTCGGTGGTCTCGGCGACCTGCTCGATCTCGTCGGTCACCTCCTCGAGGGGGTGCAGCGCCGTGCGCGCGATGAACAAGCCGAGGCCCAGTGCGAGCAGCAGACCGCCGACGGCGATCAGCAGAAGGGTTCGCACCAGGTTGCGCAGCTCGTTGATCTGTCCGGTGATGTTGACGATGAAGAGCTCGGCCGAGGTCGTCTTGATCTGACACACCCCGGTCGCGCAGCCGACCAGGGAGTCCTTGGGCAGCGGGACGATGAGCTCGCGATACGATTCGCCCCCGAAGGTCACCGTGCGCAGCACCTCGCCGCGATGGCCGTTGGCCGCGTCGTGGATCGTCGTGTCGATCGGGACGTTCGTGGTCGGAGCGGTCTGACCGTTGGACAGCACGAGCTCGAAGAACGAGCCGGTGGTGGGCTCGGCATCGCCGACGTGGATGTGCTGCTGGGAGAGCGACGCCTGGCGCAATGACTCGTCCACCGAACTCAAGAGCGCGTGGCGCGTCGCCAGGAAGGACGACAAGCTGGCGATGATCACCACGGCCGCAGCGACGCCCACGGTGGCGGTGATGACTCGCGAGCGGAAGGTCACGACGAACGCATGGCGTACCCGACGCCGCGCACCGTCTGGATCACCCGGCGCTCTCCGGCCTCTTCGAGCTTGCGCCGAAGGTAGCCGATGTAGACGGCGAGCGAGTTGGTGCCGGAGTCGAAGCTGTAGCCCCACACGAGGTCGAGGATCTGGTCGCGCGTGAGCACCTGGCGCGGGTGGCGCAGGAAGAGCTCCAGCAGGTCGAACTCGATCTTGGTGAGCTCGATCGCCCGGTCCGCGCGCCGGACCTCACGAGTCGCGGGGTTCATGGTCAGGTCCTCGAAGCGCAGGACCGCGTCGTCACCCTCGGCGAAGTTGTGCCGGCGCAGCAGCGCGCGAAGTCGCGCCAGCAGTTCGGCGAGATCGAAGGGCTTCACGAGGTAGTCGTCGGCTCCCACGTCGAGCCCTTCGACCCGGTCGTTGACGGCGTCGCGAGCCGTGAGCATCAGGATTGGCGTCGTGTCGCCGGCGCGCCGGATGCGTCGGCAGACTTCCAGACCGTCGATGTCAGGTAGCTGTAGGTCGAGCACGATGGCGTCGGGCGCGCGCAGCTGCACCGCCCGCAGGGCGCTCAGCCCATCCTCGAAGAGGTCCACCTCATAGTTCTCCATCCGCAGGGCGCGGCCCAGCGAGGTGCGGATCGCGGCGTCGTCGTCGACGATCGCGACATACGAGTTCGGGGCGCCCAAGGTCACGACACATCTTTCTACGAAGGTGAAGCCCTAGTGTTGCGGTTTGGTATTAAGCATCCTCAGACATTCTGTAAGAATCTCGGAAGATTGTCGAATGCCGCGGTGGCGGGTAGTTCAATCGGCAGAACAGCGGACTTTGGATCCGAAGGTTGGAGGTTCGAGCCCTCCCCCGCCAGCGAGGGGCCGGACGCCGCCTCATCGCGACTGGCGGTAGCGTCGCAGCGCGATGAGCGTCCACACCGCCTCGACGGCGCCGAAGGGCCAGGCGCCCGACGCGAACCCGTAGGCGCTCGACAGCACGCAGCCCAGCGCGAAGGCCGCCACGAAGGCGCGGTGGCGCCGCTCGAGGGCGTACATCGACATCATGAAGGTCAACGCGACGACGCCGAAGAGGGTCAGGCTCACGCCGCGACGACGCGCTCGAGGATCGCCGCGAGCACCAGGGGCGCGTCGCCCTGGACGGAGTGTCCGGCCCCGGGCACTGAGACCACCGACGCGCTCGGGAGGCGCCGGCGCAACTCGGCCACGTCGTCGTCGTCCACCACCGATGTGGCGCCCAGCGCGCGCACGAGCGTCACCGGGACGGTGACCTCGCCCAGGCGTTCCCACAGGTCGCCGACATCGGGGGCCGGCGTCGTCGCGGCGGGGTGCTGCTGGTGGCGCCAGACCCAGGTGCCATCCTCGCGCTGGACGGCGTTGTGAAGGATCCCTCGCCGCAACGACGAGACCGAGCGCGTCGGGTTGTGAGCGATGGTGCGCTCGAGCAGCTCGTCGAAGTCCTCGAAGTAGGCGGGTCCGTTGACGAAGTCCAGGACGAGGCGGGCCTTGGTCGCGTTGACCCCGGGGGTGATGTCCACCAGCACGAGCGCCGAGACGAGGTCGCGACGTCGTTGCGCGACGACCAGCGACGTGAGCCCGCCCAAGGACATGCCCACGAGCGGGTGGGGTGCCGTTAGGAGCTGCTCGAGGGCGCGCTCGAGGTCGCGGGCGTGCCCGACGACCGACGACGCACCGTAGGGCCCCGGGTCGGAGTGCCCGTGGCCGGGCAGGTCGAGCGCGAGCAGGGGTCGCTGCATCGCCAGCGCCACGGTGTCGAACGTGTGGGCGTTCTGGGCGCCACCGTGCACCAGGACGAGGTCGGGCTCGCCCGTGCCCCAGGCGAGCCCGCTCACCTGGCGCAGGCCGTCGACGGCGACGAAGAATCGACGCACCGCCGGGACCGTGACCTCGAGGTCCCATTCGGCGAGGTTCTCGTGGAAGAGGGAGAACTCGTCGTAGGGAACCGTCGCCACGAACGGAATCGTAGAAGACGGCTGCTATCAATGGGGAGGTGAGTCGTCCCACCTGCGTCGTGGTCTTGGCCGCGGGGGAGGGGACGCGCATGCGCTCGTCGCGTCCCAAGCCCCTCCACCTCCTGTGCGGGCGGCCGATGGTCCTCTACGTCATCGACGCGGCGGTCCACGAGGAGGTGCGCGCGCTGGTCGTCGTAGTGGGTCACGGCGCCACCTGGGTCGAGAAGTCCCTCACGGAGCGAGCGAGCGGCGATCCGCCCCTGCGCTTCGTCGAGCAGGCCGAGCAGCTGGGCACGGGCCACGCCGTGAGCGTCGCCTTGCCCGCGGTCACCGAGATCATCGGCGGGGCCGAAGGCGACGTCCTCATCGTGCCCGGCGACACGCCGCTGCTGCGGCCCAGCACGGTGCGCGCCCTGCTGGCGCGCCACCGCGAGCGCCAGGCGGCGCTGACGGTCCTCTCCGCCGAAGTCGAGGACCCGACCGGCTACGGGCGGGTGGTGCGCGCGAAGGACGGTTCGATCGCGCGCATCGTCGAGGAGCGCGACGCGACCGACGAGGAGCGAACGATCCGCGAGGTCAACACGGCGATCATGGTGGTGCGCCAGAGCCTGCTCGGCCCGGCGCTGCGCCGGGTGGGGCGCCACAACGCCCAGGATGAGTACTACCTGACCGACCTCGTCGCGGAGCTGCACGACGCCGGTCACCTCACCGACGCGATGCTGATCGGCGACCCCCAGGAGTCGGCCGGCGTCAACGACCGCGCGCAGCTGGCCGCCGCTGAGGCCGTCCTGCGCCAGCGGATCAACGACCGGTGGATGCAGCGGGGGGTCACGATGTGGGACCCGGCGCACACCTACGTCGACGCCGACGTCGTGCTCGCCATCGAGGTCTCGCTGCTGCCGGGCACCGTCCTCAAGGGGCGCTGCGTGGTCGAACGGGGCGCCCAGGTCGGCCCGCACGCCGTGCTCGTCGACTCCAGCGTGGGTGAGAACGCGCAGGTGGCCACCGTCGAGGCCACGCGCGCGACCATCGGGCCGGACGCGCGCGTGGGGTCCTTCGTGGTGCTCTCACCGGGGTCGCGCGTCGCGGCCGGGGCCGTCGTGGCGCCCTTCACCCACGTGACCTCGTAGCCGGCGCCAGCCACCTTGTACGCTGGCGCCGTGGAGTCACTCACCGTGCGCCGGCTCGTGCTCACGACCGGCCGCTGCCACCCCGAGTTGGCCAAGGACATCGCCAACCAGCTGGGCGTGGGCCTGACCGAGCCGAACCTGCGAGAATTCGCCAACGGCGAGATCCATTGCCGCTTCGACGAGTCGATCCGCGGCGCCCACGTCTTCATCATCCAGACGCACTCCTCGCCGGTGAACGACGCGGTGATGGAGCAGCTGATCATGATCGACGCGGCCAAGCGCGCCTCGGCCAAGAGCATCACCGCGGTGATCCCGAACTACGGGTACGCGCGCCAGGACCGCAAGTCCGCGGGGCGCGAGCCCATCACGGCCAAGCTGATCGCCGACATGCTCCAGACCGCCGGGGCCCACCGGGTGCTCTCGGTGGACTTCCACTCCGGCCAGATCCAGGGCTTCTTCAACATCCCCGTCGATCACCTGGTCGCGGCGCCGGTCCTCGAGGACTACCTCAAGGCTCACACCAACCCCCACGAGCTGGTGGTCGTGGCGCCCGACGCCGGGCGCGTCAAGGTGGCCGAGCGCTACGCCCAGCACCTCGGCTGCGACCTGGCCCTGATTCACAAGACCCGCCGGCCCCGGGGCGACACCAACATCGCCGAGGCCCGCCACATCGTCGGTGAGGTCGACGGCCGCCACTGCGTGCTCATCGACGACATGATCGACACCGCCGGCACCATCGTGGCCGCGTGCGACCTGCTCAAGTCCCACGGCGCCGAGGACATCTGGGTGATGGCGACCCACGCCGTGTTCTCGCCCCCGGCGGTGGACCGGCTCTTCAACGCGCCCATCTCGCGGGTGATCGTCACCGACACCCTGCCGCTCGGTCCCGACCGGCGCTTCGAGAAGCTCGAGATCCTGTCGATCGCCAGCATCGTGGCCAACGCCATCTCGGCGATCTTCGAGGACACGTCGGTCTCATCCATCTTCAGCGGCGAGAATCTGCTCTAATCGCCACGGGGCGCGGGAGGGCTAGACTTGACCTCCGGCGCGCGGCCTTCGGCCGGCCGTCCCTCGAGGAGTCGTCATGTCCCAGAACACCCTGCACGCGTCGACCAGTCGCACGCGCGGGTCGCGCCACGCGCGGCGCCTGCGCCTCGACGGGTCCCTTCCGGCCGTCGTCTACGGTCCCGGCATCGAGACCATCGCGGTCACCGTGGACGCCAAGGCGTTTCGCGCCGCGGTGTCCGGCGAGCAGGGCCTCAACAGCGTCATCAACCTGGACGCCGACGGCCAGACGTTCCTCGTCATGGCGCGCGAGATCCAGCGCCACCCGGTGCGCGGCACCGTGGTCCACGTGGACTTCCAGGTCATCGACCCCAACAAGCCCGTGGTGGCCGAGGTCCCGCTGCACCTCATCGGCGACGCCGTCGAAGTGCGCCACGCCGACTGGGAGGTCGACCAGCAGATGTTCAGCCTGGAGATCAGGGCCCGGCCGGACCGGATCCCGACCCACTTCGAGGTGGAGATCTCCGGCCTCGGCGTCGGCTCGTCGATCCGCGTCGCCGACCTGGTCCTGCCCGAAGGCGTGGTCCCCACGATCGACCCGTCGGTGACGGTCGTGACCACGCACCCCGGGCGTGTCGCCGCCAAGCCCGAGGCCGTCGCCGAGGTCGTGGCTCCCGTCGAACCCCCGGTCTAGTTCGCGGTGGCGCTGCGGCGCTCGCGCGAGGGGCCGCGCCGGGGACGCGCCAGCGCGTTGGTCGTCGTCGGACTGGCCAACCCCGGATCGGAGTTCGACGGGTCGCGCCACAACGTGGGTGGCGACGCCGTTCGGCTGGTGGCCGATCGCCGCGGGGTCCGACTCACCCATGAACGGCGCCAGCGCTGCGACGCCGCGACGCTCGAGACCGACCAGGGACCCGTCACGCTGGCCGTGCCCACCACCTTCATGAACGAGTCGGGCGCGGCCCTCGCGCCGCTGCTGCGGCGCACCTCGCTCGAGGACCTGTCAAAGCTGGTGGTCGTCCACGACGAGCTGGACCTCGAGCCGGGTCGTCTCCAGCTGAGGGTCGGCGGCGGCCTCGCGGGTCACAACGGCCTGCGCTCGATCGCCGACGCGCTCGCCAGCCGGGAGTTTGCCCGTCTGCGCATCGGCATCGGCAAGCCGCCGACCAAGGAGCAGGGCGCGGACTACGTCCTGCGCCGCTTGAGCGGCGCGCGCCGCGACGCGCGCGACGCGGAGGTCGCGCGCGCCGCCGACACGCTCGAGACCCTGCTCGACGCGGGATTCGAGGCGGCCCAGCGAGAGGCGAACGGCGGGCGTGGCTGAGTCGATCGGACTGCGCCGGGTCCTGGACCTCGTCGCGCCGGCCGTGCGCGCGGCCCAGCGCACGGGCGGCGTCACGCCCAGCGCCTTCGCGACGCCGCTGGCGGTGGCCGCACACGTCCTGGACGCCGCGTGTTCGATCGTCGTCGTGGCGACCTCCACCGAGGCCGAGCAGCTGCGCGACGCACTGGCCGCGCTGCTCGGCCCCGAGGACGAGGTCGCGCAGTGGCCGGGATGGGACACCCATCCGCTCGAGCGCGTCAGCCCCGACACCGCGGTCATGGCTCAGCGCGTCGCCCTCGCGCGTCGGCTGCTCGACGGCGATCGCCCGCGCGTCGTCGTCGCGTCGGCGCGCGCGCTCAGCCAGATCCTCGCCCCCGCCGATCCGCCCGCCGCGTTGATCGTGCGCCGCGGGGGCGTCCTCGAGCGCGACGGCTTCGTCGCAGCCCTCGCCGGCGCGGGATACCGCCGCGAGAGCCTGGTCGAACACCGTGCCGAGTTCGCGGTGCGCGGGGGGATCGTCGACGTCTGGCCCGCCCAGGCTGACCTGCCCATCCGCCTCGACCTCTTCGGTGACGACGTGGAGCGCCTGACCACCTTCGACATCGCGAACCAGCGCGCCCTGCACGATCTGGCCGAGGCGTCGATCGCGCCGGCGCGCGAATGGATCCTCGACAGCGCGCAGCGCGAGCGCGCCCGCGAGCTCGCCGAGAGCGCGCCCTGGGGGCGCACGGTCTTCGATCGGCTGGCCGACGGCCACCTCTTCGACGGGATGGAGGGGTGGATGTCGCTCTTCGTCACCCGCCCGCGCACCCTGCTCGACCTCGAGTTCGGCGCGCGCCGCCTGGTGGTCGAGCCCGAGCGCGTGGCGCGGCGCCTGGGCGAGCTGCTCGACGAGGAACGTGAGTTGTGCGACACGGTCGCGGCGACGTGGCAGGCGAGCTCGCAGATCCCGCTCCTGCACCTGGACTGGGCGCGCACGCTGGAAAGTCGCGTGGATCTCGAGATCGGCGCGCCGTCGGGCGCGGCGTCGGGGGTCCTGGCGATCACCTCACCGCCGCCCGTCCAAGGCGACCCGAACCGACTGGCCGCCCACGTGCGTCAGTGGCCGGCCGCCACGCGCGGCGTGGTGCTCACGACGAATCCGGCGGGGCTCGAGCGCATGGCCGACCAGCTGCGGGCCGAGGGAGTCGAGGTCACGACTCGGCCCGAGGCCGTGCTGGACGTTCGCCTGAGCGTCGTCGAGAGCGCGCTGCCCGCGGGCTTCAGCCTCGACGATCCGCCGGTGGTCGTGTGGGCCGAGAGCGACCTGACCGGCCGGCGCGCCGTCCACCGCGTCGCGCGCACCCGCGCGCGCACCGTCGACGGCTTCTTCGACGACCTGGCGGTCGGCAGCCACGTGGTGCATCGCCAGCACGGCGTCGCACGGTTCTCGGGCACTACGACGCGGGCCATCAACGGCACGGTGCGCGACTACCTCATCTTGGAGTTCAAGGACGGTCGAAGCTACTGGCCGACCGAGCAGATCGATGCGCTCACCCCCTACGCGGGCGGAGACTCGCCGGCGCTGTCGCGCATGGGCGGCGCCGAGTGGCAACGCACGAGGGCCAAGGCCCGGGCGGCGGCCTACCTGGTGGCCCAGGAGCTCGTCGACCTCTACCGCCTGCGATCGGTCGTCGAGGGCCACGCGTTCTCGCCCGACACCGCCTGGCAGCGCGAGATGGAAGAGCTGTTTCCCTACACCCTGACCGCCGACCAGGCCCAGGCCATCGACGACGTGAAGGCCGACATGGAGCGGCCTCGCCCGATGGATCGCCTGATCTGCGCCGACGTCGGTTTCGGCAAGACCGAGGTCGCCCTACGCGCGGTCTTCAAGGCGGTCCAGGACAACAAGCAGGCGGCCGTCCTGGTCCCGACGACGCTGCTGGCCAGCCAGCACTTCGCCACGTTCGCCGAGCGGTTCGCGGGCTTCCCCGTGCGCGTCGCGTTGCTCAGCCGCTTCGTCGACGACGCCGAGTCGGCCCTCACGATCCGGGGCCTTCGCGAGGGCACCGTCGACGTCGTGGTGGGCACGCACCGGCTCCTCGCCGAGGGTGTCGACTTCAAGGACCTCGGCCTGCTCGTCGTCGACGAGGAGCAGCGCTTCGGGGTCACGCACAAGGAGGCGATCAAGGCGCGCTCGGTGGGGGTCGACGTGCTGACGCTCAGCGCGAGCCCGATCCCGCGCACCCTGGAGATGGCCTTCGCCGGGATCCGGGACCTGTCGATGGTCACGACGCCGCCGGCCGATCGGCGCCCGATCCTCACCCACGTGGGTGAGTTCAACGAGGCGGCCGTCACCGAGGCGATCCGGCGAGAGCTCCTGCGCGAGGGCCAGGTCTTCTACGTCCACAATCGCGTCTACGACATCGATCAGGTCGCGCGACGCGTGGTGGCCCTGGTGCCCGACGCGCGCGTCGCCGTCGCGCACGGCCAGATGGACGAGGGCACGCTCGAGCGGGTCATGATCGACTTCTGGGAGCGGCGCTACGACGTGCTGGTCTGCACGACGATCGTCGAGTCGGGCATCGACCTGCCCTCGGTCAACACCCTGATCGTCGACCACGCCGAGCGCCTGGGCCTGGGCCAGCTCCACCAGCTGCGCGGCCGGGTCGGGCGCGGGGGCCAGCGCGCGTACGCGTACCTCTTCCACCCGGCCGACCAGGTCCTCTCCGAGACCGCCTACGAGCGCCTGCGCACCATCGGGGACAACACGGCGCTAGGCAGCGGCTTCAAGATCGCCATGCGCGACCTCGAGATCCGCGGCGCGGGCAACCTGCTGGGCCACGACCAGTCCGGGCCGGTGGCCGCGGTCGGCTACGACCTCTACGTCCAGCTGGTCGCCGAGGCCGTCGCCGACGCCAAGGGCTTCGTCGCCGCGCCGGTCGTCACCGTCACCCTCGACGTGCCGGGCGAGGCGCACCTGCCCAAGGACTACGTCGAGGCCGACGACGCGCGCCTCGAGGCCTACCGTCGCCTGGCCGCCCTGACCACGTTGGCCGAGCTCGACGACCTGCGCGACGAGTGGCTCGACCGGTACGGCCCGCTGCCGGCAGCCGCGACGGGACTGCTGGAGCTGGCCGCGCTGCGCCTGGACTGCGTCGCGGCGGGCGTCTCGGCGGTGGTCGTGATGCCCGCGCGCGTCGGCATACGCTCGGCGCCGGTGGTGCGGGTGTCGCCGGTGACGCTCAGCGTCTCTCAGCAGGTGCGCCTGCGCCGGCGTCACGGGTCGCGCGCCTATGACGAGGCGCAGGCCGAGGTGCGCGTGGAGCTCGCGCCCGACGCCGTGTCGCCGCGCGCGCTGCGCGACCTGATGGCTGAGACCCTCGCCGCGACCGGTGAGGCGTAAGTCGCTCGGTAGCATGACGGGGTGCGCCGCCTGATCGCCCTGCTCGTCGTGGCGGTGGTCGGCGCCGGCGTCTACGGCTGGAGCGGGGCCTCGTCGGGCCTTCGCGTGAACGGGACCGACGTCGCCGGCTCGACGCTGCGGGCCGAGCTGACGGCGATCTCGGCCAGCCCGCCCTTGCAGTGCTACCTGACCGCCCTGGCGTCCACCTCGTTCGCCACGGGCGCGGGCGGCGACACCTTCGGCGCGTCGGGGGCCGCCGCGTGGACGAGCCTGCGCGCCGAGGGACTGGTCATCGAGCAGTACGTCGCCGCGCACTATCGCTACCGGTCGACGTCCTACGGATTACAGGTGGCCCTCTCCTCCCTGCAGGCGGAGATGACCCAAGCCGCGGCGTCGCACTCGTTCACGTGCCCCGGCTCGTCGGCCCAGGCCCTGGGGGCGATGACCGTCGAGATGCGCGACGCCCAGGTGCGCGCCCAGGCCGCGTCGCTGTTCCTGGTGGGCCAGCTCAAGACGACGATCCAGTTGAACGCCGCCTCGCTGCGCGCGTACTACTCGGCGCACCTCGCGGCCTACGACACCGTGTGCGTGAGCGTGGCCGTGGTGCTGCCCAGCCAGGTCGCCGCGTTCAAGGACGCGCAGGCCGCCGGCTCGACGCTGACCCAGCTCGTCCACGCGTACTCCCAGGACCCCGCGACGAAGGCCAAGGACGGAGCGCTGGGCTGCTACAAGCCCGGCCAGAGCGTCTACGCCGTGGTGCGCCAGGACGTCGGGACCGCGGCGCTCGGCCACTTTTCGACCTCCCCCCAGACGATCACGTCCAACGGGCTGAGCTACGCGCTCTTCGTGGCGCCGACGTCGCGCACGGTGACGCCCTTCGTCACGGCGTCGCCCCAGGTGTACGCCGACGCGCAGAGCCTCAACGCCCAGTCGGCGGGCCTGGTGAAGGAGAACATCCTCTACCGCGCCGCGGTCGGGGTCGACCCCGCCTTCGGGCGTTGGGGGCTCTCGTCGAGCGGGCCCGGCGTCTTCGCCGCGGCCCGGCCCCCGAGCGCCGACGTCGAGGGGGCCGGCGTGCTGGCGGGGACGACCGGCGCGACCTATAAGTGACCCGTCCCGTCGTGCGGGTCGTGGGACTGGGTCCCAGCGGCGCGGGCCTGATGACCGCTCGCACGATCGAGCTCATCGCCGCGGCGGGCGTCGTGCGCCTGCGCACCCGCGTCCACCCGGCGGCCGCGGCGATGACCGACGTGCCCAGCTACGACGACTGGTACGAGCGGGCCGCCGACTTTGACGCGCTCTACGAGGCGATCGTCGAGGACCTCGTGTCCCTGGCGTCGGCGTCGCCCACCGGCGAGGTGCTCTACGTGGTCCCCGGCTCGCCGCTGGTGGCGGAGTCGACCGTCGAGCGCCTGCGCTCGCGTGGCGACGTCGTCACGGTGTGCGAGCCCGCGGTGTCGGTGCTCGACCTGGCGTGCGCCGCGCTGGGTCGCGACCCGATGAGCGCGGGCCTGCACGTGGTGGACGCGCTGACCGGCGGCGAGCTGTTCCGGGGACCGGGACCGCTGCTCATCTTGCAGGCCTACGCGCCCGAGGTCCTGGCGGGCGTCGCGGCGCGGCTGCCGGGGGGCTGCGCGGTCACGGTGCTGCACCATCTGGGCCTCGAGGACCAGGTGATCGAGGTGCGTGCCGCGCGCGACCTGAGTGCGTTCCCGGCCGACCACCTCACGTCGCTGTGGGTCGAGGAGCTGCGCACGGCGGGCGCGGCGACCGACGACCTGACCGACCTCGCGCGCCGCCTGCGCCGCGAGTGCCCGTGGGACATCGACCAGACCCACGGGTCCCTGACCCGGCACCTGCTCGAAGAGGCCTACGAAGCGCTCGACGCGCTCGAGAACTTCGTGCGCCGCGACGCGGCCGGCGAGTTGACGCCCGCCGACATCTCCCACGTCCAAGAGGAGCTTGGCGACCTCCTCTTCCAGATCGTGTTCCACGCCGAGCTCGGTGACGAGGAGGGCCGTTTCGACCTGGCCTCGATCGCCGACGCCGAACGCGAGAAGCTCGTGGGGCGCCATCCGCACGTCTTCGGCGACGCCGTCGCGCGCGACGCGGCCGAGGTCGCGTCGCGCTGGGAGGTGCTCAAGCGAGACGAGAAGGGGCGCCAGAGCGCGACGGACGGCATCGCGTGGCAGCAGCCCGCGCTCACGCTGTACACGAAGCTGGTGCGCAAGGCCGAGTCCGTCGATCGGCCCGCGAGGGACCGTCGCGCCGCGCTGGCGAGCGCGGCCGCGTCGCTGGCCGCGCTCGAGCGAGCCGGCGACGTCGGACCCGGCGCCACCCCCGTTGCCGACGCGTCCGAGGAATGGGGTGACGCGCTCGGCGCGATCGTCGACGCCGCTCGCCTGAGCGGCGTGGACCTCGAGGGCGTGTTGCGCGAGCGCGCGCGACGGCTCGCCGACGAGATTCGCGGCCGCGAGTCGCAAAGGGCGCCAACGACCGACGAGTAGCGTGAGGACCGACGAAGGAGGCCCGATGAGCGCGATCGAGTTGATCCGGGGCCGCCAGGTCCTGGACTCGCGGGGCAACCCCACGGTCGAGGCCGAGGTCTACCTGGAGTCGGGCGCGTCGGGCCGGGCCCTGGTGCCCTCGGGTGCGTCCACCGGCTTGCACGAGGCGGTCGAACTGCGCGACGGCGCCCCGGAGTGGGGTGGCAAGGGCGTCACCACGGCGGTGAGCCACGTCAACGGCGAGATCAACGACGCCCTCGAGGGGTACGACGCCAGCGATCAGCGCGACGTCGACCTGGCGATGATCGACCTCGACGGGACGCCCAACAAGAGCCGCCTCGGGGCCAACGCCATCCTCGCGGTCTCGCTGGCCAACGCCAAGGCCGCGGCCGCCGAGTCCGGGCTGGCGCTGCATCAGTACCTCGGCGGCGTCAACGCCCACGTGCTGCCGGTGCCCATGATGAACGTGGTCAACGGCGGCGTCCACGCCAAGAACTCGATCGACTTCCAGGAGTTCATGGTCATGCCCATCGGCGCGGCGTCCTTCTCCGAGGCGCTGCGATGGGGCGTCGAGACGTATCACGCCCTGCGCGAGGTGTTCGCGTCGCGCGGTCTCAGCACCGCGGTGGGCGACGAGGGCGGCTTCGCCCCGGACCTGCCCGACAACGAGACCGCCGTCAAGGTCCTCGTCGAGGCGATCGAAAAGACCGGGCGCACGCCGGGCGTCGACGTCGCGATCGCGCTCGATCCCGCGGCGAGCGAGTTCTGGCGCGACGGGTCCTACGACCTCGCCGGCGAGGGTCGCGTGCTCACCAGCGCCGAGCTCGTCGACTACTGGGTGGACCTGGTCGACCGGTACCCGATCGTGTCGCTCGAAGACGGCATGGCCGAGGAGGATTGGGACGGCTGGGCCGAGCTCACGCGGCGCCTCGGCGGCCGGATCCAACTGGTCGGCGACGACATCTTCGTCACCAACGTCGACCTGCTCGCCAAGGGAATCGAACGCGGGGTGGCCAACTCGATCCTGATCAAGCTCAACCAGATCGGCACGCTCACCGAGACCCTCGAGACGGTGGCGATGGCGCAACGCCACGCCTACGGGGCCGTGATCTCGCATCGCTCGGGCGAGACCGAGGACGTGACCATCGCGGACCTCGCCGTGGCGACCAACGTCGGCCAGATAAAAACCGGGGCCCCGGCGCGCTCCGACCGGGTGGCCAAGTACAATCAGTTGTTGAGACTCGAGGAGCTCCTCGGGGATCAGGCGCGCTTTCTCGGTGCGTCGTCTTTGTCGGGGGCGACCAGTGACGGCAACTCATAGCTTCGCGACACGCGAACACCATCGCTGGATGTTCCCGCTCGCGGTGGTGACCTCGCTGGTGATGCTCGCCGCGTGGTTCCCACTGTCGACCCTGTGGCACCAACAGAACCAGATCGACGCCACCTCGAGCCAGATCGCCCAGATCCGCCAGCAGCAACGGACCCTCTCGCACGAGGCCGCGTCGATCTCGACCCGAGCCGCCGCCACGCTCCTGGCGCGCCAGCAGTACCAGCTCGTCCAACCGGGCCAGAGTCTGATCCAGGTCCTGCCGGGCCACCAGGCGGGGTCGGCGTCCCAGGGCGGCGACCCCGGCACGCAACCCCTCGTCTCGCCGTCGTCGGTCTCCTCGATCGTGGCGCCGACCCACGCCACCAAGGCGCGACGCTCCTCGATCGCCGGATTCGTGACCCGCCTGGTGCACACCCTCGAGTTCTGGCGTTGACCTTCCGGGACGCGTCGGATGACGAGGTCGCCGTCGTCGCCGGTCTGCTGGGCCGACGGCCCCAGGGCCGCTTCGCCGTCGTGGTTCGCCGAGCCGACGGGCGACCCGTGGTCATCGAGAACGAGCCCCACCTGCGCGACGGCACGCCGATGCCGACGCTCTACTGGCTGATCGACCCCGAGTTGCGCGACGCCGTGAGCCGTCTCGAAGGCGACGGGGGAGTCCACCGCTTCGAAGAGCTGGTCGACCACGACGAGCTGGACCGGGCGCACGCGCGTTACGCCGAGCGGCGCGCCGCCGCCACCGTGCGCGCCGACCTGGTCGCGGCGAACGGCGGCGTGGGCGGGACCCGTCGCGGCGTCAAGTGCCTTCACGCCCATCTCGCCAACTACCTCGCCGGAGGACCCGATCCCGTCGGCGAGCTGGTCGCCGCGACACTCAGCGTCGGCGAGTTCGACGTGGTCGACGTCCGTGCCTGAGGTCGTCGCGGCCCTGGACTGCGGGTCGAACTCGACGCGCCTCCTGACCACGGTGCCCGGCCGGGACGTCGTGCGTCGCGAGACGCGCATCACGCGCCTGAGCCAAGGCGTCGACGCGTCGCGCCGTCTCGTGCCCGAGGCCATGGAGAGGTCCTACGCGGTGCTCGACGACTACCGACGCCTGATGGAGCTCGACGGCGTGGCGCGCGGGCTGCTCGTGGCCACCTCCGCGGTGCGCGACGCGGTGAACGGACAGGAGTTCCTCGACGGGGCGCGCCTGCACGCCGGCGTGGAGGCGCGCCTCATCACGGGCGAACAGGAGGCCTGGTTCTCCTACACCGGGGCGATGGCCGACCTCGACGCGGTCGACGCCCCGACGGCGGTGCTGGACATCGGCGGGGGATCGACCGAGATCGCCGCCGTCCTCGAGGGCGTGATGCACAGCTACTCCATGCAGCTGGGCTGCGTGCGCGTGGCCGAGCGGGCGCTCGGCCGCGGTGTCGTCACGCCCGGCAGCGCCGCGGCCGCGCGCTCGATGATCGCCGACGAGCTCGACGTCGCCTTCACCGCGCGGCCCGCCTTCGCGGATCTCGTCGGTCGGGCCCGGCTGGTGGGACTCGCCGGGACGATCACCACCCTGGCCCAGCTCGACGCCGGCGAGTCGGTCTACCGGCGCGACGTCGTGCACCACCGGGTGCTGACGCGCGCGAACGTCCAGGAGTGGCGCGACCGGCTGGCCCTCGAGACGCCGAGCGAGCGCCTGACGCACCCCGGGATGGTGGCGGGACGAGAGGACGTCTTGACGGCGGGCCTCTTCGTGCTGGACGCGGTGATGGAGCGCCTGGGCGTGGACGCGTTGGTGACATCGGAGAACGACATCCTGGACGGCGTCGCCGCCTCGCTGTAGTCCCCGTGCGCCCCGGCGCGCCACCGGCAACAATGGGTGAGTGAGAAGGCGCACATCGTGACCAGCCGCGGGACGATCTACTCGCCGATCTCCCTGCACGGGCGCCGCGTGGTGCTGCGCACGATGAACGAGCACGACTACGAGGGCTGGCTCGAGGTCCGGCGCCGCTGCCACGACTGGCTGCTCAAGTGGGAGCCGCGCTCGGCGCACTCGAGCCACCTGGCCGAGGACCAGCGCAGCTTCGCCAGCCGGTGCGCCCTGCGCGAGCGCGAGCGCCAGCTCGGCACCGGATTCGGGTTCGGGATCTTCCACCAGGGCCGATTCATCGGCGAGATCACGCTGTCGTCGGTCCAGCGCGGACCCTTGCAGTCGGCCTACATCGGCTACTGGATCGACGAGGCGATGGCCGGTCAGGGACTGATGCCCGAGGCCGTGGTCACGATGCTCCAGTACGCGTTCGATACGCTGCGCCTGCACCGTGTCGAGGTCAACATCATCCCTCGCAACATCCCCTCGCGGCGCGTCGTCGAGAAGCTGGGCTTGCGCTGCGAGGGCGTCGCCGAGCGCTACCTCGAGATCGACGGCGCGTGGGAGGACCACGCGCGCTACGCCGTGACCGCCGAGGAGTGGGCCGACCGCGCGCCCGAGCTGGTCGCGACCTGGCTCCTGCCGCGCAGCGACTAGACCGCCTCGAAGGTCCGTCCGCGCAGCTCGTCGAGCCCGGCGACGCGCAGCCGTCCGCCGAGCGCCTCGGCCACCCCGACGCCGCCCACCGCGCCGTCGCGCGCCAGCACGAGCAGGTCGTCGCCGGCGCCGCGCGCCACCGCCAGTCCGCCGATCCGGGCCTGGCGCGCCAGCGGGGCGATCTCGGCAACGTCGACGCCGCGCGCCAGCTCGACCACCGGGTTCTCGTAACGGGTGCGCCGAATGGAGCGCAGGTCGCGGATCATCCTCAGCGAGTCGCGACCGACGCGCACCGATGAGCCGGCCACGTCGTCCCACGTCACGTGCACCGGTTGCACGGTGAGCCCGAGGCGCTGGGCCAGGTACAGCAGTTCCGCGTCGTAGCTGAATCGGTCGTAGAAGCCGAGCAGCCCGAGCACACGGGCCGGTCCGAGTCGGAACGCCTTCGCGCCGCACTGCGTGTCGCGCAAGGTCGTGCCGGTGTAGTGGCGCACGAGCAGGTTGAACACCCGGCCGGCGGCGGTGCGCACGAACGAGTCGTAGGTGATGTGGCCGTCGTGCACGCGAGAGCCGGGTGCGAGGTCGCAGTGCGCCAAGGCGGCCAGGAGGTCGGGGAAGTGCTCGGGACGTATCGACAGGTCGGCGTCGGTGGCGAGCACGCTGGCTCCCTCGGCCACCGATATCCCGAGTCGCACCGCGGCGCCCTTTCCGCGGTTCACCGGCTGTTGGACGAAGCGCGAGTGGGGGAGGTGGCCGTAGACCTCACGCGCGACGGCGAGCGTGTCGTCGCTCGACCCATCGTCGACGATCACCACCTGCGTGCGCTCCGGATCCATTGCGACCAGCACGTCGCGCACGCGCTCGTATCCCGCGGCGAGGCGCTGGGACTCGTTGTACGCCGGGATGACGAGGGTGGTGGTGACGGGCACGGTCGATCAGGGCCGCGCCGCGCCCACCAACCCGAAGGTGAAGATCGGGGCGAGGCTCACCGAGGTGCCCGAGTGTGCCGCGGCGATGATCGTCGAGGTGCCCCACGGGCCGCTGCCGGCGTACATCACCACGTGGTCGACCTGGTGATCGCCGTCGAGGTTGTAGTAGAAGAGCAGGTCGCCGGGCTGGAGGGCGCCCAAGGGAACGTGGCGCAAGGCCGGCCACTGGGTCTCGGTCGTGCGCGGGATCGAAAAGCCCGCTTGGGCCCACGCCCACTGGACGAGGCCGGAGCAGTCAAAGCCGTGACCCGGCGACTCGCCGCCCCAGGAGTAGGGAACGCCGATCTGGGACTCGGCCGCGTGCAGGGCCGCCATGCCCTGGGCCGAGCCCGCGGCCACCCCCTTGATCAACGGCGGGGTCGCCGCCTGGATCGCCTCGAGGACCTTGTTGGCGGCCGCCTGGCCGCCGACTTCGGACGCGGCGGCGACGGCCTGCTCCTCGCCCGCGATGTTCTTCGCCCGCGCCGCGGCGACGCCCACACCGATCTCGTAGGAGATGATCTCGTGGGCGAGCTTGCGCGTCACGACGGCGAGCGTCGCGCGCGTGACGGACTCGTTGTGCGCGTTCTCCGCGAGGAGGTACTCGATCCGGTTCGTCTGGTGCTGGGCCTTCGCGCGCTGGGCGTTGGTCTCGGAGATCGTTGCGTCGAGTTGCTGCTTTTGGGCCTCGTAGTTGTTGCGCAGCTTGGTCAGGTCACCGATCACCTGGTCCTCGTAGACGCGACGGGCGTCGCTGGTGGTGACGTTCTGATTGAACAGGCTCAGTATCTGCGCCTCGGCCGACCCCAGGACGTAGGCGCGCACGACGGCGACGGCGAGCTTCTTGGCTGTGACCGAGACCGCCGCTCGCTTGGTCAGCTCCTTGGCGTCGAGGCGCACGATCGACGCGTTGAGCTGGTGGAGCTTCACCCGGGCCGCGTCGTACTCGTTGGCCGTGATCTCGCTGGTCTTTTCCTGCTGGGAGAGCGTGGCCGAGAGCCGGGCAATCTTCTCGCGTGTCGTCTGGATCGACTCGGAGCCCGCAACGGTGGGCGTCACGGTCGTGGCGATGAATGCCACGAGAAGCAAGAGGGAGGCGGAACGACCCGTGCCCCGACGACGCACGCGATGCATCACTCAAGCGTACCCAGGGGCTTCGCGCAGACTGGCGTTGTTGGACAAAGGTTTACAATGCGTTACGGTTACGACGCACACGGCGCGCGGGGGCGTAGCCCAATTGGCAGAGGCAAGGCGCTTAAACCGCCTCCAGTGAGGGTTCGAGTCCCTCCGCCCCTACGTGAAGGGGACCTTGTGAATCTTTAGTAGCGTGGCCCCCGTGGCTAAGAGCACGACGGGCAAATGGGTGAGTCGCGTCGGCTCGTCGGGCGGCGGCAAGGCGTACAAGAAGTCACGGCCGTCCAACTACTACGGCGCCCTCATCGTCATCGTCGTGCTCGGCGTCGCCGCGACCCTGCTCGCGCGCTACGACTACATCCACCCGCACACCACGAAGGGCACACCCCCGGCCGTCGGCACCACGTGGTACGCGGCCCTGCGCATCGAGGCCTGCGGTCGAGCCCTGACCGACCTGACTCCGGACCCGCTGTTCAGCGGAGGCTTCAAGATCCAGGCCCCCAACGTCATCAAGATCAGCCCGACCTCGGCGGCGGACTCGGGGAATCACGCGACCCTGGCGCAGTTCGCCAACGAGTTCCCGGGCCTGATCATCTCCTCGAGCGAGCTCTCGGTGCCCACCGCGACCGGCGCGGCGAATCCCAAGACCACGTACCACAACGGCAACTCGTGCGCGCGCGGCACGAAGTACGCGGGTCAGGCCGGCACGGTCGAGTACGCCTACTGGACGTCGTTCGGCCAGACCAAGCCCAAGACCACGACCAACCCGGGTTCGATCAAGTTCCGCCAGTACCTGCGAGTCACGATGGCCTTCGAGCCGGCCGGGGTGACGCCCCAGCCGCCGTCACAGGCCACCGTCAATGCGATGGTCAAGGCGGTGACGAGTCCGACGACGACGACCGTGGCCACGCAACTGACGACCACCACGACGCCGACCCAGTCCACGACGACCACGAAGCCGGCGACCACCACGACCGCCGCCGTGACCACGACCACCGCGCCGAAGGGCTGACCTTGCAGGCCGTCATCCTGGTGGGTGGCGAGGGGACCCGCCTTCGTCCGCTGACGTTTCAGACGCCCAAGCAGATGTTGCCCCTGGTGGGAGTGCCGATGATCGAGTGCGCCATGGAAGAACTGGCGCGCCACGGCGTCACCGACGCAGTGCTGGCCCTCGGGTACCTGCCCGACAGCTTCTCGCTGGCGTACCCGGACAACGTGATCGCGGGCGTCAAGGTCACCTACGCCGTCGAGCCGGCGCCGCTCGACACCGCCGGCGCGATCCGCTTCGCGGCCCGGGCGTCGGGCATCGATGACACCTTCCTCGTGGTCAACGGCGACGTGCTCACCGACCTCGACATCACCGCGCTCCTGGCCTTCCATCGCCAGCGCGGTGCGGAGGCCACCATCGCGCTGCACCCCGTGCAGGACCCGTCGCGTTACGGCGTCGTCGAGACCACGCCTGACGGGCGCGTCGTGGCCTTCATCGAGAAGCCGCCTCGAGGCGAGGCCCCGACCAACCTCATCAACGCGGGCACCTACGTCATGGAGACCAGCGTGCTCGAGCGGATCGCCCCGAAGGGGCGGGTCAGCGTCGAGCGCGACACCTTCCCCTCGCTGGCCGAGGACGGCGTGCTCTACGCATTGCGTGATGACGCCTACTGGCTGGACACCGGCACGCCCCAGACCTACCTTCGCGCCAACGCCGACATCCTCGCTGGTCGCGAGGGTCGCCGCGACGGCATTCGTGACGGATCGTGGTGCCACCCGAGCGCCACGGTCGACGCGAGCGCGACGGTGAGCGCGAGCGTGGTGGACCGCGACGCCAACGTCGGAGTGGGCGTCGAGCTCGAGAACGCGGTGCTGATGCCCGGCGCCATCATCGAAGAGGGCGCCCGCGTTCGATCGTCGATCATCGGTCCGAGCGCCGTCATTGGGCGCTTCGCCACGCTTGACGCGACGTGCGTCGTCGGGTCTAACGAGCACGTAGCCCCCGGATCCGAGCTCTCCGGTGACGTTCGACTCGGCGGGGTCTAGCGAAAGAGGTCCTCGTGGGGGGGGCGGATGAGGTCCGCCGAGACCGAACCCTCGCCGAAGTACGCGTCGTCGAGTCCCCGGATCAGCGCGAAGGGCGTGGCGCTCGCCTTGCCGAGCACGAGGTTGGCCGCCCCGGCGACCTCGTCGGCGATCGCGATCTCGGTGGCCTCCAGGCGCCGGCCGTTGGCGTCGTTGGTCCCGCGCAGGTCCATGAGCGCCACGAGTCCGGCGACGCCGATGGCCACGTCGGTGACTCCTTGGCGCCACGCCCGACCGAACGTGTCGGTCACGACGACCGCGACGTCGACGCCGCGGCGCCGGGCGATCTCGGCGCGCAGGCGCCGCGCCGAGCGGTCCGGATCGCGCGGCAGCAAGACGGCGGTTCCGAGTTCGGTGTTGGACAGGTCCACTCCGGCGTTGGCGTTGACGAAACCGTGCGCGGTCTCGGTGATGCGCAGGGGTCCTCGCCGGCGCAGCACCCGACGTGCTTCGCCCTCGACGAGGGCGATCTTGGCGTCGACGGTGTCAGCGACCGCGACGACCCGGCCCTCGGACTTGGACACGACCTTGGACGTCACCACGACGAGGTCGCGATCGGCGAGGCTCAGTGACCGGCGGTCCAACGCGTCCAGGAGCAGGGTCGCGAGGTCGTCGTCCTCGTGCACCGGGCCGACACCCTCGAGGGCGATGATCGTGACGTCACTCACGAGGTCACCGCGGACGCCAGGCGCCGGGCATTGGCGTCGCTGGACATGATCGTGGTCGTCACGATGACGTCGAGGTCCCGATCGCTCAGGTCGTCGGCCAGGCCGGCGTCAGCCTCGTCGATGACCATCGTGCCGATCAGGCCCCGGTACAGGTCGGCGACACCAACGGCGGTGCTCTCGAGTCCGAGCTCTCTCATGAGCCGCGCGGCCGGGCCCTTGAGAGCTTCGCCTCCGATCAGTGGCGAGACCGCGACGACGTCGTCGCGGCGCGCGAGGAGGACGTCGCGCACGCCGGGTATCTGGAGTATCGGCTCGATGGAGATCAGCGGGTTCGACGGCGCGATGATGACGCGGCTGGCCCGGGCGATCGCCTCGAGAACTCCCGGGGCGGGCCGGGCCGTGGCGACACCCACGAAGGAGATCGTGGTCACGTCGATGTCGTGGCGGTGGGCCACGAAGTACTCCTGGAAGCTCAGGGGTCCAGCGGCCGTGTCGAAGACCGTCGCCACGTCGTCGTCCGAAGCCGGCAGGACGTTGACCGTGATGCCCCAGCGAGCGCACAGCTCGCGAGTGACGTCGCTCTTGGTCGCGCCCTCACGTATCCGCTGACTTCGATACAGGTGCGTGGCGAGGTCGCGATCGCCGAGTCGGAACCACGCCGCGCCACCCAGCGCGGTGAGCTCGTCCATGACCCGCCACGTCTCACGGGCCCGACCCCACCCGGTCTCCTCGTTGTTCATCCCGGCCAGGGTGTAGGTGATCGTGTCGATGTCCGGGCAGATCGTGAGGCCGTGCAAGATCACGTCATCACCGACGTTGACGATGGCGGTGAGGTCACGTTCGTCGACCACGAGGCGAAGTGAGCGCAGCAGTCGTGCGGCGCCGACGCCGCCGCTCAGAACGGTGAACACCAACGGAACACTAGGGGTGCGCCGGTAGAATCGGTTGTTGTGATCGACGACCTCGTGGACGAGTGGCCGACCGGCTCGTCCGCGGTGGCGTTCATCGTGCGCGACGGGATCGTCGACGTGCTCGGCGAGGCCGGCGACCTCGACGAGGTGCGACCATGGGCCTCAGTCACCAAGCTGGCGGTCGCCCTGGCCTTCGGTGTTGAGCACGACTGGGGTCTTCACGGATTCGATGAGGCCGTCGGACCCCGCGGGGCGTCGATCGCGAACCTGCTGAGCCACAGTTCCGGGCTAGGTCCCGAGGAAGGCGATCCCGTCTCGCCGGTGGGCGCACGGCGCGTCTACTCCAACGTCGCCTTCGACCTGGCCGTGGACGCGGTCGTCGGCGAGGGCGACGCCTCGTCGTGGTTGGGCCGACGGGTCCTCACGCCACTGGGCATGACCAGCTCGCGGCTCGAGGGCCGCGCCTCCAGCGGGGTGGTCGGATCGACGCGTGACCTCGTGACGCTGGCGGTGTCGTGGTTGCGCCCCGACGGCGTCGCCGTGGCGACGCGTGATCGCATGATCGTGCCCTTCCTACCCGGTCTCGTCGGCGTCGTGCCGGGCTTCGGGCGCTTCTCGCCGTGCCCGTGGGGGCTCGGTCCCGAGCTCGCCGGTGACAAGCACCACTGGATGGGCGACTGGCCGCCGGAGAGTTTCGGACACTTCGGCATGACTGGCTCGCTCGTCCTGCTCAACGCGCGTGAGAGGCTGGGCGTCGTGGCGACCGCGACGGAGCCCTTCGGATCCTGGGCGGTCGACCTGTGGCCGCGGTGGACGAGCGGCGTTCGCCGCGCCGCCCTAAATCGGTGACGGAGGGCGCGCCGCTGAGGGTCGGGCTCGACCTCGACGGATCGTTGGAGTCGCTCGGCAACTCGATGACGGACCTCGCGGACGCCCTGGTGGCCGGCGGGTTGTGCGATCTCGTGCGGTTCCGGAGCCTGACCTCGCCCTCGAGCGAGGAGCACCGCCTCGCCGCGCGATTCCTGTGGGCGCCGCTGTGGCGCCGCGGCCTGGGTCGTCCCATTGACGCGCTGCTGCCGTCGGTCGACGTGATCCACGTGGCCGGGCTCGCCACCCCACCGACGCGTACCACACCACTCGTGGTCTCGGTGGACGACCTTCGCGCGTTGCGCGGCGAGGCCCACATCGTTCAACGCGTCGCGCAGCTGCGCCGAGCGGCGGCGCGCGGGGCTCTGCTCGTCGCCTCCACTCGCGCCGCGAGTCACGAGGTGCTCGAGGTGCTGGAGGTGCATCGAAGCCAGGTGGTGGTCGTGCCGCCGGCGGTGCCGCGAGTGGCCGCGACGGTCGACGGTGCGGACCTCGTGGTCAACGTCACCGGTCTGGTCGACCGCTTCCTCGTGCTGGCCCCGGACCTCGCGGCCTTCACGGCAGCCCACGGCGCCCGGCTGGTCGCGGTGGCCAGTGCGCAGGCTCGCCAACGAATCCGCGCCAGCGGCATCGCGGTGACCCTGCGCGGTCGCGACGAGGCCCGCGACGCGTTGGGGGACGCGCGGGTGGTGCTGCACATCTCGGACGGCGCGCGCTTTCCCTCCTTTGCCGTGGCCGCATTGGCCGCGGGGGTCCCGACGATCGCGCGCTCCACCCGCATCAACCGCGAACTCCTAGAGGGCGCGGCCATCCTGGTCACCGATGACGAGGGTTGGCTCGCCAGCCTGCGCGATGTCTGGTCCAACGAGTCGCGCCGCTCGATCATGGTCGCGGCGGGCGCGGCGCGCGCGCTCGACTTCTCGCCGGCGACGGCGGCGAGAGCGTACGCGACCCTCTACGGCGAGGTCGTGCGAGGCTGGAGCGCGTGAAGCGCGTCCTGGCCGTCACGGTCGAACAGCTCTACCGGCCCTCGCCCGGGGGCATCGCCACGTACATCCGGGGCCTCATTGCGGGATTGGCCTCGTTGGACGGCGCCGACCTCGAGGTCGTGGGGCTCGTGCCCCGGGGACCCGTGCCGAGCGCGCTGGCCGACCTGGGCCTGGCTCGTGTCGCGACCGGCCTGCCGGTCGAAGTGCTGTCTCGCGTGTGGTCGATCTGGCCCATCGGAGTGCCGCGCGGGGCCGACATCGTGCACGCGACCACGTTGGCCGGCCCCTTCGCCGGAGGCGGCCCCGGAGCGCGCCACAGCGTCGCGGTACACGACCTGCTCTGGCGCGACGAACCCGCCGCCGCCACGCGCCGGGGGGCGCGCTTCCACGAGTCACGGCTCCGGTCGCTGGTCCGGCGCGACGACGTGCGGGTCGTCACCACCTCGCCGCTGCTCGGCGCGCGCCTGGTCGCCGAGGGAGTCGCGGCGTCGCGCCTGGTGAACGTGCGCCTGGGCGTCGACCACGACCTCGAGCCCGCGCCGCGCGACCAGGTGCGAGAGCTGCTGGCCCGCCACGGCGTCGAAGGGCCGTTCACGCTGTACGCGGGCACGCGCGAACCGCGCAAGAACCTGGTGACCCTGATCGGCGCGCACCGGGCCGCGCGCGTCAGCGAGCCGGGCCTCGGACCCCTGGTGCTCGTCGGCCCGGAGGGATGGGGCGGCGTGGACACCGCGGACGCCACCGTCCTCGGAGTGGTCGAGGGATCCGTCGTGCGCGCCCTGTACCGCGAGGCCGCCGTCGTGGCCTACGTGCCGCGGGCCGAGGGGTGGGGTCTGCCCCCGGTCGAGGCGCTGGCCACGGGTGCGCGGGTCGTGGCTTCGTCGTCCACGCCGAGCGTCGCGTCGAACCCCCAGGTCGTCGTGGTCGACGCGCTCGACGAGGCCTCGGTCGGCGCGGGCCTGCTCGCCGCGATGGCGGAGCCCGATGACGACCTCGCGCGCGCCGCGAGGCGCTCGTCGGTCGCGGACCTCACGTGGCGCGCGTGCGCGCTCGAGCATCTGGCGGGATGGGCGTGAGGGTCGCCCTCGACGTCTCGGCGGTGCCGGCGCGCGTCGCGGGCGCCGGCCGCTACGTCGTCGAGGTGGCGAGTCGTCTGGGGCGGGCCGGGATGACGCCGGCGCTGGTGGCCCGGCGCGACGACGCGGCGAGATGGCGTGACTGGTGCCCGGGGGCGGAGGTCGCCGCGGTGGTCCCCTCGGCGCGCGCGGTGCGACTGGCCTATGAGGCGTGGGCTCTGGGCACGAGCGCCGTGGCCCGAGGGGCCGACGTGTGGCACGGGCCCCACTACACGATGCCGCACCGCGGATCGACGCCGACCGTGGTCACGGTCCACGACCTGACGTTCTTCACCCACCCGGAATGGCACGAGCGACGCAAGGTCGCCTTCTTCACCCGCGCCGTGCGCTACGCGTCGCGACGCGCGCGCGTGCTCGTGTGCGTGAGCGAGACGACGGCGCGCGACCTCGATCGCCTGGTGGACGACCACGCTCCGGTCGTCGTGGCACCCCACGGCGTGGACCTCGACCGATTCTCGCGCGACGCGTCACGTGACCGCGACCATCTGGTAGGCGCCGGCCTGCCCGTCGACACCGAGTACCTGTTCTTCGTCGGCACGTTCGAGCCGCGCAAGGGACTCGACGTCCTGGTGGCGGCCTTCACCGAGCTCGCCGGGTCCCACCCCGGTCTGGAGCTCTGGCTCGCCGGCCAGCCCGGCTGGGGTGCGGGGGCGCTCGAGCGAGCCCTCGCCGATCATCCGGCCCGGGCGCGGATCCGTCGGCTCGGCTTCGTCGACGACGACCTGCTGGCCGCGCTGCTTCGCGGCGCGCGCGCCGTGGTCTACCCGTCGCGCGCCGAGGGCTTCGGCCTGCCGGTGCTCGAGGCCCTGGCGTGCGGCGCACCGGTTGTCACGAGCACCGACACGGTCATGGCGGAGGTGGCGGGGGGGAACGCGACCCTGGCGCGCGCCGGCGACCCCGACGATCTCGCGCGCGCCCTCGACGAGGTCCTGAGGTCGGGTCTCGACGATGCCGCGGCGGCCCGGCGCCGGGCGCGGGCCGAACTGTTCACCTGGGACCGGTCGATCGCCCTGCATCGTCAGGCCTACGAGCGGGCGCTGCGCCCGTGACGCGCGCATTGGTCACGGGCGCCGGCGGCTTCGTCGGCCGACACCTCGTGGCACACCTGCGCGACCGGGGTGACGACGTCACGGCCGTCGACCGCGAGTGCGACGTGACCGACCGTGACGCGATCGCGCGACGCACGGACGAGAGCGAACCTGAGGTCGTCTTCCATCTCGCGGCGCTGAGCCACGTGGGCGCGTCGTGGACCGATCCCGACGAGACCTGGCGAGTCAACGTCGAGGGCACGGCCAACGTGCTCGCCGCCGCCCGCGGGGCCGGTGACGTCCTCGTCGTGGTCGTGAGCTCCGCCGACGTCTACGGGATCGTCGACGAGGCCGACCTGCCCTTGCGCGAGGACCATCCGGTCGCCCCCGTGAGCCCGTACGCGCGCTCGAAGCGAGAGGCGGAGCTGGTGGCCCTCGACGCCGCGCGCACCGAGTCCCAGCGCGTGATCGTCGTGCGGCCCTTCAACCACGTGGGCCCGGGACAGGCGACGACGTTCGTGGTGCCGGCGCTGGCCAGTCGGCTCCTCGCGGCTCGCGCGGCGGGCCACGAGGAGATCGCCGTGGGCGACCTCTCGGCCCGCCGCGACTTCAGCGACGTGCGCGACGTGGTGCGCGCGTATCGTCTCCTCGCCGAGCACGGGGTCACCGGCGAGATCTACCACATCGCCTCGGGGCACGACGTCGCGCTGATCGACGTCGCGGCGACCCTGGTGGACCTGATCGCCCCCGGCACCCGGCTCGTCGCCGACCCCGCGCTGTTTCGCCCCGTCGAGGTCCCGGTGCTGCGCGGCAGCGCCGACAAGCTCCACAACGCCACGGGGTGGGAGCCGTCCATCGCGTGGGCCACGTCGTTGCGCGACGTGGTCGCCGATCTCGTCGCGCGAGGTTCGGAGGGCGACAAAGGGCCCCAGTAGCCTTGTGAGGCTGATGGAATCTCGAGCCCCGGCCGTCGTCGCCGTCGTCGTCACAACCGGTCCCGGGCCGGGACTCGAGGCGACCCTGGCGTCCCTCGCCGACCAGGACTACCCCGAAATGAGCCTCCTGGTCGTGGCCAACGGCGCGACGGACGACGTCAGCGCCCGGGTGGCGGCCGTCGCGCCGCACGCCTTCGTCAAGGTCCTCGATGAGAACCGCGGCTTCGGGGCGGCCTGCAACGAGGCGGCGCTCATGGTCGAGGGCACCGCGTTCTTCCTGTTCTGCCACGACGACGTGCGACTGGACTCGGACGCCGTGCACCTCATGGTCGAGGCCGCCTTCCGCGCCAACGCGGGAATCGTGGCGCCCAAGGTCGTCGCCTACAACGATCCCCTCGTTCTGGTGCACGTGGGTCAGACCTGCGACCGCTTCGGGGTGGTCCAGGAGAGGATTCAGCCGGGCGAGGTCGATCACGGCCAGCAGGACCTGGAACGCGACGTCTTCGTCGCTCCCGGCGGGGTCACGCTCGTGCGCGCCGACCTCTTCGCCACCCTGCGCGGATTCGACCCGATGATCACGGCCCTGGGCGAGGACCTCGACCTGTGCTGGCGAGCCCAGGTGGCCGGCGCGCGGGTCATCGTCGCCCCCACCGCTAAGGTCGCCCACCGCCAGACCATCGCCACCGGCGAGCGGGCGGTCACCGCGGCGGGGACGCGACGCAACAGCCGCCAGGACCTCCTGCGCCGCCACCGGCTCCTCGTCGTGGCGACCGGGTGGGGGCGCCGCTACTCGATCGCGACCCTCCTGGCCCTGGCGGTGATGGACGCCATGGAGTTCCTCGTGGCCCTGGTGGGTCGCGACACCGACCGGGCCGGGGCCATCGTCGGGTCGTGGCGCTGGGTGTTCACGCACCGGCGACGCATCCGCGAGCGACGCCGCCAGCGCCGCGAGTTGCGCGTACTGTCCGACGCGGAGCTCCACCGGCTCCAGGTGGGTGGCGCGCACCGCCTGAAGCGCTTCAGCGTCCTGCTCGTGCGCGAGGGCCTCGACCGGGCGCGCGGGATCTTGCCCGAGGCCGAACCCGAGCCCGCCGTTGACGTCGGTGTCGACGCCGGTGTGGGCTTCGGCGCGGTCTTCGCCGAGAACGAGGAGTTCGACGAGATCCCCGACGACCTGGTGAGCCGGCGTCGTTCCTCCCGGTTCCTCACGAGCTTTCGCTCCCAGGCCACCGCGATCATCGTCCTCGCCGTCCTCTGGGCGATCGGCGGGCGCAACCTGGTCGCGATGCACCTGCCGCTGATCGGCCGGCTCGCGCCCCTCGACTCGTGGTGGACGACCTGGCGCCACTTCTTCGCGTCCTGGTCGAGCAACGGCGTGGGCACGGGCGCGCCGGGCATGCCCGGTTACGGCGTGCTGGCCTTCGCCGGGACCTTCGTGTTCGGGCGCATGGGGATACTGGCGCGCCTGGCCCTGCTGGGCGCGGCGCCTCTCGGCGCGATCGGGGTCGCCCGCCTGCTCAAGGGCCGGGTCTCGAACCGCGCGCGCGTCGTGGCGAGCGCGGCCTACCTGGCCCTGCCCGTGGGGATGAACATGGTCGCCCAGGGGCGTCTCGACGTCTTGACCGTGGTGGCGGGACTGCCCTTCGTCGTTCGGCGACTCTTCGAGCTGCTCGAGGTGTCGGGGTTTCCCTCCACGCCCCGGCGCGAACCGGTGCCGTTCGGTCGCCGGGGCTGGCGGGCCACGGCCCGCGGCCAGCGAACGGTGGCGCTCCTTCTCATCGCGCTGGTGAGCGCCATGGCGCCCGCCACCCTGGTGGCGGTCGTACTGGTCGTGACGGGTGTCACGATCGCGCGGGTCATCGAGCGCGACCGCTCCGAGGCGCGCGCGCGACCGCTGCGCCTGGTGGGCGTCATCTTCGGCGGGGTCGCGATCCTCCTCGCGCCACTCACGATCGACGTCATCCTCGCCGGGCGCAGCGCGCTGGGCGTCTTCGGCGCGGCGCGCGGACCGTGGTCGACACCGGACTTCTCGGCGCTCGTGCGCGGGGTCGATGGACTGTTCGGTGCGACCTGGCTCGGCTTCGTGCTGCCGGCGGCCGCGGTGTGCTCGTTGGCGATCTGTCGCGGGGAGCGACGTCGCGTGGCCACCAAGGTGGCCACGGTGGCCGTCCTCACCCTGCTGGTGGCCGCCCTCGTCGCGCGGGGCTGGACGGGACCCTTCACGCCCGATCTCGACGTTCTCCTGACGCTGTACGTGACGATGCTCGCCGTGCTCATCGGATTGGGGGTGAGCGCCGTGGAGGTCGACCTGCGCCGGGTGGGCTTCGGGTGGCGTCAGGTCCTGGCCGGCGTCGTCGTGGTGGCCCTGGTCGTGGCGGCGGTCCCGTTCCTCGCCAGCCTCGCCTCAGGTCGGTTCGACGTGCCGACCACGAGCGTCGCGGAGTCGCTCTCGGCGCTCGCCCCGTCGGACACCGGCGGGTACCGAGTCCTGTGGCTGGCCGACCCGTCGGTGGCGCCGCTGCCCGGCTGGACGGTCGTGCCGGGGCTGGCCGTGGCCACCTCGAGCGACGGTCTGCCCGGCGGCGCCAGTCTGTTCTCGCCCCCCGGCGCGGGCACGGCGGTGTCGCTCGTGGCCGACGTGCGCCTGGCGCTCCAGGGCGGCACGGTGCGTCTCGGGCAGTTGCTGGCGTCGGCGGGAGTGTCGTCGATCGTGGTGATGAACACGGCGTCCCCGGAGGTGGCGGGCGTCCAGCGCGTTCCCGAGCACTCGGTGCCGAGGAATCTGATCGCCGCGCTGGATCGCCAGGTCGACCTGTCCCTCGAGCTCCAGACCCGCTCGGTCGAGGTGTTCGCCAACTCCCTCTTCCACGGCGTCGTCGCCCAGTCCACGCCGAGCGGGGGATTGGAGCCGGTCCTGGGGTCGCCGGGCGTGGCGGGCGCGTTGACGCCGGGCGAGGGCGTGGTCACGGGCCTCGCCCCGGCCAGCGCCTTCGCCTTGTTGGTAAACGGCACGCCGGCGCCGCGCGCCACGGTCGCCGGATCCTGGGTCGGGTCCTTCCAAGTCGCGGCGACGTCGGCCGCGCCCACCGGTCGCGTCGTCCTTCGCCGATTCCCCTGGAACGGCGTGTTGGCGGGGCTGACCCTCCTCGTCTGGCTCTACGCCGCGACCGGCTTTGGGAGCCGGCGCATCCGTCAGCTGGTGGCCCATCCCACGTCCAGCGGTCGCCACGTGAGGCGCGACGATGCCTAGGCGCGGCGGCGTGCTCGCCGCAGTGCTCACGCTCGCCCTCGCGGCCACGGCGGTCGCCACCACCGTGTCGCGCCCGACCAACCCGTCGGCGCTGCCCAGTGGTCTCGCGGAGTCGGCCGGCGTGGAGTCCAGCGCCCTGTACTGCACCGGGCTGAGCGACGCCGCCGGAGGGGTCGAGGGTGTCGTGACCTTCCTCAACACCGAGCGCACGGCGCGCGCGGTATCGGTCTCGATCGCGTCGAACACCGGGCACCACGCGACGGCCACGCTGCACCTGGCCGGGCACACCCGCGCGTCGCTGTCGCCGGACCAGCTGGTCTCCGGCCGCAGCTTCGGGGTCTCGGCGGTGGTCGATGGCGGCGGCGTGGTCGCCGACGAGGTGACGACGACGCGCTCGAGCGTCGTGCCGTGCTCGGGCGCCGGGGTGACGACCTGGTATGCGTCAGGCCTGGACACGTCGGTCGGCTCGAGCGCGGCGCTGAGCTTCTACAACCCGACGGCCACGCCCGCCGTGGTGAACGTCACGGCCGAGACCCCGAGCGGCTTCGTCGCGCCCGCGCCCTTCCAGGGTCTGCCCGTCGGCGCCCACGCCGAGGTGATCCTCAACCTGGGCGGCCTGATCGTCAACACCCGCAACGTGGGCGTGCGTGTGAACGTCGTGCGCGGGACCCTCGTGATCGCCGGCGTCGAGTACGCCGGCACCGTCGGGTCCCTCGACGTCGGGGCGACGGCGCCGTCGACGAGTGCCTGGTTCCCGCGCGTCACGACGTACGACCAGGCCCTCGCCGAGATCCGCGTGGCCAACCCCGGTGCGTCGCCGGCGAGCGTGACGGTCCACGTCGCCCTCGGGTCGTTTCGCGTGCCCGACCAGACGCTGAGCGTGGGGCCCTTCGCGAGCACCATGGTGACGATCACGCCGAACTCGGCGATCCCCGCGGCCGGCTACGCGAGCGTGACGCTCAGCGCGAGCGCGCCGGTCGTGGCGACCCTGGCCACGGGCACGGGCGCCGGGGTCGCGCTCACGCCGGCGCCGCTGCCCGGGGCGCTCTTCATCCTGGCCGACCTGGGCACGGGCTACGAGTCCGCGACGCTCACCAACACCTCCGACAAGCCCGTCGCGGTGACCTTCGCGAGTTCCTTCACGATCCAGTCAGTCGGCGCGCCGCGCGTCGCGACGGCCGCGACGGCGGGTCACGCCGCGAGCCACACCAGCCTGGCCCCGCGCTCGAGCGTCGCGCTCCTCAGCGTGGACGCCGGCGTGACGACGCTGGCGTCCACGGCGGCGGTGGTCGTGGCCGCGCGACCGGTGCTCGAGGTCGTGGCCACGCTCGCCACGACCCCGGTCGGCCTCACCGTGGTCGTGCCCTCAGACGGCGGGTAGCGTCGGCGGGTCCCAGACCGTCGCGGGCACCGGCGCGGGCACCGGAGCCACCGGCCGGTCGGCAGCGGCCGCGGGCGCGCGCGGGCTCGATAGCGAGCTCACGGTCTTGACGGCGCGGTCGTGGACCGGCTCGCCGTGCGCCTCGTCGATCAGCCGGGCCGCGGCCTCGCCGTCGAGCGTCTCGTGTTCGAGCAATGCCCGGGCGAGCGCCTCGAGGCCGCGTCGGTGCAGGGTCAGCACCTCGATCGCGCGGGCCTCCTGCTCGCGCAGGATCCGTTCGACCTCGTCGTCGATCATCGTCGAGGTGTGGTCCGAGTAGTCACGCGTGTGCATGAGGTCCTCGCCCAGGAAGACCTGGTTGTTCTGTCCCCAGGCCATCGGACCGATCTCCTTGGACATGCCCCACTCGCGCACCATGCGCCGCGCCAGGTCGGTGTTGCGCTGCAGGTCGTCGGCCGCGCCCGTCGAGAGGTCGCCGTAGACGAGGAGCTCGGCGACACGACCACCCATGCGCATGCACAGCGAGTCCTCCAGGTGACCGCGGGCCATGATGTGGCGGTCCTCCTCGGGCAGGGTCATCGTCACGCCCAGCGCCATGCCGCGCGGGATGATCGTGATCTTGTGCAGCGGGTCGGTCTTGTCGAGCACGTAGGCCAGCAGGGCGTGGCCGCTCTCGTGGAAGGCGATGCGCTCGCGCTCCTCATCGTTGAGCACCATGGTGTCGCGCTCCTGGCCCATCAGGACGCGGTCGCGCGCGGACTCGAAGTCCTCCATCGAGATGGTGGGCGAGTTGCGGCGCACCGCGTGCAACGCGGCCTCGTTGACCAGGTTGGCCAGGTCGGCGCCGCTCATGCCGGGCGTGCCGCGAGCGACGAGGTTGAGGTCGACCGACGCGTCCAGCGGCTTGGACTTGGAGTGGACCTGGAGGATCGGCAGGCGCTCTTCGAGGTCGGGCAGCGGGACGACGATCTGGCGGTCGAAGCGGCCCGGGCGCAGCAGCGCCGGGTCCAGCACGTCCGGCCGGTTGGTGGCGGCCATCACGACCACGCCTTCGGTGGCCTCGAATCCGTCCATCTCGCTCAGCATCTGGTTGAGGGTCTGTTCACGCTCGTCGTGGCCGCCGCCCAGACCGGCGCCGCGCTTGCGCCCGATCGAGTCGATCTCGTCGACGAAGACGATCGCCGGCGCCTGCTTGCGCGCGGTGCTGAACAGGTCGCGCACGCGGCTCGCGCCCACGCCGACGAACATCTCCATGAAGTCCGAGCCCGAGACCGAGAAGAACGGCACGCCGGCCTCGCCGGCCACCGCGCGCGCGAGCATCGTCTTGCCGGTGCCCGGCGGGCCCACGAGCAAGATCCCCTTGGGCACGGTCGCCCCGATCGTCGTGTAGCGGCCCGGGTTCTTCAAGAACTCGACGACCTCGCTGATCTCCTGCTTGACGCCCAGGTAGCCGGCCACGTCGGCGAACGTCGTCGTCGGACGGTCCTGATTGAACTGCTTGGCCCGCGAGCGCCCGACCGACATCATGGAGTTCATCTGGCCCTTGGCCTGGCGATTGACGAAGACGAAGAAGGCGACGATCAGCAGGATCCAGATCAGGTACGGGAGTAGCGCCGCCACCAGGCTCGACGGGTTGGCGAAGGTGACCTTGACGTTGCCCGAGCGCAGGGCGTTGACCTCGTCGGTGAGCGCCGGCGCCGGACCGTTGGTGGAGTACTTCAGGCCGTCCTTCAGCTGCCCGGTGATGATGCCGGTGCCGTTGTTGATGGCGGCTGACGCGACCTGGTGGATCCGGGCGTCGTGGATCAGGGCCGAGTACGACAGGGTCTTGACCGCCCCGCCGCGGAAGAACGACGGGATGAAGAGGATCCCGACGAAGAAGGCGATGATGGCGATCGTGAGGAGCCGGCGCCGCGAGTCGGGCGCCATGGGCTTCTCGGACCCCGGGAGCACTCTCTTGAAGCCGGATCGGTTGTTCGGGGGCATACTCACTGCGACCAATCTAGGGCGAGGCTGTGAGTAACGGTCTCAGGGGCTGTGCAAAACCTCTGGTTCGTCGTTAGTAGGGTGAAACATCGTGAGCGATCTCCCCGCGGCGGTCACCGAGGCGCGCCGTCGGGCGGGGGGCGTACTCGTGGCGTGCGTCGTCGGGTTCGTGGTCGGCGAGGTCGTCGCGACCGCGCTGGTCGCACTGGGCGCGTCGTGGGCGCACTACCCCGGGGGTCTGAGCGCACTCGCCAACGCCGCGCAGCCGCCCTGGTGGGCCAACGCGCTCAGTCTGGTCGGCCTGTGGATTGGCTTCGGCGGCGCCATCGCCTTCGCGGGCCAGCCCGGACGCCTCGCGCGCCTCGACGGGCCGTGGCGCGTGCGTCCCGGAGATGCCCTCTATGTCCTGGTCGGCGCGGGCTGCCAGCTCGTCGTCGCCGTGGGGTACGCGCCCTTCCACGCCAAGGGACTCTCGCGCCCGGTCCACCACCTCTTCGGGTCCGCCCACGGCGCGACCCTGGCCGCCCTCGGGGTGATGTCGGTCCTCCTCGCCCCGCTGCTCGAGGAGTGGTTCTTTCGCGGCACGGTGTACCGCGCGCTGCGCCAGGCGCTGGGGGACCGTGCGCGGCACCTCTCGACGGCGCTCGCCGTTCTGATCAGCGCCGTCATCTTCGCGCTCGCCCACGGCGAGCTGCTCCAGTTCGCGGGACTGGCGTTCCTCGGCGTCGTGCTGGCCGTGCTGGTCGAGCGCACGAGGCGCCTCGTGCCCAGCGTGATCACCCACGCGTCGTTCAACGCGGTGGCCTTCGCCGCTCTGCTCGTCCAGCGGGGCAAATGATGCGACGGCTGCGCGAGTACCTGACCCCGCTGCGCCTGACCGAGATCACCGCAGTCGCCCTGGTCATGTTCATCACCTTCTGGGAGCTGCACCCCAACCTCGTCCTGAACGGGACGCTGATGACCGGCGGGGACGTGGCGTCGCACGTCGCGATGCCGGCGTACCTGCGCACGCAGGGCAACCTGTTCAACCTCACGCCCTGGTACCCGGGCTGGTACGACGGGCTGCCCGCCTACTCCTACTACTTCGTGCTGCCGGACTACCTGGCCGTCCTGGGCAGCTACGTGATCGGCTTCACGCACGCGTTCAAGCTGGCGACGGTCCTCGGCTCGCTCCTGATGCCGGTGACCGCCTACCTCATGGCGAGGCTGTTCCGGGCGCCGCGTCCGGTGCCCGCGGCGCTGGCCCTGGCCACGCTGCCGTTCCTCTTCGACGCCTCCTTCACGATCGACGGCGGCAACCTCTTCTCGACGCTGGCGGGCGAGTACTCGTTCTCGCTGTCGCTGGCCGCGGCCCTGCTCACCATCGGGCTGTTCGCGCGCGGGGTGCGCACCGGCAAGGGGTACTGGCTCGCCGCCCTGGCGCTCAGCGTGTCGCTGGCCGCGCACGTGCTGCCGTGGTTCTTCGCGATCGGCGCGGTCGGGGTGCTGGTCGTCTTCGAGCTCCTCCAGCGCCTCGGCGTCGGCGACCCGCGCGACGCGGGCGTGCGCGGGGACCTGGCGCGCCCCGTGCGCTTCGCGGCCGGCGCCGGCCTGCTCTCGCTGGGCTTCTCCGCGTGGTGGCTCTTCAGCTTCGCGACGACCCAGAACCTCACCAACTCGATGGGGTACGTCAATCTCGACACCTCGACGTTCCACGCCGTCTTCACGACGCTGGGCTGGTTCACCTCGAGCGGGGGGGCGGCCGGCGACCGCTGGGTCATCGTCGGGGCGGCCGTGTCGTGCGTCGCGGCGTTCGTCGTGCGCGACCGGCTGGGGATGGTGCTGGCCACGCTCACCGTGCTCTCGTTCGCGGCGTTCAAGTACGACCCCCAGAGCGTGATCTGGAACGAGCGCCTCGTGCCGTTCTGGTTCATCTCGATCCACCTGGTGTTCGGGTGGTTCGTCGGATACCTGCTGGCCCGCTGGGCCGCCGCGGCGCGCGAGGGCCGCCACGGACTGCTCTTCTTCGTCGGCGACGGCCGCGTCGCCTACGCCCGGGTCCCCCTCGACCCGTCCGAGGGCGAGCTGGAGGTCGAGGACGAGGACTCGGCCGGGCTGCGCGAGCGGATCGACGCCTGGCGCCACGAGCTCGCCGCGCAGGACGCGGGCGAGCGGCGCACCCTGCGCACGAAGCGGGCCACCGTCGCGGTGATCGTGCTGGGCCTGGCCTCGACGGTGCCCGGACTGGTGCCGCCGGCGGCCTCGGCCCTCGGGCTCAACACCACCGGCAACGAGGTGTCGAACTGGGCCCAGCTCGACTACTCGGGCTACCAGGCGCAGGCCGCCTGGCCCGAGTACCGCGACCTCATGACCACGATGGGCACGATCGCGAAGCGCTACGGGTGCGGGCGCGCGATGTGGGAGTACAACGCCGACCAGCAGCGCTTCGGTTCGCCGATGGCGCTCATGCTCCTGCCGTACTGGACCAACAACTGCGTCGACTCGATGGAGGGCCTGTTCTTCGAGTCGTCGCCCACGACCCCGTACCACTTCCTCGATCAGGCCGAACTCTCGGTCGCGCCCTCCAACGCCCAGGTCAACCTGCACTACGGTCCCCTCGACGTCGCGTTGGGCGTCCAGCACCTCCAACTGCTCGGCGTGAAGTACTACATCGCCTTCTCGCCGGCCACGATCAGCGCGGCCAACCATGACCCGCTGCTGACGTTCATCGGCGAGACCAGGAAGTGGCCGGCGCCCGGCGACCAGTGGCGGATCTACCTGATCCGTGACAGCCCGGTCGTCGAACCCCTGTCGAACCTGCCCAACGTCGTCGCCGGCGTCGCGAGCCGCACGGCGTGGCTGACGGCCAACGAGTCGTGGTGGCTGAACCCGTCGCTGTGGCCCGTGCTGGGCGCCGAGAGCGGGCCGTCCACCTGGCCGCGCGCGGCGACGATCACCTCGATGAGTCGCCGGCCCGTCATCCCCACCGTCGTGAGCGACGTGAAGGTGAGGACCCAGTCACTGTCCTTCCACGTGACGCGGCTCGGCTCGCCGGTGCTCGTCAAGGTCTCGTACTACCCGCGCTGGCACGTCGCCGGCGCCGCCGGGCCCTACCGGGTGAGCCCCAACCTCATGGTGGTCGTGCCCACCAGCCACGACGTCACGCTGTCCTACGGCTCGACGCCACTGCTCACCCTGGGCAACGCCGTCACCGACCTCACCGTCATCGGCGGACTGGTCGTGCTGGTCGTCGCGCTGAGGAGACGGCGTCTGGCCCCCCGATAGTGTTGGTCGCCGTGGACACGGCGGCCATCTTCAAGGCGTACGACGTGCGCGGCACCTACCCCGACCAGCTCGACGAGGCCGCCGCGCGCGCGATCGGATCGGCCTTCGCGGACTTCGCGGGCGCGCCGCGTCTGGTGATGGCCCGCGACATGCGCGACTCGGGCATCGCCCTGTCCGCCGCGTTCTCCGAGGGCGTGCGCGCGCGCGGCGTGGCGGTCGACGACCTGGGGCTCGCGTCGACCGACATGCTCTACTTCGCGTCCGGGTTCCTCGACGCGCCGGGCGTGATGTTCACGGCCTCGCACAACCCCGCCCAGTACAACGGCATCAAGTTCTGCCTGTCCGGGGCGCGTCCGGTCGGCGTCGACACCGGACTGGGCGACGTGGCCACGTCCGCGCGGCGCTACGCGGGCGCCCCCGCCGAGGGTCCGCTGGCCGAGAGGCGCGCCCTGGACCTGATGGTCGAGTGGGTGACCCACGTGCACTCCTTCGTCGACTTGACCGAGCTGCGTCCTCTGAAGATCGTCGCCGACGCCGCCAACGGCATGGGCGCCCTCGTCGCGCCTCGGGTTTTCGCCGGCCTGCCGATGCATCTCGACGTGCTCTACCCCGAGCTCGACGGCACCTTCCCGAACCACCCGGCCGACCCGATCAACCCCGAGAACCTGGTCGACCTGCAACGCCGGATCCTCGAGACGGGCGCCGACCTGGGGCTGGCCTTCGACGGCGACGCCGACCGGGTCTTCCTGGTCGACGAGCGCGGCGAGCTCATCAGCGGCTCGCTGACCACCGCGCTCGTGGCCGCGGCGATGCTCGAGCGCGAACCGGGCGCCACCATCCTCTACAACCTGATCTGCTCCAAGACGGTGCCCGAGGTCATCGCCGAGCACGGCGGCGTCGGCGTGCGCACCCGCGTGGGCCACAGCTACATCAAGCAGATCATGGCCGACTCCGGCGCCGTCTTCGGCGGAGAGCATTCGGGCCACTACTACTACCGCGACAACTACCGGGCCGACTCGGGCATCATCACCGCGATGATCGTGCTCGACCTGCTCAGCCGCGCCGGCGGCACCATGTCCGAGCTGGTCGAGCCCTACGACCGCTACGCCGACTCCGGCGAGGTCAACACGAGCGTCGCGGACCCGGCGGGCACGGTCGCGAAGGTCGCCGCGCACCTGCGCGAGCGCGGCGTCGACGTCGACGAGACCGACGGGCTGACCGCGGACTTCACCACGTGGTGGTTCAACCTGCGCCCGTCCAACACCGAGCCGCTGTTGCGCCTCAACGTGGAGGCGCCCGACGACGCCGAGTGCGCGGCGCGCGTCGCCGAGGTGCGCGAGATGATCAAGGAGGCCTAGCGGTGGGACTCGATCCGTTCCTGCTCGCCCTGCTCGAGGACCCGGTCGACCACGGCCCCCTGCTCTACGTCGGGAGTCGCGACCTGCTCTACAACCCGCGTCGCCACCTCGCCTACGAGGTCCGCGACTCGATCGCCGTCCTGCTGCCCGACGAGGGCCGCAGCGTGGACGAGACGGAGCACCGCGCGCTGATCGACGACCCCACGGCGCGACCAACCGGGACCGGACCGGCACCCGATCGGTCATGACACTGGTCGTCGCCGCGCGGTGAGCGAGCCCGACCGAACCGCCGCGCGCGACTACGTCGCCGTCAACCAGGCCAACTGGAACAGCCGCGTGGTCCACCACGTGCGCGGCTACCCGCTGGACCGGTTCCGTGACGATCCGGACTACCTGTCGGACGTGGTCACCTTCGACCGCGACCGTCTCGGCCCGCTGGACGGGCTCGACGTGGTCCACCTACAGTGCCATATCGGCACCGACACGCTGTCGCTGTCTCGACTCGGCGCACGCTCGGTCACCGGGTTCGACTTCTCGCGGCCGGCTCTCGACGCGGCCGCGCGGTTGGCTGGCGAGTGCGGGGCGACCATCGACTACGTGGAGGGCGAGCTCTACTCGGCGCCCGAGGTCCTCGGCCGGGAGCGCTTCGACCTCGTCTACACCGGGATCGGCGCGCTGTGCTGGCTGCCCGACGTCGCGCGCTGGGCGAAGGTGGTCGCGGCGCTGCTACGCCCCGGCGGCCGCCTGTTCATCCGCGAGGGCCATCCGATGCTGTGGGCGTTGTCTGATCCGCGGCCCGACGGCCTGCTCGTGGTGGAGTTCCCCTACTTCGAGACCGCGGGCGTGCCCTTTTCTGACCCGCACACCTACGTCGAGCACGAGGAGCCGTTGGCCTCGCCCGACATCGTGCACTTTAACCACGGCCTCGCCCAGATCGTCACCGCCGTGACGGATGCGGGGATGACGCTGCTCTCGCTCGAGGAGCACGACAGCGCGCCGTGGAACGCGCTGGGCGAGGTGATGCACGAGGTGGAGGGCGGCGAGTTCCGCCTCCGCGAGCAGCCCGAGCGCCTGGCGGCCACCTACACGCTGCGCGCCGCGCGGCCCCGGCCCGGTCGGGAGGGCGCCCGCTAGCTGAGGCGCTCGACGATCATCGCCATGCCCTGGCCGCCCCCGACGCACATCGTCTCGAGGCCGAAGCGCTTGTCGGCGTCCTCGAGGGCGTTGAGCAGCGTCGTCATGATGCGCGCGCCGGTCATGCCGAAGGGGTGCCCGAGCGCGATGGCGCCGCCGCGGACGTTGAGCTTCTCGAGGGGGATGCCCAGATGGCGTGCGCTGGGGATGACCTGGGCGGCGAAGGCCTCGTTGATCTCGAACAGGTCGATGTCCTCGACGCTCATGCCCGCGCGCGCCATCGCCTGGCGGCTCGCCTCGATGGGGCCGAGCCCCATGATCTCGGGGTTGAGACCGCTCACCCCCGACGAGACGATGCGCGCCAGGGGGGTGATGCCCAACTCGCGCGCCCGGGTGTCGCTCATCACGACGACGGCCGCGGCGCCGTCGTTGAGGGGGCAGGCGTTGCCGGCGGTGACGGTCCCGCCCTCGCGGAAGACCGGCGCCAGCGACGCCAGCTTCTCGAGCGTCGTCTCGGCGCGTGGTCCGTCGTCCTTGGTGACCACCGTCCCGTCGGGGCGCGTCACCGGGATGATCTCGCGCTCGAAGAAGCCGTTGGCCTGCGACTGGACGGCCAGCTCCTGACTGCGCAGGGCGAACTCGTCCATCTCGGCGCGCGAGACCTTCTCCCACTCGGCGACGTTCTCCGCGGTCTGGCCCATGGCGATGTAGATGTCGGGCAGGCCCTCGGGCGGGGACCAGGCCTCCGAGACCCTCTCGGCCCGCCGCGCGGTGCGGGCCATGGCCTCGTCGAAGAGCGGGTTGACCGCGCGCGGGCCGTCCGAGGCGCCCGACGCGAAGCGCGACACCGTCTCGACGCCGGCCGCCACGAAGACGTCGCCCTCGCCGGCGCGGATCGCGTGCGCCGCCATGCGGATGGTCTGTAAGGACGACGAGCAGTAGCGATTGACCGTCACGCCGGGCACGTCGTCGAGCCCGGCGAGCACGGCCGCGACGCGCGCGACGTTGAAGCCCGACTCGCCGGCGGGCTGGCCGCAGCCCACCAGCAGGTCCTCGACCGCGTGCGGGTCGAGCTCGGGGACCTTCTCGAGCACCTCGCGCACGATGTGCGCGGCGAGGTCGTCGGGGCGCAGGTCGACCAGCGAGCCCTTGAAGGCACGCCCGATCGGGGTGCGTCCGGTGGCAACGATGACGGCGTCGGTCATGGGTCCTCCCTGGGGCGGTGTGGCGACGAGCCTAGCGACGCGCCGACTCGGCGTCGTCGAGCGGACCGGCGTCGGCGAAGCCCTGTCGCACGCCCTGGCCGGCGCGCTTGGCCAGCTCCTCGGGTTCGAACACCATCCAGTAGGCGTTGCGGGCGTGGGCGCGCGAGCGGTTCTCGAACAGCGTGGCCAGCTGGGCCGGGTCGTCCGTCTCGTCCTCGTGCACGAAGACCTCGAGGATCGGCGTCGAGGTCATGAGCTGGGCCTGCATCAGGCCGGTGGACGCCTCGTGGGCGCACTGCTTGTCGATGGGCGCCGACCCGGGCATGCCCAGCGCGACCACGATGGCGCAGTGCTCGCGCTCGATGAGGACCTTGGCGGCGACCGCCAGGTCCTTGAACCCGGGCACGGTGCGCGCGACGACCTCGAAGCGCTCGCCGTGGCCCGGGCACTGGCGCAGCTCGTCGCGCGCCGCGGCCCCCATGTCGTAGCGGGCGAACATCGTGTCCACGACGCCGATCTTCACCTTGTGAGGGCGCTTCTTCTTGGCCATGATCTCCGATCGGTCGTCCCCAGTGTAGGGAGGGCCTTAGGGCCCTCCGGAGGCCGCGGACCCGCGACCTAAAGTGGCGAAAAAGAGGGGGCAACCGTGGCGTGGGACTTTTCGACGGACCCGAAGTTCGAAGCACAGCTGGAGTGGATGCGTGAGTTCGTGCGTGAGGAGATCTTCCCGCTCGAGACGCTGCACCTGACCCACGACGCGTTGATCACGATCATCAAGCCCCTCCAGGACGAGGTGCGCCGGCGCGGCCTGTGGGCCGCGCACCTGCCCGCCGAGCTCGGGGGGATGGGCTTCGGTCAGGTCAACCTCGGCCTGATGCACGAGGTCCTGGGCCAGACGCCCTACGGCCCGGTGGTCTTCGGCAACAACGCCCCCGACAGCGGCAACGCCGAGCTGCTGGCCGCCGGCATGGAGATGACCGGGCGCGAGGACATCCGCGAGCGCTGGCTGACGCCGCTGCTCGAGGGGCGCATGCGCTCGGGCTTTTCCATGACCGAGCCCGAGACCGCGGGCAGCGACCCTCGCCTGCTCAAGACGCGCGCGTCGCGCGACGGCGGCGAATGGGTGATCAACGGCCACAAGTGGTACACGACCAACGGCTCGGTCGCCGACATCCTCATCGTGATGGCCGTGACCAACCCCGACGTCCACCCCTATCAGGGCTCGTCGATGTTCGTCGTGCCGGTGTCGACGCCCGGGGTGACCATCGTGCGCGACGTCGGGTCGATGGACGACCCCGTGGTCACCTACGGGCGCTTCGGCAACCACGCCGAGATCACCTACGAGGACGTGCGCGTGCCGGCCGACCACCTGATCGGCCCGGAGGGATCCGGGTTCCTCCTGGCCCAGGCGCGCCTGGGTCCCGGCCGGATCCACCACTGCATGCGCTGGCTCGGCCAGTCCCAGCGGGCCTTCGACATGATGTGCGAGCGCGCGCTGAGCCGCTACACCCACGGCTCGCTGCTCGCCGAGAAGCAGACCGTCCAGAACTGGATCGCCGACTCGGCCGCCGAGATGCACGCCGCGCGCCTCATGACCCTGCACGCGGCGTGGAAGATGGACCAGGTCGGGGCGTCGGCGTCGCGCGACGAGATCGCGATGATCAAGTACTACGGCGCGACGGTGCTGCACAACGTGATCGACCGGGCCATCCAGACCTACGGCGCGCTGGGCTACGCCGCCGACATGCCCCTCGAGGCGATGTACCGCTGGGCGCGCGCCGCGCGCATCTACGACGGACCCGACGAGGTCCACCGCCAGACGGTCGCGCGCCACGCCCTCAAGCGCTACAGCCCGCGCGAGGTGCCCAGCGACTTCATCCCGGCTCGCGAGGCGGCGGCGCGGGTGAAGTACGCCGACGTGCTCGAGTTCCTCGAGGCCGATCGGGCCTAGCTCAGCGCGGCGCCAGGCCCTCGACCGTCGCGGCGAGGTCCACGCCGATCGGCACGATCGCGATCATCGGCACCTCGACGCCGGCCTCGACGTAGCGCGCGACGTGCTCGCGGCAGGCCTCGTAGGAGCCGTGGATGACCAGGTCGTCGACCACGGAGTCGGGGATGACCTCGTTGGCCTTCTTGCGATCGCCCTCGGCCCAGGCGGCCCACATGGGGGCGAGGGCGTCGCCGCGTCCGAGCCAGCGGTGGAACTCCGCGTACGCGTGGACCGTCAGGTACGACGAGATCATCCGCCGGCCCACGAAGCGCGCCGTGTCGACGTCCTCGGTGGGCACCACGAAGAGCCGAGCGGCGATGACCCCGTCGCCGACCTCGCGCTTGCACTGCGCCACGTCGCTCGCGGCGAGCCAGTTAAGGATCGCGCCGTCGGCCTCGCGCCCGGCGAGGCGCAGCATCGACGGGCGCAGCGCGCCGAGCAGGAGGCGCGGCGCGCTGGCCACGGGACGGGCCAGCTTGAAGCCGTGGACCTCGAAGGTCTCGAAGGCCTGGTCGATCTTCTCGCCGGCCAGGGCGCGCTTGACGAAGTCGAGCGTGTCGCGCGTGCGCTGGTAGGCGTGCTCGTAGGCGATGCCGTTCCAGCGCTCGACCACCGGCTGGCTCGAGGCGCCCAGCCCCACGGCGACGCGGCCCGGGGCGGCCTCGGCGATCGAGGCGATCGTCATCGCCAGCAGCCCGGGCCCGCGCGTGAACACCGGGGCGACCGCCACGCCGAGCTCGAGGCGCGGCTCCCACGCCGCGGCGAGGGCCAACGGCGTGAAGCCGTCGGTGCCGTCGACCTCGGCGGACCACACGTCGGTGTAGCCCAGGTCGACCAGGCGCGCGAACCACTCGCGGTGCTCGGCGAGGGTCACGCCGTCGAAGGGGATGGTGATGCCGTAGTGGGCCATCCCTGAAGTGTTCCAGACCGCGCGGCCCGGCACCGGATCAGGCGAGGTAGTCGTCCCCGCGGGCGGGGGGGACCTCGATGCCGCGGCGCGTCAGGTCGTGCTCCCAGCGCGCGATCAACGTCTCGAGGACGGTGGCGCGCGCGTACGGCTTGTCCTCGCCCGAGATGAGGTCCCAGTGCGCGTGGGTCTGGTCGGTCGCGTCGAGCAGGTCGCTCAGGGCCTTGAGGTAGTCCTTACGCAGGTCGCGGTTGTGCCAGTCCTCGCCCGTCAGCTTCCACTGCTTGAGGGGGTCGGTCTCGCGGTTGCGGAAGCGCTTGAGCTGCTCGTCGGCCGAGACGTGCAGCCAGAGCTTCACCAGCGTCATGCCCTCGAGCACCAGGCCGCGCTCGAAGTCGACGATCTCGCCCATCGACCGCGTCACCTCGTCGGCGTCGATGAGGTGCTCGACGCGCTCGACGAGGACCCGCCCGTACCAGGATCGGTCGAACACCGTCATCTCGCCCTGGCCCGGGATCGTCGGCCAGAAACGCCAGAGGAAGTGGTGGCGCAGCTCGGTCTCGGTCGGCGGACCGATCGGCACGACGCGCACGTGGCGCGGGTCCATGCCGCTGATGAGGCGCTGGATGGCCCCGCCCTTGCCCGCCGCGTCAAAGCCCTCGAAGAGGACCACCAGGCCGGGGCCGACCTCGCGGGGCGCGAGCAGCCCCGCGGTGAGCAGGCGCAGGTGGACGAGACGGCGGTGGGCGGCGCGAATCCGCTTGTCCGACTCGTCGCGCGACATGGTCGCCTTCAGGTCCACGTCCTCGATGCGCCTATTCACGACCCGGGTCTCCTCACCGCGACCGACGTGGGTCGCCTGCGCCATGCACCAGTGTCGCCACCGTACCGTGCGCGCCCGCCCGCCCGGGAGCCGGAACGGCCCTTCTCTACACTGGTGCAGTGAGAAGCGCGCACAAGGGTCGACTGGCGCTCGCGGGCGCCGCGCTCTTTGCGTTCAGCGCGCTGGGCGCCGGCGCGTCCGCGTCGACGACGACCACCACGACCCCGGCGGACGTCGGACCCCAGCCGGTGTGCGTGGGCGCGGGCGCGACGCGACACTGCTCGCTGTGGGCGCCGCGTGACACCTGGGCCGGGGCGCCCGTCTACGGCGCGCGCGACGCCGTCGTCTATACCGCGCACTTCGCCTACGACCCCGCGACACCCACCCAGTTCGCGTACGCCGCCTGGATGCGCTCGTCGGCCGTGGACCTCGCGCTCTACCCGGGGTACGAGGGACCCGGACCCACGCCGCTCCCGCGCGGACCGATGGAGGTGCCGCCGGTCGGGCGACCCCGGCTGCTGGCGACGTTCAACTCGGGGTTCTACGAGAAGGACGGCGCCGCCGGCTTCTACGTCGACCACCTGCTGTACCACCCGATGATCCGCGGACTGGCGACGGTCGTGCGCTACCGCGACGGGACGATCAACGTCCTGGCCTGGACCGGCGGGGCCCGGCCGGGTGCCGGCGTGGTGATGGCCCGCCAGAACCTCGCGCCGCTCGTCTCGGGGGGCCGGCCCACCGCCCGCACGGCCGACAACGCGCTGTGGGGGGTCACGCTGGGCGGCGTGCCGGCGGTGTGGCGCACGGCGCTGGGCGTCACCGCCCGGGGCGACCTCGTCTACGCCGCCGCGCCGAACCAGACGTCCGCGACGCTCGCGCGGATCATGGTGCTCCTGCACTGCGTGCGCGCCATGCAGCTCGACATCAACCCCGAGTGGCCGATCTTCGTCACCTACGCCGGACCGGGCGCGGCGGGACCCGCCCTCTTCGTCCCGAACCCTCACCAGATCCCCGGTCGCTTCCTGTACTCGAGCACGAAGGACTTCTTCGCGATCTTCCTCTCGCGCCAGCCGGGTGAGGCCCAGCCGTGGTAGCGCGACACGCCGCGCGGCGCGGCCGTCGCGGGCTGGCCATTGCCGCGGTGGTGATCGTCGCCGCGGCGGGCGGCGGCGTCGTCCTGAGCCGCGCCGACACCACCTCGACCACGTCGACCACCAGCACCGCCGTGACGACGACCCTGGTGCCCACCACGACGACGCCCGCGACGGTGACCATCTCGGCAGTGGGCGACACCGAGCTCGGTGACACGCCCCAGCTCCCGGCCAACCCGAGCGCGTACCTCGCCGCGATGAGGGCACCACTCGCCGCGTCCATCGTGTTCGGCAACCTCGAGGGCACGATGTACGACGGCGGGGGCGGCTCGAAGTGCGGGCCCGGCTCCACCGACTGCTACGCGTTTCGCGTGCCGACCAGCTTCGCCGCGGCCTACCGGGCCGCCGGCTTCACCGTCGTGAACAGCGCCAACAACCACTCCCACGACTTCGGCAACCCCGGGGTCCTCGCGACGTCGGCCGCGCTGCGCGCGGCGCACCTCGCCCAGGCCGGGCTCCCCGGACAGATCCCCGTCGTGCACGTCGGGCCGGTCACGGTGGCCTTCGTGGACTTCGCCCCGTATCCCGACACCAACGACATGCTCAACGCTCCCGCCGCCGCCGCGCTCATCCGCCACGCCCACACGCGCGCCGACATCGTGGTCGTCTACATGCACGCCGGCGCCGAGGGCTCGTCGGCGGACCACGTGACGCGCGCCACCGAGTACTACGTCGGCGAGAACCGGGGCAACGCGTACGCCTTCGCCCACGCGGCCATCAACGCCGGCGCCGACCTGGTGCTGGCGAGCGGACCGCACGTCCTGCGCGGCATGGAGTTCTACCGCGGACACCTGATCGCCTACAGCCTGGGCGACTTCGCCAACTACTACGACTTCGGTGGGGGCGGCGACCTCGCGCTCTCGGGGATCCTGCACGTCACGCTCAGCTCATCGGGCGCCTTCGTGGGCGGGCGCTTCACCTCACTCGTGCTGACGCCGGCCGGCCAGCCGCACGTCGATCCCTCGGGCGCCGCGGCGTCGTTTGTGAACACCCTGTCGCGCGAGGACTTCGGCGCGGCCGCCGCGCGCCTCGGGGCGGGCGGGGCCATCGTGGCGCCAACGGGCTAGCAGCCCCCCGGGGGACCGGGCTGCCCGGGCCCGGCCGTGAAGCCGGCGACCGTTCCCACGTTGCGCGGACGAGGATTGGGCCCGAGGTGCACGACGTACCACACGCCGCGCCACGAGATCATCGAGAAGACGGCGACCGAATAGACCCTCGAGCCGTGGCGGTAGACGAAGCGCACACCGGGCAGGTGCCAGTAGCCGATCAGGTTCTCGCAGTAGCTCGGTCGTATCCACGCCGCGTACGCCCGGGCCGCGTCGACGCGCACCAGCGTCGGCGCGCCGCCGTCGGTGATGAGGTCGTGGTAGGCGCCGAGGTCGAGGTCGTAGAAGCCGAGGAGCCGTCCAGTGAAGTCGGCCGCGGGCGAGGGGATCAGCCCGGTCTTCATCTTGATGTACGCGCTCTCGGGGAAGAAGACCTTCCAGCCGAGGGGCACGTCGTCGCTCACGATGGCCTGCCACAGCACGGTCATCTGGTGGTGGAAGGACCGGGCGAACCCGGGTTCGGCGCGCGTCTGGGGCAGCCGACCCGGGTCGGTCGTCGGCGTGCTCGCCGCGACGCCCGACGCGAGGGTGAGCACGAGCGCCAGCGACGCCGTCACGACGCGACCACCGCGGGTCGCGCGAGCGAGTCGGCGAAGGTGTCGCGCCGTGGTCACCCCCTGGTTCGACGGGTCAAGTGAATCAAAACGCAATGTTAGGGTTGGGCGGTGACGGCAGCCAGGAGACGCCCGCGGCGCCCCCTTGCCCGTCTCGCGCACCTTACGCCCGCCCACGTCTTCCTGGCCTTCTTCGCGATGACCTTCGTGGCGATGGCCTGCTGGTCCTTCGCCGACCCCCTGGTCGCCGCCCCCGACGAGCAGGCCCACATGATCCGGGCCTACGCCATCGATCACGGGCAACTGGGCCACCAGGTGCCGGGACCCGACAAGGCCCTGGTCGACGTCACCGTGCCGACCTCGATCAACTTCACCAAGGCCTACCCGCGCTGCTTCCAGTTCCGTGGCGCGGTCTCGGCGGCCTGCGCCCCGGCCTTCGCCACCTCGACCGCGCCGGTCGTGACCGACACCTACGTGGGGCACTACCCGCCGCTCTACTACGTCCTCGTCGGGGTGCCCTCGCTGATCTCGGCGCACGTCGCGGGGCTCTACCTCATGCGCCTGGCGAGCTCGCTCATCTGCGCGGTGATGCTCGGACTCACCGCGTACGTCATCGCCAGATGGAGCAAGCGGCGCGTTCTCGCCGCCGGCGTCGCCGTCGCGATGACGCCGATCACGTGGTTCCTCGCGGCGTCGGTCAACCCGAGCGGCTTCGAGATCGTGACCGCCATCTGCTTGTGGACGGCGCTCACGATCTTCGCGGCCGACTACGTCGACAACCCTCCGGTGGCGCTCGTGGCGATCATCGGCGCCGTCGGCTCGGTCCTCGTCCTGATACGCGGGCTCTCCCCGCTCTTCGTCGTGATCATCGGTGTGGTCATCGCGGTGGCGGCCGGACCGCGGCGCCTGTGGAATATGGCGCGACGCCGCCGCGACGTCCAGGTCGCGGCGGGTTCGATCGTCGTGGCCGCGCTGCTCGCGGCGGCCTGGATCTTCACCCAGCACACCCTCAGCATCGCCCCCGATGGCGCGAAGGTGGCGCCGGGAACGTCCGAGTACGAGATCATGCGCTTGGTCGCCCACCACGTCCGCGACTGGATCCGCGAGGCGGTGGGCGTGATGGGCTGGCTCGACACCCCACTGCCGCGTTGGTTCTACGACCTGTGGTACCTGATGCTCACGGTCCTGTTCGTGGGCGGTCTGATCCTGGCGGCGGTGCGCGTGAAGATCGCCCTGGTGGGGATCGCGGTGCTCAGCGTGCTCGTGCCCTTCGTGCTGGTCGTTCGCCAGGTCCACCAGCTGGGCATCGTCTGGCAGGGTCGTGACCTCATGCCGCTGGCGGTCGGGGTGCCCATCCTCGCGGCGGGGATGTGGTCGCGGTCGCGGCGCTCGAGATCGCTGCAGCGCAACGTCAGCGCGGCTCTCGTCGGTCTCGTCGGACTGTTGACGATGGGCGCGTTCTACCTCAACCTGCGTCGCTACGCCGTGGGTCGCGGCGGATCGCGCCTCTTCTTCCTGCACTCGGGTGGATGGTCGCCGCCCACGGGCTCCTTCGCGACGCTCGCCGTCTACGGGATCGTCACGGCGCTGCTCACCGGGGTGATCATCGTCTGGCTGGTCAGTGTGCGACACGTCGACGACGACGTCTTCGCCGCGTCCTCACCTCGCGCGTAGCGTCGGTGGGGCCCGCCAGGGGCCCCCGGTAAGATGGACCGACACCGGTGCCGCGTTGCGAGGGGCCGAAGAAGGGGATCAGCCACCGTGCCACTGCCACCCGACGAACCGGATCGCCCGACCGGCGCGGGTTCGGCGCCCGTCGCGGCGCACCGCGAGGAGCTCGTGCGACTGCGCGAAACGGTGCGCGTCTTCGAACTCACCTCGGCCCACAACGAGATGATCGCCGAGCAGTTCCGCCAGCTCGGTCGCTCGCGGCTGTTCCCCCTGGCGGTCCTGCTCCTCAAGGCCGACAACGTCGCCGAGCGGTTCCTGCGTCGACGCCTGGGCCGGATCCCGGTCGACGCGCCGGTCGCGGCCGCGGGTGACGAGCCGGCGAGGGAGTCACCCGCACCGCCCGCGCCCCGCTCACCGTCCTCGGTGTCGGTCACGCTGGTTAAGGGCCTTCGCCTCCTCGCGCACGGCCTCACGGTGCTCGCGCGCGGCCACGCGGCGGCCGGCCCCGCGTCCCAGTTCGAGGCCGACCCCTACGCGCAGTGGAACGAGAGCTTCGCGAAGTTCGACGACGAGCTGCGCCGGCGCCTCACCCTGCGCGTCGACCTGCTCGCGGATCAGCCGACCTTCTCGGTGGTGATGGCGGCCTACAACACCAAGCGCGAGTACCTCGAGGAGGCCATCGAGTCGGTCCTCGGCCAGATCTACACCAAGTTCGAGCTGATCGTGGCCGACGACGCCTCCACCGACCCCACCGTGCGCGACGTCGTCGACGGCTTCGCGCGCCGCGATCCCCGGGTGCGTCTCGTGACCCGCGACGAGAACGGGGGGATCTCGGCCGCGGGCAACGCCGCAATCGCCGCGGCGACGGGGGAGTGGCTCGTCTTCATGGACCACGACGACACGCTGGTGCCGTGGGCCCTGCTGCACGTGGCCCTCGCCATCAACGAGCAGCCGTCGGCCCAGCTCCTCTACTCCGACGAGGACAAGCTGAGCGAGCGCGGCCGCCTCTTCATGCCCTACTTCAAGAGCGACTTCGACCCGCTGCTCCTGCTCGGCCAGAACTACGTGTGTCACTTGACCACCGTGCGCCGCGACCTCGTTACCCGCCTCGGGGGCCTGCGCGGCGAGTTCGACGGGGCCCAGGACTGGGACCTCGTGCTGCGCGTCGACGAGGTGGTCGATCGCTCCGACGTGGTGCACATCCCCCTCGTCCTCTACCACTGGCGCAGCCACGAGGGCTCCACGTCCAAGACCTCCGACGCCAAGCCCTGGGCCCTGGACGCCGGGCGGCGCTGCGTCGCGGCGGCGCTGGCACGTCGCGGGGTCGCGGGCGAGGTCGTCGAGGTCGAGGGGACCGGCTTCGCCGAGGTGCGCTTCGCGCTGCCCGACCCGGCGCCGCTGGTGTCGATCCTGATCCCGACGCGCGACGGTCGGCTCCTCGAGCGCTGCGTCGACTCGGTGCTCGAGCGCACGACCTATCCGAACTTCGAGATCGTGATCATCGACAACGGATCGGAGCAGAGGTCGACCCGCGACTACCTCGCGCGCCTCGGGGACCGCGTGCGCGTGCTGCGCGACGACCGGCCGTTCAACTACTCGGCCCTGCACAACGCCGCGGTGCCCCAGGTCGCCGGTGACGTGCTGCTGATGCTCAACGACGACACCGAGGTCCTCGAGGGCGTCTGGCTGGAGGCGATGGTCTCCCAGCTGCTCCAGCCCGGCGTGGGGGCCGTCGGGGCGAAGCTGGTCTACCCCGACGGGCGCATCCAGCACGCCGGCGTGCTGCTCGGGCCCAACGCCCTGGCCGGCCACGTGGGCCAGTTCCAGTCCCGCCACGACAAGGGGTACTTCGGCCGGATCGCGCTGGCCTCGGAGTTCCAGGCCTGCACCGCGGCGTGCCTGGCGATCCGCCGCGCGACCTGGGAGCGCCTGGGCGGCATGGACGAGAGCCTCGAGGTGGCCTTCAACGACATCGACCTGTGCCTGCGGATCCAAGAGGGCGGCGAGCGCGTCACCTACACGCCGCGCGCCGAGCTGGTCCACCACGAGTCGGTGTCACGCGGCGACGACCAGTCGGGGGCGAACTTCGTGCGCTTCATGGGCGAGGTCCTGTGGATGCGGGACCGGTGGGGCCTGGAGATCCTCCACGACCCGTACTACAACCCGAACCTGGCGCGCGGCCATCGGCTCTTCGAGCTCGCCTACCCCCCACGGGTCTCGCCGTGGTACACGGGCATCGAGTAGATGGCCGAGGGCGGGTCGTCCGACGCGTCGCGCGAGTCGGTGCCCGGTGCGCCGCTCGACGCGATGTCGCGCGCCGAGGCGCGCCGGCGTTGGACGGCGTACCGCGCTGACGTCTGGCTGACGCTCGCCGAGGCCCGCGGTCAGGGCGCGCGCGTGGCGGTGCTACGACGATTGCGGCCCGGGTCCCTCACCTTCCGCCTCGTGACGGCGCTCGCGGAGCCGGCCTTCGCCCTGCGGCGACGCTGGCGCGGCCCCGCCGCGCCTGCCGCCGCGGCGCCATCCTTTCCCTTCGGTGATGAGCCCGTCGCGACCGCTACCGGTGTGGCGCGCGCCTCAGAGGTCGAGGTGGTCACGGTCGGCGACGGGGATGCGGCGTCGGCGATCCGTCGGGCCAACGGCGCCCTCGTCGGCGACGGCTGGCTGGTCGTCGTGGACGAGTCGGACCGCCTGGGCGACGGCGCCCTAGCCCAGATGGCCGCGCTGGGGGTGGCGAGCGCCGCCGACCTGGTCTACGCCGACGAGCACGCGCGCGACGCCGCGGGCCGGTTGCGGCCCGTGGCGCGCCCCGCCCGAGCCGGATGGGTGGCGCTGCTCAGTTACGACGTGACCGGGCGGGTCGTCCTGTTCTCCAAGGCGGCCCTGCGTGGCATTGGGGGATTCCGCGACGCGGCGCGGTGGTCCTTCCGCCACGACGCGGTGATCCGCCTGGTCGAGTCCGGCGCCGTCGCCGCGCACCTCGACCAGACGGTCGTCGAGACGGCGCTCGAGGACCCGCGGCGCGGCGCCGACCTCGCTGCGGTGACGGCGGACGCCCTCGAGCGCGGCGGCCCCGGCGGCACGGCCGAGCCCGACGCGGTGATGCCGGGCCTGGTGCGCTGGCGCGTCGCGGCGCCTCGCGCGTGGCCCACGGTCTCGGTCGTCATCCCGACGCGCGACCGCCTCGACCTGCTGGGGCCGTGCCTCGCGGCCATCGAACGGCGCACGACCTACCCCGCCTACGAGGTCGTCATCGTCGACAACGACTCGGTCGAGCCGGCGACGCGGCGGTTCTTCACCGAGACCCGCCACCGGGTGGTCGCCGCGCCGGGGCCGTTCAACTACGCCCGGGTGGTCAATCGCGGCGTGGCGGCCAGTACGGGCGAGTTCGTCGTCACCTTGAACAACGACGTCACGATCACGACAGACGACTGGCTCGAGCAGATGGTGGGGGTGGCGTCGCTGCGCGACGTGGGCATCGTCGGGGTCCACCTGCGCGACCCGGCCGGGCACGCCCAGCACGAGGGGATCGCCGTGGCGCCCTATCCCCAGCACCTGCGCCGCGATCGCAACTACGTCGTGCCCGACGCGTACCTCGAGGCGACGCGCGAGGCCAGCGCCGTCACCGGGGCGTGTCAGATGATCAGCCGCTCGCTCTACGACGAGCTGGGCGGGCTGGACGAGTCGCTCGCGGTCGTGCACAACGACACCGACCTGTGCCTGCGGGCCCAGCGTCTCTCGCGCCGCGTGGTCTACCTGGCCACCGTGAGGCTCGAGCACGCGGAGAGCTCCTCGCGCGGCGCGCTCACCCCGGTGCAGGACATCGAACGGTTCATCGCGCGCTGGGACGTCTTCGGCGCACTGTCCGACCCCTGGTTCCCCGCGCGTTGGGAGCTGGTCGGCGACGTGATCCGGTGGCGCCGTGCCCGGCCGACGTCGAGGACATGACGCGCGCGATTCCTAGGATGTCGACGTGGATCTCGAGCTGAGCGGACGGGCGTTCCTGATCACCGGCGGCACCGACGGGCTGGGTCTGGCCCTCGCCGAGCGCCTGGTGCGCGAGGAGGCCCGCGTGGCGGTCTGCGGACGAGACGGCGACCGGCTTCGACGGACCCAGGAGCGCCTGGGGGGCGACGCCCTGTGCTTCGAGGCCGACGTCACCGATCCCACGCAGCTGGACGAGTTCCTCGCCGCGACCCTGGGGCGCTTCGGGCGCCTCGACGGCGTCGTCAACAACGCCGGTCGCAGCGCGGGCACCGCGGTCGCGGCCTCCGATGACGACGGATGGCGCGACGACTTCGACCTCAAGGTCATCGCCGCGCTGCACCTGACTCGTCACTCCCTGGCCGAGCTCTCGAGGAACCGCGGGTCCGTGCTCAACGTCCTGGCCACGTTGGCCCGCACGCCGCCGGCGAACTCGACGCCGAGCTCAGCGACCCGAGCGGCGGGACTGGCCCTCACCAAGGCCCTGGCCAACGAGGTCGGAGCCCAGGGCGTCCGGGTCAACGCGATCCTGATCGGTCTCATCGAGTCGGGACAATGGGTGCGTCGTGCCGCGTCCTCGGGGGTGTCGGCCGAGGAGTTCTACGCGTCGGCGGCCAAGACGGCGCCAATTCCTCTCGGTCGCTACGGGCGGGCCGACGAGTTCGCCGACCTGGCGAGCTTTCTGCTGTCGTCGCGCGCCAGCTACATCACCGGTGTCGGCGTCGCCCTCGACGGCGGGCTCTCGCCGGTCATCTGACGCTCAGCCGTCAAAGGCGGCCTGCAGTCCCGCGCAGTCCAGCTTGACCATCCCCATCATCGCGTCGCGCACGCGGGCCACGCGCTCGGCGTCGGAGTGGCCCATGAGCTCGCCCAGCAGGCGCGGCACGATCTGCCACGAGACGCCGAAGCGATCCTTGAGCCAGCCGCACTGGTCGGCGCGGCCGCCGTCGAGGATGGCCTCCCAATATCGGTCGACCTCGGATTGGTCCTCGCAGCTGACGAAGAGCGACACGGCCTCGGTGAATGAGTGATGCGGCCCGCCGTTGAACAGCATGATCTCGAGGTTCTCGATCCGCAGCGTCGCGATCACCAGCTGCCCCTGGGGCAGCCCGGCGAAGGGGGCCCGCGAGACCGAGACGACCTCGGAGTCGGCAAAGACGCGTTGGTAGAGCTCCAGCGCCTGCTCGGCGTCGTCATCGAACCAGAGGAAGGGGTGGATGCGTGTCACGCCTCGACCCTAAGGTTGCGCGGGCCGTCCGTCAACCGTCACGAAAGGGAACCATGAGTCGCGTCAGCAACTACCTCAACTTCTCCGGAAACGCCGAGGAGGCGTTCGCCTTCTACGCCGAGCTCTTCGGCACCGAGCTCATCGGGCCGATCTCGCGCTTCTCTGACGTGCCCGACGGCGTCGACGTGCCGCCTCTCACCGAGGCGGAGAAGAACTACGTCATGCACGCGGAGCTGGAGATCCTCAACGGGTTCGTGATCATGGCCTCGGACGTCATTGCCTCGATGGGATCGCTGCGCACGGGCAACAACGTGTCGATCAACCTCGAGGTCGACACCCGGGAAGAGGCCGACCGCCTCTACGATGCGCTCTCGATCGGGGACGACTCCGCGCCCGGGCTGCGCCAGGAGTTCTTCGGGTACTGGGGCTCGTGCCAGGACCGGTTCGGCGTGCGCTGGATCGTCATCACGGGCAACTGATCGCGTCGGCGCCTAGAGCGGCGTCCCGTCCTCGCGGGACCACAACGGCGATGCGTCGACGAACGCGGTGGTGCACGGCGGTCCGTCGGCGAACCACACCCCGGGCCGCTCGTTGGCGCTCTCGGGGATCCTGATCATGGTGGACGAGCGGGTCCCATAGTTGACCGTGTGCACGCACGCGGCGAGCGTCGCCGGGTCGCGGGCGGCCTCGCCGGTGCCATGACGAACGCCGTGGGGCGGGACGTCGTGGCTCGACAGCAGGTCGCGGTACGACGGCCACAGCGATTGCCCACTGGCGATGACCGTGTCGATCGCGTCGCGCACGGCGTCGACCTTGGTCGAGGGCACATCCAGTGGGACGTTCTCCAGGACGTGGATCCCCGGTCCCAGCTCGCGAGTCGCCAGAGTGCCGTCGGCGCGGACCTCGAGACAGAACAGCGACTCACGGTCCGCCACCAGGAGTGACGCCTGGTTGTACTCCGCGGGTCGGACGGTTCGGGCGAACTCCTCGACGCCGGCGGCGGCGGACGAGTGGCGCGCGACGATCAGGGGAAGCACTCCGCGCGATCGCTTGCTCGGGTCCGGTCCGCCGGGCACGGGCTGATTGGTGAGGCCGGCCACGACGCCGTGCTCGTTGACGGCCAACCAGGTGCCGCCGGCGAGTTCGTCGCGCCCCCCCAGGATCCGTGGCCCGCGTCCCTGGAGGATGGTGATGGCCGTCGCGGGCCGGTCGTAGCGCTCGTCACGATTCGCCGCGACGCTGAAGGAGCACTCGTCGTCAGCGCGCCAACTGAAGATGAGGAGACACACCGCGGCAGTGTAATTCGCCCGCTCGAGCCGTGAAGGGCACGGTTCGTCTCATCGGCGCGCGCGTGTCCATTGTCGTTGACGGATTGGCGCGCGGCGGCGGCCGAGAGCGCTCCAGTCACGCCGTTGGGACGTGGAATAGTTGCCGCATGGAACTTCGCATATTCACCGAGCCACAACAGGGCGCCACCTACGACGAAATACTGGCGCTGGCCCTGGCGGCCGAGGAGGAGGGCTTCGGCGGCTTCTTCCGATCGGACCATTACCTCAAGATGGGTGCGGTGACGGGTCTCCCCGGGCCGACCGACGCCTGGGTCACCCTGGCCGGCCTGGCCCGCGACACGCGGTGGATACGCCTCGGCACGTTGCTGACCGCGGCGACTTTCCGTCATCCGGGCCCCCTCGCCATCACGGTCGCCGAGGTGGACGCGATGAGCGGTGGGCGCGTCGAACTCGGCCTCGGAGCGGGCTGGTACGAGGAGGAGCACGCGGCCTACGGCATTCCCTTCCCCTCACTTCGAGTGCGCTTCGAGAGGTTGGAAGAGCAGCTCGCCATCGTCACGGGGCTGTGGGCCACGGACGTGGGAGCGGCCTTTGACTTCGCCGGTGCGCACTACTCCTTGTCGCACAGCCCGGCGCTGCCCAAGCCGATCCAGACGCCGCGGCCGCCCATCATTGTCGGTGGCCACGGCCGCAACGTCACGCCGCGACTCGCCGCGACTTACGCGGACGAATACAACGTTCCCTTCTCGCCGCACGAGGTCTGCAAGTCTCAGTACGACCTCGTCGACGCCGCGTGCGAAGCACGTCACCGGGACCCCGGCTCCGTCATCCGCTCGGCCGCGCAGGTCGTCTGTTGCGGTCGAGATGAGGCGGAGATCGCGCGAAGGGCGTCCAACATAGGGCGCGACGTCTCCGAGCTGAGAGAGAACGGCTTGGCGGGAACCCCCGCGCAGGTGGCCGACAAGATTATCCGATTCGCCGAGCTGGGAGTATCGCGACTGTACCTGCAAGTCCTCGACATGATGGATCTCGATCACGTCCGACTGATCGCGGAGGACGTCGTGCCCTTGATTAGCGCGTCCTAGTCGCTGCGCCAGCGATTGGGGGGTGAAGGCGTCGCGGCGTGGCTCCCGGCGAAGAACCGGTCGCCTCAAGGTGAGCCCATGCGCGGTGTCAACCAGCGTCCGGGGGCGCACGCTGACGGCACGTTGGGATGAGGGCTGTGCCATTTCGTGGCCCACGGGTCGACTCATGTGCTAGGAACTCCGCGGACGCGATCGGGCGTCACCGAGGGAGAGGAACATCAGTGGCGAAGGCGTATGAGATTACGGTGTGGAAGCCGCACACGGGAAAGACCAGCGAATTTCTTGAGCGGTTCGCTGACGTGAAGAAGATATTCCTCGACGAAGGTGTCTCGCAGATCGACCTACTGGCCGGTGTCGCCGGCAAGGATGTGGGACACATTGTCGTCATTCAAACCTTCAAGAGCCTGTCGGATAACGGCGCGGTCAATGACGCGATCGGCGAGAGCGCCGCGATGAAGGACTTGATGGAGCGCAACAAGGACGTCAACATCGTCGATCTCGTCTCGCACGACCTGTATCAGGCACTCGAGTAGAGCGCCGCGAAAAGGCCAACATCTATCGGACCTTCGGCGCGGTTGGGCGTGGCAGTCCTTCTGGCGCCGCCCGCACGTCACTCAATCGGAGTAACGCGCGAGCTCAGTCTGCGCGCCCGGAGCATTCGCGAGTTGGGAGCTGCTTGAAGCAGACAGCGCACCAGCGTGACTATCGGACGCTCCGGTTCTTGGGTCCGTCCCACGGACCCAAGACGGTCAGAGGATTCGGACGGGATACCACCAGCGGGATTCTTGACGTCGACGTCAAAGCCCTGTTGCTGCCTCCGTTTCGCCCGCTGGAACTCGTTCGAGGTGACGGCTTGGAGTAGGCCGAGATCTCCGTACATTCAGCACCAACGACGAGTACCATTCAGGTGACCAAGTTGCCACCGTGCGCAGGTAGTGCGTCCACCCTGATCAACCCCGGTTTCGGTGCGCGAGAGATGCCCGTGTGGAGCGCTGGCGGCGATAGTACGTTGTTCGCCATGTCAGGTCACGGGGGACCGAGGAACGACCGCAAGCGGTCAGCCACGCCCTGGTGCGCACCGGGCCACAAGACGCTGGTGAGCCTCCTTCTCGTGGCTGGCGTGCTGGTCGTGCCCGTCATCGAGGTGACGAGTGCTCGAGCGAACACGTTGCAGATGTCGGCTGACAGTTCGGTGACGGGCTGGTATCCGAACGAACCCCAGTTGAGCCCGGCCGCTGTGACGGGCGGAGGCTTCGGAGAGACCTTCGATGTGAAATTGAACGGAGCGGTGTACGCCCAGCCGCTCGTGAGCCAGCCGACCGTCCTCGCCGTCACGGAGGCCAACTTCGCCTACGGCCTCAACTCGACAACTGGCGCGATCGAATGGCAGGACAGTTTCGGCGCCCCCTCCAATCCGCTCCAGAACATCGGCTGTGGCGACGTGGGCTCGCAGTTGGGCATCTCGGGGACGCCGGTGATCGACCCGACGACGGGAATCGCTTACTTCGTCGCCGCCAAGCAGGAGGCGGGTAATACGTCCGCCGACTTCATGGAGGCCGTCAACGTCCAGAGCGGCGTCCCCGCTGCGGGCTGGCCCGCCGGAGGTGTCCCCATCACCGGCTCCGCCGACGGCGATCCGGGGACGGTCTTCAACGCGAACTATCAGACCCAGCGTCCCGGACTGGTACTCGTGAACGGCGTTGTCTACGCGGCGTTTGGTGCCCAGTGCGACCTGAAGAGTTGGGAAGGCTGGCTCGTCGGCGTTTCCGAGTCGACGGCGTCGATCACGACAATGTGGTCGAGCGAGCAGGGCGTTCCCAACAATGTTGACGGGCAGCCCGGTGCTGGCATCTGGCAGTCCGGCTCGGCACCCGTCGTCGACGCGAACGGCGACATCTTCGTCTCGACCGGAAACGGCGACATTCCTTCAGGCCCGGAGCCAGGTACCGACGTCGCCAACCAGACCTACGGCGAAGCGGTCGTCAAACTCCACACCGACGCCAACGGCAAGTTGGCGCCGGTCGACTGGTTCATGGCGGCGGACGCCTCAACGTTGAACAGCCAGGACGGCGACCTCGGCTCAGGTGGACCGGTGGCGTTGCCCGCGAGCATGGGTACGGCCGATGACCCCAACCCAATGGTCGTTGAGGGAAAGCAGGGGATCGTCTACGTCCTCAAAATGAACAATCTCGGAGGCTACCAACAGGGGGCGAGTAACTCCGACAACGTCGAGTCCGAGACGGGTCCCTACGGCGGCGTGTGGTCGAAGGCATCGGTCTGGCCCGGCGACGGCGGGTACATCTACATGCCCACGGCGGGGACCACGCCGTACGTGACCGGCGGCGGCACGCTCAATGTCTTCCAGCGAACCGTCACTGCCGGTGTGCTGTCGTTCACCCTTGTCGGGTCGACTGGCAACTCAGGCAACGTCTTCGGATTCGGATCTGGCGCACCGATCATCACGTCGAACGGCACGACCTCAGGCTCGTCGCTCCTGTGGATCATCCACTCTCCTGGGCCAGGTGGTGCCAATTCTCAACTCGAAGCGTTCAATCCGGTGCCGATAAGTCCCGGCTCGAACGGCACCCTGGAACAGGTTTGGACGTCGACGCCCTTCACCTCGGCGACGTTTTCCGAACCCAGTGTCGACAATGGCGTCATCTACGTTGGCACGAGAGACGGCACGCTGCTGGGCTTCGGGGCGCTGCCTTCGTCGACGCCAGCGCTTGCGGGTACGAACCTCGCCTTCGATCCGACGGTCGTCGCGCAGTCGGAGACGAAGAGTGAGTCGTTCACCGCGAGTGCGCCGACAACGGTCACTTCGTTCACGGCCACCGGTTCGGCCTACAGCGTAGGAACGCCCTCCCTCTCACTGCCCGCGGCTCTCGCCACTGGTCAGTCCATCACTGTGCCGGTGACCTTCACTCCCAACGCACTTGGGGCCAACGCGGGCACGTTGACGGCCAACGCCACCGGTGCCGCTGCTTCGGTCCAATTGATGGGCCAGGGCGATACCGCGAACCCCTCGCTCAGCTGGACGCCTAACGCGGTCACCTTTCCACCGCAGCTGATTGGCGGCCCGATCGTCACGATGCCGGTCACGGTCACCAACGTTTCGTCAAGTCCCATCTCCGTGAGTGGCTTCGTCAATCCGACTGCGCCGTTCTACGTGAACGACCCACCCACTACTCCGCTCACGCTCAATCCCAGCGGCAGCGCGAACGACTCGTTCACCTTTACGGTTCAGTTCAATCCACCGAGCTCGTCGGGAAACTTCGAACACGACTTCAACTCGTTAGCGACCGTCCAGACCGGTCTCGGCAACTTTGGAATCGCAATCTCGGGCACCGCCGATCCCCCGCCCCAGATCTCGACGGTGCCCAGCAGCCTCAATCTTGGCAGTGTGGCGGTTGGCTCGTCGGCGACATTGAACTTCGTGCTGGGCAACCAAGGCGCCACTCCGCTGACCATCACGATGTCGACGCCGCCGACCACCAACGGATTCAGTGCCCTGACAAATCCATTCGTCCAACTCCAGAACACGACGCCTCCGGATACCATCGCGCCGAATACGTCAATACAAGAGTCCGTCCAATTCGCACCGACCACCGACGGTCCGGCCACGGCGTACTGGTATATCCAAGGTAACGACGGCAGCGGAGTCCAAACAATCACGTTGACGGGCACGGGCGTTCCTGCGGGCACCATCACGACTGTTCAGTCGGGTGACGCCGGCACGAGTGCGATCGCCAGTGGGTCGGCGATGACGGTGCTT
>Ga0209415_10000054_pt1 | contig 147769 bp, 128 predicted proteins | sample PeaSoiSIISIP2007_FD_187696 | JGI IMG/M metagenome (GOLD analysis project Ga0209415, IMG submission 187696) | Peat soil microbial communities from Weissenstadt, Germany - SII-SIP-2007 (SPAdes) (version 2) | ecosystem: Environmental > Terrestrial > Soil > Wetlands > Peat | place: Germany... | reverse complement strand
CCGACATCACGAGATCCGGCGGCAGCGGGTACTGGTCCAGTTCCCGCAGGGTTTCGTTGGCCTTGATCGGATTGGCATAGACGATCTTGTCCCAGATGAAATCCTGGCGCTGTTTGGCCGGCAGGTCCTTGATGTTCTCGTGAACGACCAGAAACTCCGGCATGGATGCCACGTCGAAACTGGCCCCCGCCTTGTACAGCGTGCTCACGATGGCCGGATCGGAATTGGCCTTGACCGCGTAGTACGCCTGCACCCGCGGAAGATATTTCTTGAACTGGGCGTAGTTCTTGCGAAGCTGATTGTGATCCACGATGAACAGCGGAGTCCCGTGCTTCCGAGCCAGCTTCTGCAATTCGCTGCGTGTCATTGCGTGCCTTTTCTTGCGTGAGAGGTGATGGTTTAAGTTCTAGTTTTAGATTCGCACGGCGCCTCAATCGCCGTCCGTCAAGAGGAAGTTCTTGAACTGCCATGGATCGCTGCGGTCGATGGACGGCTTGTTGTGGTTGTTGAAGAAGTTGGTGTAGTGCTTGAGCGGAGTCCAATCCGACGGCGTGGAAATCCAGTTGCCCAGGTACGGCTTGGAAATCTTCAGGACGTAATCGTGGGGCAGATCGTCCGGCACCACCACGCCGCGGTCGGGGTTCTCGATCATCCACGACACCGCCGCCACCACCGAGATCGCCACCTGCATCGTGGTCGCGTTCTGATGCGGCACCAGCCGGCGCGATTCCTCGATGCTCAGATCGCTGCCGATCCACCACGAGTTGTACGCGTGACCCATCAGCAGCGCCCCCAGGATATCGGAGCCGCTGGTGATCTCGTCGTTCATGATGCGATATCGCGGCTGAAGCCGATAGTCGTACCCGCGCAGTTCGTTGAGCGAAGCGATCGCCCCGTCGCACGGACAATACGCGTAATGCACGGTCGGACGGTAAACCGCCTTGCCGCCCTCCCAAACCGTAAGCTTGTCGGAGATGGTGAACGCCTCGCCGTGACGCACCACCATCCCGTGAATGCAATAATTCGGCACCCAGGAAACGACCCAGGTATTGATCCCCATGCGGGCCAGGCAAATCTGATTCTTTGGGCCGTCCTTGTGCTCGTACGCCAGCGGCGGCAGTTCCTTCTCGTGCGTGCCCCAGCCCATTTCCGCGGTGGTCGTGCCCTCCTCACGGAAGCCTTCCACGCTCCAGGTGTTGAGGAATTCGTCCACCTGCTTGGGCTTGTCGGTGATCTGCGTGTCGCGTTCGCTGCAATGGATCACCTTCACTCCCAGCTTGCGGGCCAACTCGTTGAAGGTCTGATCCTCGATCAACTGCTTGAGTTGTTCGGCATCCCGCCCGCCGACTTTCTTGTCCTCCAGCACGCGATTGCCGATGTCGAGCAGCCCTTGCTTGGTGAAGTGCGAGATCAGGCCGGGGTTGGCGCCGTGCTCCAGAACCGCGGTCGCACCCGGCTCTTTCCACGAAGCCTTGAGCCGGCGAACGTTCATGTGCCGCCAATAGAGCGTGCGCTGGGTCGGATGTTTCTTGTCGGCGTTTTCGTAGGGGTCCCAGATTTCGACGGAGGTGTTGACGTACAGCACGCCGCGATCGTGGCACCACTGGAGCAGTTCGCAGCAGTCGATGTTCCACGCCAGATCGATGAGGAGATCGCCCTTGGACAGGTACTTGCCGAGGATTTGGCCCATGTTCTGGCGGCCGACCTTGTCTTGCACGAATTTCACGCCGCGCTCGGTCCAGGGCCGCAGGATCTCCGAGCGGTCCTCGAAATCCATGACCGTGACGTTGCTCAGGGGAACCTTGACGTGCTTTTCCAGGATGGGCAGCGTGCACTGCGCCACGGCGCCGTAACCGACAAACAAAACCTTCCGACGAAACTCGACCATTGCCGTCTCCATGTAGCACGGGCGTCTCGCCCGTGTTGGGGTTGTGGAATGACGCGGGGATTATATCGACTCGTCGGCCGGCGGAAAGATTACGTTGACGATTTGGGAAAGATTCGGGAAATGCAACCTATTACAGGGAATCCATTGCCATCATTTCCATGGCGGCACAGGGGCATTCTTGAACGCACCGTTTACACCCGTCGCAATCGTAGACCGCGATGTAGTAGCCCTCGCCGCGGCCCAATTTGCTGATGGCCAAGCTTGGACAAATGTTGTAGCAGGCATCGCATTCGAAGCAGTTGCCGCAGGACAGACAGCGATGGGCCTCGTAAGTGGCGGTTTGGGCGTCCAGGCCCCCGACGGTTTCGGCAAAGGAGTCCACGCGTTGACCGGCGTCCAGCACGGGCTGAGTCGATGGCTCGGTCTTGGCGTACTTGGCGAACTTGATCAAGTCGCGCCGAGCGACGGAGTGCCGCGGGCTTTTCACGTACGTTTCGCCGCGGAGATAAGCGTCGATGTTTCGGGCGGCCTTCTTGCCGTGTCCCACGGCGATGGTGACCGTCTTCTGGTCGGGAACCATGTCGCCGCCGGCGAACAGTCCGGGGCAGCCCGTCATCAGGTGCTCATCGACTTGAATGGTGCCGTCGGCGGCAACGGCGATGCCGGGTACTTTCTTGAGAAACTCGCCCTGGGTTTCCTGGCCCAGGGCCAGAATGACCGTGTCGGCCTGAAGGATTTCGGTTTTTCCGGTGGGCTGGGGCATGCCCTTGGAATCGAGCTGCATGATTTCGACTTCAACGTTGCCGGCGTCGAAGTGTTTGATGGTGCGAAGCCAGTGGACGGCGACGCCTTCCACGAGGGCCTCTTCCAGTTCGGATTCATGGGCGGGCATGCGATCGCGATTGCGGCGATAGACGATCATGGATTCCTGCGCGCCCAGGCGCAACGCCGTGCGCGCCGCATCCATGGCGGAATTGCCGCCGCCGTAAACCGCCACGCGACGCCCCAGGCAAAGCGGCTCACTGGCCGATGGATCGGCCAGGAACGTCAGCGCGTCCATTATGCGCCGCGCATCGTCGGTGGGGATATCCACCCGTTTGCCCAGTTGAGCTCCGACGGCAAGAAATACAGCGTCGAACTGCCTTTGTTTCAGGAACGGATCCAGGTCATTGACCGGTGCGTTGACCTCGAACTGGACGCCCATGCGGGCGATGCGATCGATTTCCGCATCCAGCACGTCGCGCGGCAACCGATACTCCGGGATGCCGTAGCGCATCATGCCGCCGAGTTTCGCCCTTGCCTCCTGAACCGTAACCGAGTGCCCCATCAGTGCCAGGTGGTACGCCGCCGAAAGCCCGCACGGCCCCGAGCCGACCACCAGAACCCTTTTCCCTGTCGCTGGCCGAGTTTGGAAGTTCCATCCCTCGCTGATCGCCAAGTCGCCGAGAAATCGCTCGACCGCGTGGATGCTGACGGCGCTATCGAGATGCTTGCGGTTGCACGCCTTCTCACAGGGGTGATAGCACACCCGGCCGTGGATGGCCGGCAAAGGATTGTTCTTCACCAACGCCCGCCAGGCCTCTTCGTATCGTTCGGCTTGCGCGTGGTTCAGCCATTCCTGGATATTCTCCCCCGCCGGACATGCCACGTTGCAGGGTGGCAACCGGCTTACATACTGGGCTTTGAGATCCGGAATTGTCTGCGCGGTTTGAGGGGCCGAGCCTGCAACTTCGCCGACGGCAGCCGTCTGATCTTCAATCATGTTGGACCTCAGCGCAGCAGACTCCGCCAAGGAACAACAATCCCGGTGCCAGATCCGACCCAAGTCGATGCGGGCAATCGCCGGTACGCCAAAGCCTTCTGTCAACCCTGCTTAGCGTCGCATGGAATGAGAACAATGTGCCGGGAATCGCGGCCGATTCTTAAAGTTGGGAATTCTGACACCGGCGCGATCCCCGGGTTGGGAATGTTGGTCCGGTAATTGAACTTGCGTTACAGGGCCCGCCGGGTTCTACGGGTGTTGGCAATAAAGGAACACGCGATTGCCGGCACCGCCGCGACATGCCGACAATCCCGCCGGCAGCCCGGCCAAAGTCGAGAACGGACCGCGTCTTCTTTGTTCTCACCTATGTGCTCAACGCCCACGTGGCTGGAAATCCCCGGCTTAGCGTCTGCGCCTGAGCAGCGTCCCGATCACCGCGCCGACGCATAGGAGCATTGAAGACGGCTCTGGAACCACTGTTATGGCAGAGCCGTCGAGAATGAATCCCGTTCCTTCAGGATCATTAAATCGACTTCCGTCCCAGTTAACCACATCCACTGTCAAAGTGAACGTCTGGGTGGGCGGAAACAAGCCAGAGGCGAAGGCCGAGAACGAACTTGCTTGATAGTAAAACTGTGTAGGAGACAGGGGGTTGTATGAAATAGTCAATGGCACGCTCACAGCCGCAGTCTCATCCTCCAGCGAAATGCCGGTGATTACATTATCCCCCGCCAGGAGTGCTCCATTTACCTCGAACACCGCATTCGGGGCCCCATTAAGCGTGAAGGTGTCCGTGTACACATAGCTTGTGCCATCATTGGTTATTGAGCCGACCTCCGCGTCGCCTTCGTAACCTTGACCAGTAGACGGATCCCACGATACCCATTCAGCCAGCCCATCGCCGAGCGAGCTGGCCTGAAGCCAACTTGAGTAGGGGTCCGCCACGTCCACGGCGAGATAAGTGTAGCTGTCACCGGCGGAATCGCCGCTGTCCGCATTTGGGACTGATTCGCCGCCGATCAAAGTCCGGGTAACCGTCCATGATGCGTCATAGGGCGCAGTTCCGGTGTCAAGAGTTATCAAATCTGCAAACGCCGCGGGGACTGCCAACCAGAGCCCCACGATTGCTATAGTCAAGATCGCCGCAAGATATGGTCTATTGCTCCGCGCAGCATCTCGGAGGCTCGGACTGAATTGCCTCATTTGTTTCCTCCTCCTAAGCGCGGACATTTTTCGGTTCATCCAAAAACTAGCCGCGCGCTGACTCCGCCTAACTTCAACCGCAAGTAACCGTATACTTATTGGATGTTGCCGTCAATGAAAATATAGTTAAAACGAAAAACAAATTAATGCTGTCTCGCCGTGAGACTATTAGTTTTTCGCCGACCAGAGCCGGTCATCTGCGGAAGAGCGAAGTATGGCGATTCGCAGAATACGTCATAAGATACGTGGATTACGTCATACAATGAGTGCTGCCGGCGTAACTGGGAGCCAATCTAACGCGGCACCATTCTTCTTTGGGGAAGCAGGTCGGAACTAGTAATGCAGTTCCGGTCATTGGTCCTGCTCTAAATCGCCCGTTGGGTCCTGGAGCGCCTTGATCTCCTGCCGTTGCTCCGGGTGAGGCAGCAGAGAAATACCCGGTCGGCTTGGCAGCGAAGTTGACGAACCAATCGCCTGTGCTAAAATTAGCACAGATGGCGGATGGCGCGCTCAGGCCGGTGATCTGGATCGGTTCGTCGCTCGATGATCTCCGGCGGCTGTCCGATACCGTGCAGGATGAGATCGGCTACGCCATTTACTTCGCTCAGCAGGGCCGGCGGCATACATCGGCCAAGGTTCTCAAGGGATTCGGTGGAGCGGGCGTGCTGGAAATCGTCGAGGACGATGCCGGGGGAACCTATCGGGCCGTCTACACCGTGAGGTATGCCCGCGTGGTGTATGTGCTGCATGTGTTTCAAAAGAAGTCGAAAAAAGGAGTCCGGACGCCCAAGATTGAAGTTGATTTAATCCGCCGTCGGCTGGCCGTCGCGGAATCCCACTATCGGGAGCACAAATATGAATATTAACTCGACAAAGAGGAAAAGGCTGCCCAGAGAAGATGCGCGCGTGCTCGTCGGGGGCGAGAATGTGTTCAAGACCTTTGGGCGGTCTGATGCCGACGAAGCGTTTGCCAAGGTTGAACTGGCGTACAAGATTCATACCCTGATCCAGCAGAGTGGCCTCAGTCAAACACAGGCCGCCAGACTGCTCAGCACCGACCGGGCGCGCGTTTCCAACCTGATGCGTGGCCGCCTCGAGGAATTCTCCATCGACCGGCTGTTTCATTTCCTCAACAAGCTGGGCCAGGACATCGACGTGACCATTCGTCCCAAACGCCGCGCCCGCGCGCAGGTTCATATCCTTGCCAAGGCTGGATGACTGGAAATGCCGCTCCGGTCATTGGTCCTGCTCTAAAGCGCCCGTTGGGTCCTGGAGCGCTTTGATCTCTTGCCGCTGCTCCGTGTGATGATAGTAGAGGAACACCCGATCTGCGTCGCCGCCGTGGCAGGTGGAACACAGGTCATGCGCGACGCCGGGACGCATCATCGGCTTGGCGGCGCCGCGCAGGTCGATCAGTTGCTCCGGGGACAAGGTCGTGCCGGCGGCCACGACAGGAACCTCTATGGAATTCTTATTCCCGTGCGGGAGATGGCACACGCCGCAGGGAATCGACCGTTCCGTCGGGAGGTATTGCGGCACGCTTGACGGCCGGGTGGCCGACCATTTCAGCAGGCCGAATTCCACCGGGGGATGCGCCGGAATCGACGGCCGCTTGGCGGTCTGGTCGTCGTGGCAGCCGAGGCACCGTTGCTCGTTGGGCGTGGCCGCCGAGATATCCAGCCGGCTCGCCCAGAGCTTGTCCTTTTGGCTCCCCTCAACGGCATGAACCGCGTGGCACGGCGCGCACAACAGCTTTGAATTGCCGTTTCCCAAGGAGCGGGCCAACACGCTCCTGGCGTGCATGCTGTGATCCAGGGAGGACTCGCTCTTGTGGCATTGGAAGCAGACTTTCTCAGGCCGGGATGGATCGGGTGATCGGAGCAGCGATCGCTCGCCGCGGCCGGCATGCGGATTGTGGCAGGTTTCGCAACCGATCCGTGTGCGCGACTGCGACCCGATCGCCGGCACCAGCGGCAGCGTGCAATCGCCGACCATGGGGATCGCGTCGGCCGCCTGGTCGAAGTTCGGCCGCGTTGTCGGCATGATTTGCGGATGCATCATCGCGCCTACACTTGCCGGCGGATCAATGGCATCTGCCGCGGAGGCTTCGCCTTGGGCCCACCTGTTCTTCTGATGGCAGGCAATGCAAACCCCATCAGCCGTTGCAACGCCCGATGCCGGCGCTATCGCCCAGAGCTTGCGGGTTGGGTCATTGGCGTGGGCGCGGTGGCAGGCCATGCAGAGATCCTTCCCGGCACCGGCACCGGGCCAGGCCGGATTGGTCATGGAATCGTGGATGCTCCCGAACAGCGTTGATTTTTCGGCGTGACAGCGAAGGCACAAGTCCGACGTGTTTCCGGGTACGCGCAGCATGAGGGATGATTTGCCGCTGTCGGCGTGAGGATTGTGGCAACTGGCGCACTGCACCAGCCCGTGACTCTCGACGCGTTGTCCGGCCGCATCGAACAGCGGCAGCGGAACCGCCGACGGCCGGGTCGCCGGTGACATGATCCCGGTCGGATGGCTGAACAACGGCGCCGGGTGTTTGGACGCCAGGCCCGTCTTGTTATGGCACTGCACGCACATGTCGGCGGCGTTGGCGGGAGCGGTATTGGTCGCGATCCAGATCGCCGGCCCGTTTCCGTGGTGGACGTTGTGGCAGAACCCGCACTTGCCCGTCTCCGCAACCGACTTGCCCAGTCCGTTCCGAGCCGTCGGACGTTGGGTGAAATCGTGGGAGCCGGCCAGCGTGGCCATCTGATCGACGTGGCAATCGCCGCACAATTGGTCCGGCTTTCCCCGCAAGAATCGCGCCCGGGTGGCATCGTGCGGATTATGGCAAGTGTTGCACGTCAACTGCGCACGCTCGGGATCGGACTTTTCCGCCAGGACTGCCAGAGAAAGTCCATCGGGCAACTTGGCCCGGCTCACGTCGTCGGGGTGATTGAAATGCGTGCCGCTTCCCTTGACCGCCGCCAGACGGCCATCGGCATGGCAGGCCAGGCATGTCCCCGTGGGATCCCCTTTGGCCACGACCGGCGGTCTGGCGGATTGGTGCGGCGTGTGGCAGGCGCTGCATGGCCCGGAATCTTCGGCGGTCTGACCCAGCGAGTTGCGCGTCGTCGGCGCGGTCTTGCGAAGATCGTGCAAAGTTCCCGCGACGCTCGCCCGGTCGGGGTGGCAACGCAGGCACAGCCGGCTGCTGGACAAAGTATCCGCCAGCAATTTCGCCTTGGCCGGACTATCGTGCAAGCGATGGCATGAGAGGCACGCCAGAGTCCCTCGCGGCCCCGCATGGGTTCCCATTTCCCGGATCGCCTGGCGCTGCACGTCGGTCGATAGCGGAGCATTAATTGGATGGGTATGACCGGCCTCGCCCCATTGCCCGGGACGCAGCTTCTCGTGGCATGAGACGCACAGGGCATTGTCGCTGGCGGCCAGCACCAAAAGCTTGTCCGCCTGCGAGCCGTGAGCGGCATGGCAACTTTGGCAAATCAACTCCTGTCCCTTCGGTCCGGCCTTTGCCCCCGCAGCGAGGAGATTGCCTGGCATGGCGACGGCCATTGGGCCTGTCGGATGGCTTCCATGCGTCGGACCGTCCGCTTTTTCCGCATGGCAAATCTGGCATAGTTGGCTCTGATCGTTATCCACGCGAAGGAAGAACGTGCTGGTAAGGTCTTCCGCGCCGGGGAGGTTGTGGGCCGTGTGGCACGTCCGGCACGCAAGCTTTCCATCTTCCAGCGGCAACCCGGGTGGAATCGTCATGCTGGGCGGCGGTTTCACGCCCGTCTTATGGCTCTGTTCCTGCCACACCTTCTTTCTCGAATCGCGCACCGAACCATCGTGGCAACCCAGGCAGGTCGATTCCCGCGACGCCATCGAAACATTGGGCTTGTCCATCAGCAACACAGCGCCCGGTTTGTCGAAATCCACGGACCATTCGAGGTGGCAGACCGCGCAATCCCGCCGCGACTCAACCATGTTTTGCAAGGTCTGTGCCCCAGCCTGAGCGGCCATGCCGATCACCAGCGCGAGCACGAGGTTGAGATGGCGCAAGTTCATAACTCGTTCACTTGGCCGGGGCTTTCAGGGCAACGACCGCAACGCGGTTGGCGCCAAGCTCGACGACGTAAAGCATGCCGGCGGCGTCAAAACGCATTCCCATCGGATGATCGAACCGTAGCGGCCGGCCCGCGTCATCGGTCACAACGCCCAGCAGCTTGCCCCCATCGTTGAACGCCTGAATCACGCCCAGCGAGGAGTCGCCGACGAATATCCGCCCGGCGCCGTCGACCGCAACGCCCTTGGGCCGGTAAAGGTCTCCCATCGCCACGCCGAAATGGCCGATCTGCCCGGCCCAGCGATTGTCCGAACTGATCAGTTGCAGCCGCGCGCCTACAGACTCGCTGACCACAAGGTGGTCCTCCGGTCCCATGCAGACCAGGAACGGCCAGCGGAACTGCCCTAGGGAGATGCCCCATTCGCCCAGCGCCTTCCATTGTCCGGTGGCGTTGTCCAGAACCAGCACCCGTTGGTTGTCGCAATCGGCGACGTAGGTCCGAGTTCCATCCGACCGGACGACGACACCCGTCGGGTCGGCCGGTTTATCGGCCGCCGCCGATGGGACCCCGATTGTCTTGTAATCGCGGCCCTCCGGCGAACGCACGAGCAGCCGGTGATTGCCGGTGTCCGCGATCCACAGAGCGCCGTCGCGGTCGATCGCCACGCCGATGGGCCGGCTTAACGGGGAATCTTTCGGACCGTAGATCATCGCGTCCAGATTCCCAGTGGGCGAAAAACGCACGATACGGTCGTTGACGCCGTCGGCGACGTATAGGTAGCCCAGGGCATCCACAGCCACGTCGGTCGGCATGGTCATGGGATGATCCTTTGGCAATTGGATGGTGCGCGTGATCGCCGCGAGGATGCGGTTTTCCACGGGGATCGGCCCCGCGCCCATCGCCAGGAGGGCCAAGGCAACCGCGGGCAAAATTGACCACCGCCAGAACATCATTGACCCCCTTCCAGGACGTTGGGTATGTAGAAATGTTGGCCTTGGCGAATCTGCTGCATCAGCCGGGCGATTTCCAGATGGCTGAGAAACGCCGATCGCTTGGGCGAATATCCTGCCGCGTGGAAATCCAGCATCCCGGGTTGCTCGTCGTGGCAGGAAATGCACGGCGTGGGCGCGCCCGCCAGCGAGCGGTGGATTGCCGATTGAAGATCGCGCCGCTGCGCCGAATCCGGAGCCGCGGCCTGATATTGCCTCGCCAGTTCCGTCAACGTCTGGAACTGGGCCACCCGGCTGTCGGCGACCGCGGTCCACGCGAGTTTGGCCCGATATTCGCCCCGGGCGTGCAGCGGCAACTCGCCGATCAACTCCGTCACCGCGCGTTTCCAGACCGGGCTGCCGGGTTCCGACGACTGAATCTCCGCGAGCAATTCGTCGAGCACCGCATCCTGCCCGATAGTGTGGATCGACTGGTCCAGCAGATCTTTGATCCGCGCATCCACCGACGCCGGCTGTGATTCGATCGCGTCGGCATTGAGTTCCAGATATTGCAGAAGCTGCAAAATTGCCGGCGATTCCTGCGGCGCCTCGGTGTCGGTATTAACCCATCGTGTCCCGGCCGGCCGCTGGCCCGGCGGGGCATGGCACATCTGGCAGGTGAGGAACGTCGTATGGAAATTGGCGAATGCCGGCACCTTGGCGCGACGATCGTGCGGAAGCGGCTGATGACATCCGCTCAGCGTGCAGCCGTTGCCGGGATCGGGCTGAAACCATTGATCGACGCTGTGATAGTGGCTGATGGGCGCCCGCGGCGCCGGCCGCTCGACGCCTTCGGCCCCATCGGCCCGAAGCGCCGCCACGTCCAATCGCCCCGCCCAATCCAGCATTTGCGGCGGCAGCGTCGGCGCAAAGAACACCGTGCGAAACAGGTAGTGCACCGCAAAATAGCCCGCCGCCAGCACCAGACCAAGGATCACCAGCGCATAGCCGCGGATCAGGATCGTCTTCACCGCCGCACGAAAAGGCCGGCCCGTGACCTTGGCCCACAGCGCCCGTGGCGAAAACCAGCGAAAATGCCATCGCTTACGCATGGGGCGCCTCCCCCTGGCGGTTCACTGCATCCAACATGGCTGTGTGGCCTTCGGCTAGTTCGGCGATCGGCGTTTGGCCGGTAAACATCGCCCGCGACACCGGGAAAACGTCCGGCGAGAAAATCACGCTGACCATGTGGACAATCCCGACGTGCAGCAGCGCCAGGAAGGCTTCCATCGTGTGGATCAGAATCGCAATGGTTAGGATTCGCCCGGGGAGGTGCTGGGTCGTCCAGGCGTTGAACCACATCAGCACGCCGGTGCTTCCGAGCACGATGGAGCCCCAGAACACTCCGATGTATTCGAATTTTTCCTCCGCGTTGAATCGTCCGCCGGCGGGATGCTCATTTCCCAGGCGCAGCAGATAGAGCATGATCGCGTTCATCTGCTTGAGGTCGGATGGTCCAACCCACATGGGCAGCCCGAACAGCGTTTTCAGCCAGCCGGCGCCGCTGGCTTTGCGCTGGCGGCGCAGCGCTCGCAGGATGTATGCGGCGTGGTAGAACAGCCCGAGGATCAGGACGGCGCCGGCATAATGATGAATCCGCCGCGCCCAGGAGATGCCGCCAAACTCGCCGATCAGCCATGCGGCCCACGGCCGGTCGGCAAACTTCAGCGGGAAACCCGTCAGCACCAGGATGATGAAGCAAGTTGCCAGCACCCAGTGCTGAAACCGCTGGTGGAGGTCGAATCGGTAGAGCTTGGGGCGGGTCCGCGGATCGGCGAGCAATTTCCTGGCCAGTTCGACGTGTTCGTGCTCGCTGGGATCTTTGCGGCCGGTGACGATCTCCAGCATTTTCAGCGCCGTCAGCAGCAACGACGGCCCGAACGTGAAGACGATCAGGAACACGAACAGGCAGGCGATGAAGAATTCCACGCCGCGGCTGCGGCTTAAGTCCAGATGCACCGACGCGGAACTGATCATCGCCCCGGCCGCGCGGTGGCAGGCGGGCTGCCGGCAGGTGTCCGGAAGATTCGCCGCGTTCGCCGGCGATCTGGCATCCGTATGCGCCGCCATCTGGTGCACGTTCCGCACCAGGCCGGCGTGGCAGTTCAGGCAGTTGGCCGTTTCCTCGCTCCCGAGCAGCGTCGCTTTGCCATGAAAGCTCGATAGGTAACTTACCGCTGTGTCCGGCAGGTTGAACTTGGCGCGGACCGCCGCGTTGCTGTGGCACATCGCGCACAGCCGAACCAAATCTTCATTCGTCCGCGCCGGACGCGTGCGCGCCGTCACGTGCCAGTAAAACTGCCGCGTATCTACCGACAGTTGCTCGTCGTGGCAGGTGTTGCACCGCTTGATCGGAGCTTCCGATTGCAACCAGCTTTGGCCGCCGCGGCTGAACAGCGGCTCGTCGTGGCACAAAAGGCACTGCGACTGACCTTGCTTCAGCGGGCTGCCCAGCAATCGATTGGACTGGGTCAGATTATCCTCGCCATGAACCGAATTCCGCAGCATCTCGTTCACGTGGTCGTGCGAGAAACGCACTTCCACCTGGTTGGGGCCTTCGAGGTGGCACGTCTTGCCGCAATCCACCGGAGTCTGCGGCCGATGCGGAAAAACCTCCACTTCCTTGCGAACGTGGCAGTCCGTGCATTTCAACCGGGAATGCGCACCGCGCGGCGTGTTGTAGTAATTCGGATCAACGTAAAACAGCTCGATCTCCTTGCCGTCGTCGCTTATGCGCGACAATCCGCGATATTGGTGGCACGCCAGGCAGCCTTCCGTGTCGTACGCCGAAGCCGGTCCCGCCGTTGCCAGCACCGCCACGGCGATTGCCAGGAGCATGGTGAAGTTGGTGCGATGGCTGTTCATAAATCCATTTCAAAAATTATGGCACCTGCGGCAGAAGATTTGCCCGCGGACCGGTGTGAGCAAATGACCTTTGACGAGCCGCAACGACCGGTCGGCCAGCACGCAATTCGCCGCGAACGTGCCCTGTTCGTGCGGATTGTGGCACGTCGAACAAACGATCCTCCCCTGGGCATCGGGAACCATCAGCGTCGGTCCCGCCTTCTCGTCCTGAAGTTGCTTGATCAGGTCCTGGCTCGGAACTTCAAGAAGTCCGGTCAATTCCCTCGCCCGCATGTAAACCAGCATCGGCGGCCTGATCGTTGTCCCAACGTGCCCGGCGCGCGAGATGTCCCGGTGGTGCGGGTGGCAACTCCGGCACAAATTTACCTGGTCCGCGCGCAGCGACGTGCTGCTCGATCGCATCGTCGCGTTGCGGTCCATCGGCCTGCCATGGCAAACCTGGCAACGCTGTTCGATGATCGTGTGCTGATCCCCGGCCAGCATCAGGTGCGGGTTGAATTTTGGAGTCTGCTCGGGCGCATGGCAGTTATCGCAAAACGGCATCGGATCCGCGGCCGCACTCGGATTCGTGGTCGGTATCTGCCCCTGCCGCAGGAACGCCGCGTTCGTATCCGGCCGTTGCGCCGCCGCGTCGCACTCCTGCCTCACGTCGTGACACGTCACGCAATCAAGCTCGCCCTTGAATGTCGGCCAACCCGGGTTCGGACCGGCTCGGCCGTCCATCTTCGCGTTGATCGGATGAATCTCATCCGATGCCCGCTCGCCGTCGTGACAGGAAACACACAGGGGCGTCACCGATTCCGACGCGATCGGCAATGCCTTCCCGCCGCGCATATCGTGACATTTGCCGCAGCCGTCCGGCGACCAGTGCGGATTGACCGCCGGACTCGGCCGGCTGGCCTGGCCCAATGCCGGTGATGAAACAACCCAAAGAATGCAAAGCGCCAACCCAAGCCATCCTGCCGACCGTGGCCTTGAATTGACGCGAGGTTCGTTTTCCAAACCAGCCATACGACATCCGCTTCCCCGCAATGGGGAATCTGCCGGAAACTCCACAGAGCAACGAGGGTGCCAATTCGCATGACAAGCTTGCCCGTTGACCACGCGGCATTTAAGGCGCAGCATCGACGTGGAAGTCCGAGATTCGGCGTTGCACGTTGCCCCTGGTTCTCAGGATTAAGAAAACGCCGCCTCCTGACAGGGGGCAGGCCCTTTCGTGCGCATCGGGCCACGGGGCGTAAGATGTGCCAAATGCTGCACTTGTTCGCCTTGAAAAAGGGAAATGATCGCCGCCGCATGCGTGGTACGCGGGTTGTCTATATGCTTGGTGAACAGTTGCTCTTAGCCGGGAGACTGCAATGATCGACGTAAGTGTTTTATATGGTGGGCTTGAAGCCCCCAGTACGCCGCACCGATATGGCCGGGCGATCACGCAGATCGACCCGCCGCCGCACCAGCGAATGGCCGTCGCCCCAAGCGCCGCCAAACGCCGGCCCATCGTCGTCTGGAACCTGACGCGAACCTGCAACCTCAAGTGCGTTCACTGTTACACCGATTCCGAGGCCCAGAAATATCCCGACGAACTCTCCACCGCTCAGTGCAAGACCGTTCTGGACGACCTGGCCGCGTTCAAGGTCCCGGCCGTCCTGTTCTCCGGCGGCGAACCGCTGGTTCGTCCCGATGTGCTGGAGTTGGCCGAATATGCCCGCTCCGTCAATCTGCACGTCGTGCTGAGCACCAACGGAACCCTGATTGACGCCGAAAAGGCGCGGCGATTTAAGGACCTGGAATTTGCCTACATCGGCATCAGCCTCGATAGCGCCAACCCCGCCGTCCATGATCAATTCCGCGGATGCTACGGCGCTTTCGAGCGAACAATGCGCGGCTTCCGCCATTGCGTCGAGGCCGGACAAAAGGTCGGACTTCGCCTGACCCTTACTCGCCATACCGCCCAAGACCTCGGCCGAATCTTCGATTTCCTGGAGAAAGAAAACATCGACCGCGCCTGCTTCTATCACCTGTGCCCCTCGGGCCGCGGCAAGAGCCTGCTGGCCCTCACCGCCGCCGAATCACGCCAGGCTATCGATGCCATCTTCGACCGCACCGCCGACCTGGTCGCGCGCGGCAAACGCATCGAAATCCTCACCGTCGATAACCATTGCGACGGCCCGTACCTCTACCTCCGCATGCTCCGTGAAAATCATCCCCGCGCCGGACAGGTGCTCGACATGATCCGCTGGAACGGCGGCGGCCGATATTCCAGCGGCGTCGGAATCGCCAACATCGACTTCCTCGGCAACGTCCACGCCGACCAGTTCTCCATGTTCCGCACCTTCGGCAACGTCAAGCAGCGCAAATTCTCCGAAATCTGGCAGGACACCACCGACCCGATCATGGCCGGCCTGAAAGAACGTTTGCCTCTTCTGAAAGGCCGCTGCGCGACCTGTCGATTCAAGGAAGTCTGCGGCGGCTCCCTGCGAGCCCGCGCCGAAGTAATCACCGGCGACCCCTGGGCCGCCGATCCCGGTTGCTATTTAACCGACGAGGAGATCGCCGGCCGGCTCGATGCCGAACCCGCCGCGCAAGCGACATGCACCTGCGGATGAAAGGATATGTTTCGCGGAGGAAACGACGAATAGCTCCATAATTTCCCGGCCGAGGCGAGAAGGCCAGGGCGCAAGCCCGAGCCTCTCGCCTCTTTTTTCCGTTGTCTAAGCGAATAGCATTCCTGGATGGGCGCCTCGAAGTGCGTCCCATGCTGTCAGATCAATTCACCGGCGCGGAGATGGGGTTAGCCAACGGCAAGTTCACTGTCGCCTGGCTCGATTCGATCTAGAATCCAGAGAACAGGTCTCGCGCGGAGATGCGGAGGCGCGGAGAGGAAAACTGCCTTGGTTTCTCCGCGCCTCCGCGCCTCCGCGCGAACTGCTTCTTTTCGACTCTCTTGCAGGCCGGCAAATCTCTGTTCTATACTCCCCGGCAAAGGAGTCTTTCCATGAACGTTCTGGTCGCCGGCGGAGCGGGGTATATCGGGTCGCACACCGTCAAACGCCTCAAGGAGGCGGGGCATTCGCCGGTCATTTACGACAACGTCTCGCGCGGGCACAAGCAGGCAATCGACATCCTCAAAACCCCCGGCGTCGTGGCCGACCTGGGCGACAAAATCAGGCTCGTCGAAACCCTCCGCAAATATAAAATCGACACGGTCATGCACTTCGCGGCCTACGCCTACGTCGGGGAGAGCGTCGAGCAGCCGCTGATGTATTACCACAACAACGTCGCCGTCACGATCGGGGTTCTGGAGGCGATGACGGAGGCCGGCGTCGAACGGTTCGTCTTTTCCAGTTCCTGCGCCACCTACGGAAACCCGGATCGGCTGCCGATCACGGAGGATGAGAAGAAGGCCCCGGTTTCGCCGTATGGGCGAAGCAAGCTGATGGTCGAGCAGATCCTGGCCGATGCAATGCTGGGAAACAAAAATTTCAAATTCGCGGCATTGCGGTATTTCAACGCCAGCGGCTGCGCGATGGACGGGACTCTCGGCGAAGACCACGATCCGGAAACGCATCTCATCCCGGTCATTCTCCAGGCGATCCTGGCCCGTCGGCCGGGGATTACGGTCTTCGGCACGGATTATCCAACGCCGGATGGCACCAACATCCGCGATTACATTCACGTGGACGACCTGGCCGATGCCCACATCCTGGCGATGGAAAAGCTCCGCGACGGCCAGCCGATTTACTGCAATCTCGGCACCGGCCGGGGATTCTCGGTGAAGGAGATCATCGCGACGGCCGAAAGAGTGGCCGGAGAAAAAGCCCCCGTGACCTTCGGCCCCCGCCGCCCCGGCGACGCCGTCGCGTTGTATGCCGATCCGGCCCTGGCCAAACGGCTGCTGGGCTGGGAGGCGAAATACAAAGACCCCGAGACGATCATCCGCTCGGCCTGGAACTGGTTCAGCAAACATCCGCGGGGGTACGCGGGATGAGCAAAACAGGAATCATCGGCTGGCTGCTGCTGATTGCGTCCGTGGTCGTGGGGTTTGGGATGACGGTCTTGGCACCCGTGTAAACGCGGGATTCAAATCCCTATGGCTCCATTTTGGCAAAAGCCAGAATAGAGGGGAGAGTAGTGGTTGCGATGCCGCGTTGCGAGAATTAACATTTCCTCCGTCTAATCGGAGGATTCGTGTCACGACCATTGGGTGTTCTGATTGTGGTTATCTCTTTGTGCTGCCCGCTCTTTGCCCAGATGTCACCTGAGGAGGCCGCCGCTCGACTTAAGGAACGCGAACAAGCGGCATCGACGCAGCCAGATACCACGGATGTCGCCATGCTCCGATCGATCATAGCGGACCAGAAGCGGCAAATTGAGGCACTGAAGGCCGAGGTGGCAAGGCTGGAACACCAAGTTTCCTCACCCGCGCCGGTTACGGTCGCAGTTCCATCTATCAAGCCGAGAAGTACATTTGCCAGTCGCGAGCAGATGCTCGAAGAACATGGGATTACCCGATGGTCGGTTGACGCTGCAACAAAAATTGATAGGTCGATCGACGCTTATGCAGCCGCCAATAACGTCGATCCCAAGCTAGTTTGTTCAATGCATGAGGGGGTTCCTGCCATTGGGATTCCAGAGGATGCAGCCAAGATTTTTTTGAGCATGAATGTGACTCTTGAGACCCAGAGATCGCGCGAATATGACGCGAATCTGATAATGGGAACCAGCAACGCCGATGGAAAATGGTCTTGGGATCTAACCTTCACCGACGGAAAGCTCTCTGCGGTCATTACCCGCGAGTAGCTCATGCACAAACGAAGGCGAATAGCGACGAATAGACGGTCGAGCGGAAATTCTTCAGAATAGGGCACTACCTGCGACCTACCAAGAAGGAACGCTGTCATGAAAATCGGACTGGTGTGCTCAAAATGCGTAGCCGAAGCCAACAGCGGCAGCGGGGCGAAGCCAAGCAAAATTTTTGTCGATGTTCAGGATGTCGGAGTCTATGACCTGAAATGCCCTCAAGGGCATCTGACGAGGGTTGTGCTGCAGGATCTGAAGCACGAACTTCTATTCGAGTCAGGGGCCATCGCCCTAATTGACGGCTATGCGAGGGAGGCCGTTGCGAGTTTTGCAGCGAGCGTCGAACGATTCAATGAATTCCTTATCTGCGTCCTCGCGAAAGCTGCCAAAATCGACGCGTCGGAGGCATGGAAGCAAATGAGCAGCAATACCGAACGACAACTTGGTGCAGCGATTTTCCTCTATTTAACAATCAACGGTAAACCTTTGCCGAGATGCGACGAAAAACGCGAGTTCCGCAACAGGGTGATTCATAAAGGATACTTCCCGACTGCTGACGAGGCCACGGACTACGGCGACTATTGTTTAAAGTACATCTTCGATACCCTCAACGGACTAGGCCAACCTTGTCGAGACGCCGTCTCGGAAATATTCAAGGACCATGTACGGAAGACTCAAGCCAAAGCAAGTAACAGGGTTAGCGCCCATCACTTAAGGCAACCGCTTATCCAAACCCATGCACTCGGACAAGATTATTTTGGCAAATACACGCTACGACAGTGGATCAACTCCGTAGTCGAACATGTTCGACCGGTCGGTGGATCGACCCCCGGGGCTTCAATATAGCGTTCTATTTCCTCAACGCCTTGCGTCGCTTTTTCGGTTTGAATTTAATTCCCGCGATCTTTCTGGCGGAGGTGAAGGTTCCGAACAATTGGATGACCGCGCCACGGAAATCATCGGGCGGCTGCCACTAATCGCGTCGCTGGCGGTGGGATTTGAGATGATAATCTTTGCGCCGGTGTGACGGCGGGGTTCAAATCCCCGTCGGCTCCAATTTAAAGCTCTTCTTTCATTCCGCACCAGATTTTCATTTGGAATTGATCCCGATTTGTTTAGAATTACGCCGAATCCGCTTATCTTGCCCATGAAAAAATATTTGACGGAATTCATCGGAACGTTTTTCCTGGTCTTTACCGTCGGAATGTGCGTCATCGAGCCGGGCGCCGGCAGCTTGGCGCCGGTGGCGATCGGATCGGCTTTGATGGTCATGGTGTATGCCGGCGGCCACGTTTCGGGCGGTCACTACAACCCGGCGGTCACGCTGGCCGTGTGGCTGCGCGGCAAGTGCCCCGCTTCGGATGTTCCGGGCTATTGGGTGTCGCAAATTCTGGCCGCTGTCGCGGCGGCGCTGGCGACGATCTATCTCAAGGGTAATCCAACCGTCACGCCGATCGACATCAAAGTCGTGCCGGCGCTCATCGCCGAATTGGTCGGAGCTTTTGCCCTCTGTTACGTCGTATTGAACGTGGCGACGGCCAAGGCCACGGAGGGCAATTCGAACTACGGCTTGGCCATCGGTTTCACCGTGACAACAATGGCGTTTGCCGTGGGGGGTATTTCCGGCGGCGCCTTTAATCCGGCGGTCGCCGTCGGCATGACCTTAATGCACATCGCCAAGGCGTCGAGTTTGTGGATTTACCTGGCGGCAAATCTGGCGGCCGGGGCATTGGCGGCGGCCACCTTCCGCTGGGTCAATCCCAACGACAAGTGAAAGCGGAATCATTCAAGCGCGCGATCGTTTCCGCCGCTTTTTCGCCTTGAATTTGAATCCCGCGATCTTTCTGGCGGAGGTGAACGTTCCGAATAATCGGATGGCCGCGCCGTACAACGCCGGATGGTCGATGCGTATCCGGCTGTCGGCGAGGCTGTCGCCGGCCTTGGCGGCGGCTTTGATGGACTTGAGCACCAGCTTCTTGTCCCAGCGTCGGCGGCGGCGGTATTTCATGGGATCGAGTCCGGCGGCGCGAAGGGCGGAATCGAAGGCGCCGAAATGGCGGACGGCGGCGGCGTGCAGGCCGGGGTCGTCCGCCTGAAGCGCGCCGCTGCTGACCGGCTCGCCGTCGCGGGCGCGGGATTTCAATTCGTAAGCGATCGAAGGCCGATCCCATCGGCGATAGCGGGAGATTTCCTCTGCATCCAGCCCCGCCGCGTGCAAGGCACGCTGCCATTTGCCGAAGAGCCGCGGCTGGAGCGATGCGAACGCGGCCTTGCCGAGCTCGTCGCGGCGATGGGTGACGGCCGACCAATGCAACTCCTCGCCGCGCCGGCGGGCGGACTTGATCAGAGCGATGATCCGCGCCTTGGTCCATCGCGGCCGACGGAGCACCGTAGAATATTCGATCCCCGCCAGTTCCACGGCCCGGCGATACGACCCGAAATGATACGCCGCCGCCGACACCAGCGATTGCATCTTCGCCGATAGCTCGTTGTAGGACAGGTCCACGCCCTTTTTGTGCTGGCGGCGGATTTCATCGAGGATTTCGTTTTTGTTCCAAACCATAATGGCCCCCATTCTTGGGCTTCAGAAGTAATTTACAGACTATCTCAATATCATCATCCCTTGCAAAAAAACAAGAACCAGCGGACAAAAGTCCAGACATGGATGGCATCATCGTTCTGGACAAGCCGGCGTCGATCACCTCCGCGGGGGCGGTCCGTCGCGTCAAACGGCTGCTGGAGCGGGGTGTGAAGATCGGTCATGCCGGCACGCTCGACCCGTTCGCGACGGGTGTGCTATTGCTCCTGATCGGCAAAGCGACCAAATGTAGCCAGATGCTGATGAACCAGCCCAAGCGGTACGACGCGACGATCAAATTGGGAGCGACGACGGCGACCGACGACCCGGACTCCCCGGAGATTCCCACGCCCGGCGCGGCGCAGCCGTCGCTGGAGAAGATCGAAGCGGCGGCAGCGAAATTCGTGGGGACCATTTCCCAGCGCCCGCCGAAGTTCAGCGCCCTGAAGATTTCGGGCCGGCCGGCGTACAAACTGGCGCGCCGCGGCCAAGCGGTCGATCTAAAGGCGCGAGATATCCGCATCGACGGGATAAAGATCATTTCCTGGCAATGGCCGCTGCTGAAGCTGCGGATCGATTGCGGGCGTGGAACGTACGTCCGAGCGATCGCCCGCGATCTGGGCGAAGCGCTGAAAACCGGTGGATATCTGACGGAACTTCGCCGGACGCGGTCGGGTGCGTTCGATATCGGACAGGCCGTCACGCTCGAACGGTTGGAAAAAGACGGGATTGGACCGCACCTGCATCCGGTTTCACTTGCGGACGTGGAGAATGCGCAGCAGGGCCGGCAGGACGATCAGCACCAGCGGTAGCTGAACGATCAGGCCCGTGATGATGGCAACGGCCAGCGGCTGAAGCATGCCGGTGCCTTGGCCGAGGTCCACCGCCAGCGGCAGAAGCGCCAGGATCGCCGTCACGGTTGTCATGGTAATGGCGCGCATGCGGTATTTTCCGGCGGCGACCAGGCGATCGATCATGGTGCCTTCGGTGAGGAAGTCGGCATATTCGGAGTAATAGAAGATCGACACCTCGGTCACGTTGCCGACGATCATGACCATTCCCATGAGCGTACAGATGTTCAGTTCGGTACCCGTCCATCGCAGGCCGATGAAGACGGCGGCGATGGCCAGAACGGTGGTGAGCATGATCGCCCCGGCGACGCGGAAACGCTCGTAGAGAAAAAGCAGCAGCAGAAACACCAGTGCGGCCGCGGCGACAATCACGCGTACAAGTCCGGCGAAGGCGATCTGTTGCTGCTCGTATTGCCCGCCGAGGGTGTACCGCACACCAGGGGGAATCATTCCCGGCCGATCGAGAAATTTTTTCACCTCGGCCACGACCGTGCCCAGATCCGGCGGATGGTCGGATTGCCTGATCCTCGCCTGGACGTACACGTATCGCTTGAAGTTGTCGCGGGTGATCTCCGGCTCGCCGCTGATGATCTTGAAGCTTGCCACGCGTTTGAGCGGGAACAGGTGGCCGTCGGGCGACCGAAGATTCAGTTCACCCAGGTCCTGGCTGGATTTGAAATAACTTTTTGGAATCCAGACGCGCACGTCGACCATCTTGACGCCGTTCTGCACCTGGGTGGTGACGGCGCCGGTGAGCAGCGCTTGCAACTGCCGGGTGAGGGCATCGGGGTCAACGCCTTCAAGCGAAGCCTTGACGCGGTCCACCTGCACGTCCAGCGCGTCGCCGGCCGGGACGACGCTGGTTTCGACGTTGTCCAAGTCGGTGACGCCCTTGGCCAGGGCATCGGCAATTTGGGGAGCCAGATCGGTCAGGGTTTTCTGATCGTCGCAGTAGAGGTTCACGACGACGGGCTGCGGCTTTCCGGTGAGGTCGCCGATAAGGTCTTCCATCAGTTGAGCGGGATCGAAGTCCAGCCCCGGCGTTGTCTTCTTCACGCGATCGGAGATTTCACCCATGATGGCGGAGATCGATCGCCGGGGTTGCGGTTTGAGGCGGATGAAGAAATCCCCGTTGCTGGTTTCGGCGAGGTCGCCGCCCAGGGCCAATCCGGTGCGCCGGGAATAGGCCTGCACCTCCGGCGTGTCGCGGAGAATTCTCTCCACGTTGCCCAGGAGCCGATCCATCTCCGTGATGGATGCGCCCGGCGGTCCCTGATAATCCAGGATGAATCCGCCTTCGTCGATGGAGGGCATGAAGCCCGATGCCACGCGCTGATACTCGAAATATCCGTACCACAGGAAAGGAATGACCAGCAGGAGGATGAGCCAGGGGAAAGCCAGGATGGGCCGCATGATCGCGTCGTAGGTTCCGAAGGCGGCGCGGGTGATGAGGCCTTCCTGGTCCGGATCGACATCGTGTTTGCGCAATACGCGGGAGGCCACGATGGGAATTGCCAGCCAGGCCACGAAAAACGAAACGATCAGGCTGGAAGCCATGGAAAGCGAGAGGGCGGCGAAGAACGCGCCGAAGACGCCGACAAGAAACGCCGGGGGGATGTAAATGACGGTGGTGGAAAGGGACGATCCGGCCAAGGGCTTGGAGAATTCCTCGGTGGCGCCCAGAACGAGGTTGTGTGCGTCGGCATGCACGGCGCCCGGTCCGTGGAGCCGCCGGACGATGTGTTCGGAGATGACGATGGCATCATCGATGATAAGCCCCACCGCCGCCGCCATGCCGCCGAGCGTCATGATGTTGAAGCTCTGGTTGAGCAGATAAAGCAGCAGCGCCGTGACTGCCAGAACTACTGGGACGGCCAGGATTGCGATCAGGCTCATCCGCAAGTTCCGCAGGAACAGCAACAGCACGAGCGTGGCAAGCGCGACGCCGATCAGCACGGAATCGCGCACGGTTTTGGCCGAGGAGTTGATCAGATCGCTCTGGTCGTACCAGCATGCGAGCCTGACGTCGTAGGGAAGGCGCTTTTGTTGCTCGGCAAACACGCGGCGGATGGCGGCGGCGATCTCGACGACGTTGCCCCCCGGCTGCTGGTAAACGTTCACCAGAACGGCGTCACGTCCGTCGGCGGTGGAATGGATGAATTGCGGCGAGCGATCCTGACGGATGGTGGCGACATCGCTGAGCAGCGTCACGCCGCCGGACGCGGAGTGCAGCACGGTCCGGCCGATCTCATCCATCGACTTGAACTGCGTGTCGGTCTCGACCAGATAGAGCCGATAATTCTCCTCGACGTGTCCGACGGCGGTCAGGACGTTTGCGGCGGAGAGGGCGGCGGCGACATCGGTAAATACCAGTCCATGGGCCTGGAGGCGGGCGGGATCGAGGGTGACGCGATATTCCGCCACCGCCCCGCCGTCGACGCCGATCTGGGCCACGCCCGCCACGGTCGAAAGGAGCGGACGAAGTTGATATTGGGCGATATCGTGCAATTCCGTCAGCGGGCGGGTATCGGAAGTGAGGCTGTAGGCGATGACCGGGAAGACCGTGGGGTCCATCCGGCGGAAGATGAAGCTCGTTCCCTGCGGCAAATCGGGCAGGATTCGATTGACCTCGGCTTCGGCCTGGAGGAGTGCGGCGCCCATGTCCTGGCCCCAGTCGAAGGTGAGAAAGATTTCGGCGCTTCCGCGGCTGGAGGTGGATTGGACAGCGCGCACACCGGGAACCGCGCGAAGCGCCTCCTCGGCGGGACTGGTGACCTCGACGGCCATGCGTTCGGCGGGGCGATCGCCGGCGTCGAAATCGACGCGGATACGCGGGAAATTGACGTGTGGAAAGAGCGTGACCGGAAGCGACCGCGCGGCGAATATCCCGCCGGCAATCATGGCCACCAGCATAAATAAAATGGACCGCGCGTGCCGGCTGGCCCAATGGGCGGCTTTCACTGTGCGGCCTCCTGGGTAGCCGGGGATTCACCGGCTTGCGTCTTGACCGCCATGCCATCGGTCTTGACCGCCATGCCGTCTTCCAATTCCAGGTTCCCCAGCACGACGGCCATCTGCCCCGCCGCCAGACCTTCCCCGCTGATCTGGGCCGATCGATCGTTCTGGAGCGAGATGGTCACCTTATGCTCGACCGCTTTTCCCTGCTCGACCGTGAACAGCGAATATCCTTCCTCATCGGGCAGCACCGCCGATCGCGGAACGACAAGGCCATCGGCGCCGGCAATCGTCAGGTCGCCGCGGACATAGGCATCCAGCGGCATCGCGGAATCGGGTGGAATCGCGACGAAGACGTCCGTCAGCCGGGTGTCGGGATTGATGCGCTGCGCGACCATCTGGACCTCGCCCTCGATGCCGGGGCCGTCGGAGCCGAGTTGCTGAAGCGCGACCCGATCTCCGGCGTGAATGCCGGCGGCGTCAGCGGGCTCGAGGCCGAGGCGGACCTGTAGCTTGCCACTGCCGGCGACCTCCACCAGCGGCGTGCCCGCGGGGACCACCTGCCCCTCCTGCACATCCACCTTGGCGACCAGGCCGCCTGCCTTAAGTTTCATGGCGCCGCCGGCGCCCTCGCCTTGCATCGAATCCAGCTTCAGTTGCGCCAGCCGCATGTTCTGCTCCGATTGCAACAGGTCCTGATTCGTCGCCAACTGGCTGCGGAAACGCGTGCGAGTCTGGTCCAGGTCTTTGGTGGCGCTTTCCACGGCGGCCTTGGCCTGGAGCATCTGCAATTGCGTGTCGGGACTGGGTTCGATTTCGATCGCGGGCGTATCGGGGTCGAGGCGCTGGCCGGGCACGACGAGGATCTTCTTGATCCGCGACTCGAAGGCTGCGGAAAGGATGGCGATGTCACCGGACTGAGCGGCGACGACGCCGTAGGCGGTGACGTTGCGTTCGACGTGGCCCCGCTGGATAGGCGCGGTTTGCACGGTGGGCGTCGGCGCCACGTCCTCATCGGAATCTGACTGCTCCGGCGCGGCCGGGGAAAGGGCGCGGTGGCCGATGAAATAGCCAGCGACACCCGCTCCAGCCATCAGCGCCAGCACCAAGAAGAGGTTCCAAACGGCTTTCATGTCCAACTCCAAAACGCTAAGCCCGCGATGCCGCGTACCTATGATTCATTTCCCCGCCTGATCCGGCAAATACTCCCCCGCCGCCAGTTCCAACGCGATCCGGTTGTCCGTCAACTGCTGCTTCAATTTCAGGATGTCGAGCTGCTTTTGAGTCAGATTGCTGATGGCGGAATAATAGCTAAGCACATCCATGTTCCCCTCGCCAAGGGCATTGTGGTAAGTCTCGATCAACCGCGCGAGGCTGGGGAATGCCTCTTGCTCGGCCGCGATTTGCCGGGAGATGGCGTTCAGATCGTCGATGGCTGAATAGATGTCGTAGCGCGCTTCGAATACGCGCTGCACGTATTCGTCGAAAAGCTTTTGGCGCGTGGCGGTCTCGACGGCGATCGCGCCTTGGTTGCGGTCGAATATCGGCAAGTCAACGGTCAGGGCGAAGCCCACGCTCTGCACGTTGGTGTTGTCGCGCTGACGGTTAAAGCCGATGTTGACCCTGGGAAATTGTTCGAGCACGGCGGCGCGGAGGGTTTCCTCTTCGCTTTGATATCCCAGGCGAAGCGCGACAAGATCGAGCCGGCGATTCTCCAGCCCGGACAGGACTTCCTCGGGCGTCGGCACCGAAACGTTCTGGGCCAGGGCGACGTGGGGATTCAGCCTCACCTGCGCATCCGGAGCCAGTCCGAGGGCCTTGTTCAGCGTCAGACGGGCGTCCTCCAGGTCGCGCTGATCGGTGACGACCGCAGCGTGGGCGTCGAGGCTTGCGGCTTCGGCTGCGGAGAGATCGAGCAGGGTCTTGTCGTGACGTTCGACGGCATCGCGCACAACCGACAGGTTCTGCGACAATTGCCGATCGAGCTGACTGGCCAAATCCAGTTGGGCCTTCAACGAAAACAAATCATAGACGGCGGTTCGGGCGGCCTGGGCGATCTGCCATTCCTGCCAGGCAATGTCCAGGTCGACCGAAGCGGCGTTGGCCTGGCCGGCGCGAACCTTGGCGTCGTGCGAGATCAGCTCCGTGACGTCCCAACTGACGCCGACCGCCGACGCCGTCACCGCCCCGTCGAGCGCGCCGCCGTAGGCATAGTCTTCGCCGAAATTCACTTGCGGATTGGGTAGAATTCCGGCCTGCAAAAGTTGCGCCGCGGCCAAGCCGCGCTGATCGCGCGCCGCCCGAAGGGACGGATTCACCAGCACCGCCATGATCGCCGCCTGATCGGGCGTCAATCCATCGCGGTCATCGAAAATCACCGGCTTGAGCAGCGGGTGTTTGATCGACTGTGCCTGAACCCGCAATTGATCCGCGGCGGGCGCAGCCAGGCCGCGCTGCACCGCCGACGGCGACAGCGGCATCGCCTTGTATCGCGAGCATCCGCCTAAAACCAGAATCAGGCCGACTAAAATTTGACGGGTTTTCCAGGCAACCATCTTGCAGTTGTTTTATCGACCGACCAAAGTAACCGTTCAAGATGAGAATAAAATGAAGGCCGGACGAAACCGGTAATAGCCGACGGACGTGGGTTTGCCGCCTTTTTCGGCTCACTTCCGCGGCTCACGCCGTCGCGGCCCTTGGCCGCTTGCCCTTCGGCTGGCGGGGAATCAAAGCTCGCTCCAGGTTCTGCATCGCCTGCTTCAATCGCTGATCGTTTTCCACCAGGGCAATGCGGACGAAATTCTCGCCGTTTTCGCCGAAGGCGCGGCCGGGGGCCAGCGCCACCCGGGCTTCGTCCATCATCCGCAGGCAAAAATCGATCGTGCCCTGGCCCTTCAGATGCTCCGATTTGATTTTCGCCCAGACGAACATGCTGGCCCGCGGCTTTTCGTAGGTCCAGCCGAGCTTGTCCAGCCCGCGGCAGACGACGTTCCGCCGCTTCTCGTAAATCTTGCTCTGCTTGCCGGGCACGTCGGTGTGCTCGCGCATGGCGATGATGCTGGCAATCTGGATGGGGGCGAAGATGCCGTAATCGTAATAGCCCTTGATCGTGGCCAGGGCCCTGACCATCTCGGCATTGCCGGCGCAGAACCCGATGCGCCAGCCGGCCATGTTGTAGCTCTTGGACATGGTGGTGAATTCGACGCCCAGGTCCTTGGCGCCGGCGGCGGCCAGGAAGCTGGGGGCCTTGTATCCGTCGAAGCAGACTTCGCCGTAGGCGAAATCGCTGATGATCATGATCCCGTGCCGCCGGCACATGGCGATGGCGCGATCCCAGAAATCCGCCTCGATGGTCATGGCGGTCGGATTGTGCGGATAGTTCAGGATCAGCAGCTTGGGCGTCGGGTAGAGCCCTTCGATCATCTTCTCGATGCGGGCGAGGAACGTCTGATCGCTTCCCAGCGGCACGCGGATGACGTTGGCGCCCGCCATGGCCACGGCATAGACGTGGATGGGAAACGCCGGATCGGGCACGATCGCCGTGTCGCCCGGACCGAGCAGCGCCAAGCAAAGATGGCTGAAGCCTTCCTTGGAGCCGATGGTCGCGATCACTTCGGTTTCCGGGTCGAGTTGAACGCCGTACTTGGCCAGATATTTCTTGGCGACTTCCCTGCGCAGGCCGGCGATGCCGTTGCTGACGCTGTAACGATGGTTGCGGGGATCGCGAGCGGCCTCAGCCAACTTCTTGACCACCGAATCCGGGGTGGGGTCGGTGGGGTTTCCCATTCCCAGATCGATGATGTCAATGTTCGCGACGCGCTTCTCGTACTTCATCTTGTTGATGCGTCCGAAGAGGTACGGAGGAAGGCGCAGAATGCGCGGTGACACGTCTACTTTGAACGGTTGGTTGCTCATAACGATCTCGATTGTAGCGAAAACGACGGGAATTTGCGCGGGAGGCAACTGACGGAATTGGTTTAACTGCCGGTCACAACGCCAGTTATGGCGCTGTGGCCGGCCTGGTCGCGGGGGACGTTGCGGGGGTTATCGGACCTTTTTGCGCTGGCGCATGCTGTTTGTCCAGTTCCTGACGAATCCGGTTTTCATCGCGGATTTGGCCGTTCTTGTTGTCGAGCCGGTCCGCCCATTGTTTGGCCAGCACGGGATTCCTGATCCGTAGCGAGGCCAGCGCCTGATTGGCCAACTCGTCGCGCATGTCCTTCATCGCCGCCTGAACCAGGTTGTCGTACAACTCCTTCTTCACCACGTCGCGATAATCTTCATAGCGAGCGTGTGCCGGCGGAATGATTTCGACCAGCTTGGCGATATAAATGAGTGTGCCGATCTGCACCGCATCGGAGACCTCTCCGACCTTCATGTTGAACACCACCTGCTTGAACTCAGGCGGAACCCAATTGTCGAAAAGCGTGAACGGGGCCATTTCTCCGCCGAGGGCAGCGGTTCGGCGGTCCACGCTCCGCAGCCGGGCCACGTCCTCGAAGCTTTTTCCGGCCACCAGGTCGCGCCGCACCTCCGCAACCTCGGACATGTTGTTGCAGACAATGCGATGCACGATCACTTTCTCCCCATACATCGCGTTGAATTGCCGGTGAATCGCCTCCTCCGTCAGATTCGCGTTCACCTTCGGCTCGGCGATCTTGCGCAGATTGGCGTTGACGTGCAGGATCACGCCGAATTCCGCCCGACTCACGTGCTGCTGCGCAAGCAACTGATCCAGAAGCTGTTCTTCCTGCTCGGGGCTGAGATTCTCCGGCTGGGTGCTCGGCTGGCCGTTGCTTTCCATCTGCTCGGTGGCGCGACGAAGGTTGTCCATTGTAATGGCGCGCTCGTTGGCGACGTCGTTCGGCGTCACGACCACGTGCTGCCGGGCCGCCTCCTGCTCCACCATTTCCAACTGCACCAGCGCCATCAGCGCGTTCAGTCCGTAGCCCTCGATCAGCACCGAGTCCAGGTCTTTGCGGGTAATCACGTTACCCTGAACCGTGGCGATGACCTCATCCGCCGAGCCGGCCGGTGGATTCGGCGGTGGTAGGTTGCTCAAGTCCGCGCCTTGCGGGCCAGTCGCCGAATGGCACCCCTGCAACACCAGAATCCCCAGGATTATTGCCGTAACAGATCTTTTCACGGTCTGAACGAGTATCGAAACCGCGGTTTGGATGTCAAACTGGAATTTCGGATTTCGACCGCCGCTGGTTATCATCTTTCCATGCTATTGGGATTCACCGAGACACTTTCCGCGGCATTGCTGCATGCGGATGAGCAGGCACGGCGGCATGGGCAGGACTTCGTGGGAACGGAGCATTTGCTGATGGGAATTTTGACGGGGAAGGAGGGTGAAGCGTTTCGGGCGCTTCAGGCGGAGACGGAGATCGAGCAATTATTGCCGAACCTGACCCGTTCGCTGCCCAAATCCGCCGGGCCGGTCCGGGTCACGGGCCGCCTTCCGCTTTCGCCCAAGGCGCAGCGGGTGGTCAACACGGCGGCTTCCGCGGCCCTGGCCGCGGCCCAGACCGCCGTCTCCACGCGATTTCTGCTTCTGGCGCTGCTGGAGGACGCCGAATCCACCGTCGGACAGATCATCGCCGACAGCGGCGCTGATCTGGACGAACTGCGCGGCCTGCTTTCCCGTCCCAACGGCAGCCACGAGCCTTAGGAATTATGTCCGAGCTTTTCTGCGACCGCCTGCTGGATGCGATTGATTACACGCATGCGCCCATCTGCGTCGGGATCGATCCGATCCTCGAATCCCTTCCCGATGACGTGCGAAGCAAATTTCAGTCGCGCGACAACGCGCCGCAGGCCGCCGTCGACGCCATCTTCGAATTTACCACGCGGGTTCTCAAAACCATCGCCCCGTACGTGCCGATCGTGAAATTTCAGTCGGCCTACTTCGAGCAATATCTCTGGGAAGGCGTCGAGGCTTATTACAGCCTGATCCACGAAGCCAAGGAACTGGGCTTGCTCGTCATCGGCGACGTGAAACGTGGGGACATCGGTTCGACCGCCTCGGCCTATGCCGCCGGGCATCTGGCCGAGCAAACCGGCTGGAACCAAGACGAAATCTCCACCCCCGATGCCATCACCGTGAATCCCATGCTCGGGCTGGACACGCTGGATCCGTTCATCCAAGCCGCCCGCGGCTTTTCCCGCGGGCTTTTCGTGCTGGTGCGGACGAGCAATCCTGGCTCGGCCCAATTGCAGGATGCAAAGCTGGCGTCGGGCCAGACCTGGTCCGAAATGTTGGCGGAGAAACTGAGCGTCCTGGCAGCCGACCGGGCGCTGGTTGGGGCGCGCGGATGGAGCAGCCTGGGTGCCGTAGTCGGCGCGACACAGCCTCACACGATAGAAAACCTTCGCCGCAGGCTGCCGCAATCCATTTTCCTGCTGCCCGGCTACGGAGTGCAGGGCGCCACCGCCGACATGACCCGCGCGGCATTCAAGGACGGCCGCGGCGCGATCGTTTCGGCCAGCCGAAGCATCCTCTACGCCCACCGGGATCCTAAATACTCCTCGCGATTCGGCACGGACTGGCAGAAATGCGTCGAGGCGGCCGTTGTGGACATGAAGCGCGACGTCGCGCAGGTCGTGGGGATCGCATAGCGAAAAGAGCCCGGACGCATAGTCGGGGCGAGAAATCCAAATGGAATCGTTGGCGGGAAAACGAGTGACGGTCGCCGGCCTGGGCCGGTTCGGCGGCGGGATCGCCGTCACCCGCTGGCTCTGCTCGCAGGGCGCCAACGTCCTGGTCACCGATCTGGATGCCGCGGAAAAATTGGCCGATTCGGTGCGGCAATTGGACGGATTGCCGGTCGAGTTACGCCTCGGCGAGCATCGCGAGGAGGATTTTGCCGGGGCCGATTTGGTGGTCGCCTCGCCCGCCGTGCCGTTGCATAGCCCCTACCTCCAGGCGGCGCGATCCGCCGGCATATCCGTCACCACCGAAATCCGCCTATTCATCGAACGCTGCCCGGCCCGCATCATCGGCGTCACCGGCACCAAGGGAAAATCCACCACCACCGCCATGCTCGGCGCCATCCTGGCGTCCGCCGCCAAAACATGGGTCGGCGGAAACATCGGCAAATCCCTGCTCGCCGATCTGGATTCCATCGCCAAGACCGATCTGGTCGTGCTGGAATTGTCCAGCTACATGCTGGAGCACCTGCGCGAGATGCGATTCTCACCCCACGTGGCCGTGGTGACGATGATTGGCAGCGACCACGCGGAATGGCATGGATCGTTGGAAGCCTACATCGACGCCAAGCGCAATATCATCCGCTTTCAGCAGGCGGACGACGTCGCCGTGCTGAACGAGGAGAACCCGACCGCCGCGGGGTTCGCGATGGAGGCGCCGGGCAAAATCATCTTCTACGGCCTGAAGGGCCGCAAAAAATTCGAGCTGCTCATCCCCGGCTCGCACAACCAGCTCAACGCACAGGGCGCGTTCGCCGCCGCCGGCATATTCGGCGTGGACTTCACGGCCGCTCAGCGCGCCCTGGCCGAATTCCCGGGGCTGCCCCATCGCCTGCAACTGGTGCACGAATCCCGCGGAGTGAAGTATTACAACGATTCCATTGCCACGATCCCCGACGCCGCCGTCGCCGCCCTGGAATCGTTCCCGAGCAAAAAGGTGATCCAGATTGTCGGCGGGCATGGAAACATGCCGATCACCGCGATGTGCGCCGCGCTGGTGGCGCGGGCCAAGGCCGTGCTGTGCATCGGCGACACCGGCCCGGCCATCGCCGACATGTTGGAGCAATCCCCCTTGCAAAGTGCCCCGGCCACGTATCGCTGCGGCGACCTAGCCACGGCGGTTGCAATCGCAAAACAGATCGTCGCCAGCGGCGACATCGTGCTGTTAAGCCCGGGGTTCAAGAGCTATGACCAATTTGTGAATTTCGAGCAGAGGGGGGGGGAATTCGTGAAATGCGTAACGGGGAAATCCGAAATCCGAAATCCGAATGACGAATCAAGCCCGAAACCAGAATGACGAAACGGTATTCATTTGGTCATTCGGATTTCGGATTTGATTCGTCATTCGGATTTCGGATTTCACTTCGCCAATTCCAACTCCGCCCAAACCAACGGGTGATCCGACGCCCCCTTATCGACAAACCCCGATCCAACGCTCCGCATTCCTCGGGCGAAAATACGATCCCAACTCTCGGCATTCTTCGCGATCACGGCGTCGCCGATCGGATCGATCACGCCCGGGGTCTTTCGCAGCAACTGGATTTGCGGCGAGTCATCAGGCGAATTCAAATCGCCCATCAGGATCGCCGGCTCCTGCATCGACAGGAAGAGCGACGCCACCGTCGCCAGTTCGGCCTCGCGATCGCCCCGCGTGGCCAGGTGAGTGATCAGGACGTTCAGCGGCTTGCCGGCGAATTGCAAGCGAAGGACCAGCACTTCGCGGTTGCTGTCGGAGGCGTCGTTGGCCAACGGGAATCTCTGCCAGTGGTCCAGCGGAAGGGTCGTAAGGACGCCGTCGCCGAAGGCATCGTGCCACCATTGCCGCTCAACGGGGGCGAAAAGCCACGGCATATTAAGTTTCCCGCCGAGAACTTGGGCGCCGTTGGAAGACGAGAACGGCGCGCAGCCGTGAACTTCTTCCAATCCGATCAGGTCGAACCCGCGCATGGTATCGGCGGTGGCGTCGCCGTCCTTGCCGTCGACGTTGAAGGTGGCGACGCGAAGCGTGTCGCCGCTGGGCCGGCTCGCCGGCTCCGGGCCGTTCAGCGCCGTCCCAGACGCCGGCCCCGTCGGCATTTTCTGCCCGCCCTGCCAAGCCAGGATTCCGGCCACAATGATAATGAACAGCGTGATTCGCCCTGGCGTGAATCGCCGGCCACGGTAGGTTCGCATTCCTGGCGTCGTGCTCATGGCAATGGATAATGGATAATGGACAGTGGATAATGAGTAATTAGGAATTCATCTGATGGCACGATTGCCAATTATCCATTGTCCATTATCCATTGTCCATTAAACCCATGGCCCAGGGCAATTTCGATCTTATCGTCATCGGCGCCGGACCCGGTGGATACACCGCCGCCATCCGCGCCGCTCAGCTTGGGATGCGCGTCGCCTGCGTCGAACGCAAATTCCTCGGCGGCACCTGTCTCAACATCGGCTGCATCCCCTCCAAGGCGCTGCTCGACAGCTCGCATCGCTTTTACGATCTGAAACATCACCTCGCCCACCGTGGGATTAACGCCCCCGGCGCTAGCGTCGATTTGTCCGTCATGATGGCGTTCAAGGACGACGTGGTGAAGAAAATGACCGGCGGCGTGGGATATCTCTTCCGCAAGAACAAGATCGAGCACCTCGTCGGCCAAGCCAGGATCGCCGGGCCTGGCACGGTCGAAGTGAACGGCCCCAACGGAACGGTCAGTTATAGCGCCAAGAACCTGCTGATCGCCACTGGCAGCGCGCCCATCGAGTTGCCGTCGTTGCCCTTCGGCGGGAAAAACATCCTCTCCTCGACCGAGGCCCTGTCGCTGGCTGAAGCGCCCAGGCGGCTGATGGTTGTCGGCGCCGGTTACATCGGCGTGGAACTGGGCAGCGTCTGGAATCGGCTCGGATCGGAAGTGCTGGTGCTTGAATTCCTGCCGGGAATTCTGCCCCCTTCCGACCGTGAAATGGCCGGGGCGCTTCAGAAATCCCTCGAAAAACAGGGCATCAAATTCCGCTTCAACACCTCCGCCGATTCGGTGCAAATCTCCGGCGCAAGCGTGAAAGTGAATTTCAAGAGCGGTGACCAGATCGGATCGGAAGAGGTGGACAAAGTGCTGGTCTGCGTCGGCCGGCGGCCGGTGACGGATGGGCTGGGTTTGGCCGAGGCCGGCGTCCTGCTGGACCGCCGCGGGTTCGTAATCGTCGATTCCCGCTTTGCCACTAACGTGCCGGGGATTTTTGCCGTTGGCGACGTCATCGGCGGCGCCATGCTGGCGCACAAGGCCGAGGCCGAAGGCGTCGCCGCCGTCGAAATCATGGCCGGCAAATCCGCCCACGTGAACTACCTCGCCTGCCCGGCCATCGTCTACACGCATCCCGAGCTTGCTCAGGTCGGCCTGACCGAAGAGCAGGCCGCCGCCCGCGGCCCGATCAAGATCGGCAAGTTCCCCTTCACCGCCAACGGCCGGGCACGCGGAATGGATGAAACCGAGGGATTCGTCAAGGTGATCGGCGACGCCGCGACCGACCGGCTGTTAGGCGTTCACATCCTTGGCGCCGACGCCAGCAACATGATCGCCGAGGCAACGCTGGCGATGGAATTCGCCGCCAGCGTCGAGGACGTGGGCAGCGCGTTCCACGCCCATCCCACGATGCCCGAGGCGCTCAGAGAAGCGGCGCTGGCGGCAAATCATTTGGCAAGACAGATATAGGTCATTGGTCATTTGTCATTTGTCATTTGCCGCCTACGATTTGACATGATTGAAACGATCTCCAACGAGCTGGACCTTGAGCCCCAGCCGGCGGCGACGGTCGAGCCTGCCTTGGATGACGAAGCCCTGGACGCCTATTCGCGCACGGTGGTGAACGCCGCCCGGATCGCCAGTCCCGCCGTGGTGAATATTGAGGTCCACCATGGCCGGTCGGCGGCGAACCAACCCGGCGGCAGCGGGTCGGGGTTCATTTTCACGCCGGATGGGTTCATCCTGACCAACAGCCACGTCGTGCAATCGGCCCGGCGGGTGGACGTGGGGCTGCCGGACGGCCGGCGATTCTCCGCCGAGTTGGTTGGCCAGGACTCCGACACCGACCTGGCCGTCATCCGCATCGACGGCCCCAACCTTCCCTGCGCAATCCTGGGCGATTCGGCGCGGCTGCGGGTCGGCCAACTCGTCGTGGCTATCGGCAATCCGTACGGATTTCAGTACACCGTGACCGCCGGCGTCGTCAGCGCGATGGCCCGCAGCATTCGCTCGGCCTCGGGGCGATTGGTGGACAACGTGATCCAGACCGATGCCGCCCTGAACCCCGGCAACAGCGGCGGGCCTTTGGTTAACGGACGCGGCGAAGTCATCGGCGTGAACACCGCGATCATCCGCCCCGCGCAGGGATTGTGCTTTGCCATTCCCAGCAACACCGCCACGTTCGTCGCCGGGCAGCTTCTGCGCTTCGGGCGCGTCAAACGCAGCTACGTCGGCCTGGGCGGACAGGACGTTCCCCTGCATCGGCGCATCGTGCGGTTTCACCATTTGGCCGGCGACGGCGGCGTGCTGGTCATTCAGGTCGAACTCGGCAGCCCCGCCGACCACGCGGGCGTCCGACAGGGCGACATCATCATCGAGTTCGACGGCATCGCCATCGAACACATGGACGAGTTGTACCGGCAACTCACGGAGGAAAAGGTCGGGAAGACCGCCGAGATCGTGGTGTTGCGCGGATTGGACAAACAGGCGCTGCTGATCACGCCCCAAGAGAAACATCCCGAGATTGCAAAGGCGGGGTGAGCCCCAACGTTCAATCACGCGGCTTGCCGACGCGAGTGTGCTCGCGCGCGGCGATGGCAAGGCCAAGCTCTTTCCGATTGATCGGACGGTCTTGCCGCGTGCCGGCATACACGGCCCATCCCTCCCAGCCGTTGACGATCAGATTAGCGCGCAACGTATGCAGCCCGCCTTCGGCCACGAAGCGAATGCCGGGCAGGTTCGGATCGTCCTGCCGCTCCAGGAGCGTTGTCGTGCTTTCGGTTTTCTGCATCTGAATGAGGAATCCGGAAAGCGCCAGGTTCTGGCCGACCGGAAGCGGCATCCGAAAATGAATCACCCCGTAGGCCGTATCGCCCGTCGGACTGCGCCAGACCTGATGAATATTATTCGGCCCGATTCTGAGCGGCCGGGCCATCCAACCAATGGGCGGATCGCAAACGGCCATCACATCAGGATCGAAACAGGGGGAGGTGAGATTCAACGTATCGCTGCCGGCCCCTCCCTGCAGAACCTGGCTGGATTTCGGATGGGCGGCGCAGCCGATCGTCCCGAGCGTCGAGGCCGCCAACGCAATGACGAGCAGGGACCGCGCCATCCCCGTCATTTCTTCGCCGCGGCCGGCGCGGCCGTCTTCTGGAAGCTGTAGGTTCCGCCAAACTTCTTGCTGAATCGCTCCACTCGCCCGGCCGTGTCAACGAACTTCTGTTTTCCGGTGAAGAACGGATGGCAGGCGCTACAGATATCGACGTTGATCTTCGCCATCGTGCTGCGGGTTACGAAAGTATTTCCGCAGGCGCAGTGGACAGTACAGTTTCGATAACGGGGATGAATTTTCGGTCTCACGACAAAACTCCTTGAAGCCGGTCGTGCGTGGAATCAAATCGATCCCACGTCAGCCGGACATTTGGGGGCCGGGAACAATATCACTGCGGGAGGCGAAAGGCAAATTCAGATTAAAAGGACGATTCGGCGTCAATATTTTGGCGTTGACGCCAATCAGGGCATAATGCTCGGCATGGCCAGGCCGACACGAGGTGCGCGAGGTGGCAAGGGCGTCCGGGGAAAGTCAAGTTTGTCCACGCCGCCGGCCGAGTCGGTGATTTCGCCGCCGCCGGTTTCCACCCCCGAGGAAGCGAAACAGCAGCCGCTACTGTTTGAAATCGGCTGGGAGGTTTGCTGGCAGCTTGGGGGCATCTACACCGTGCTGCGGTCCAAAGTGCCGGCGATGCTCCAACGCTGGGGCGAGCGGTATTGTCTGATCGGCCCATACAACCCGCAGACCGCCGGGCTGGAATTCGAGGAGGGGCCGACCGAGGGCGTCATCCGCAACGCCCTGGACCGCCTGCGAAACCAGGGAATCGGATGTCACTTTGGTCGTTGGATGGTTCCCGGCAGGCCGCGGGTGATCCTGCTGGATTATCGCGGGCGGTATCCGCAACTCGACACGGACAAATACCTTTTATGGAAGGACCACGGCATCTCCACCGTCGCCGACGACGGGGAAGTCAACGAGGTCGTGGCGTTCGGGTTCGCGGTCGCGGAATTTTTTACGGCGCTGACACAGGAACTCGGCGGAACGTCGCCGGTGATCGCGCATTTCCACGAATGGATGGCCGGCGTTGCGGTGCCGCGGATCGCGCACCTGAAATTGCCGGTGGCGACGCTCTTCACCACACACGCCACGCTGCTGGGCCGGTACATGGCCAGCGACGACCCCGAGTTCTATCAGCATCTGCCGTTCATCAATCCCGACGCGGAGGCCGCCAGGTACAACATCTATCCGCGTTTCGCCATCGAACGGGCGGCGGCACACGCGGCGACGGTCTTCACCACCGTCAGCCAGGTCACCAGCTTCGAGGCCGAGAAAATGCTCGGCCGCAAGCCCGATCTGATCCTGCCCAACGGCCTGAACCTGCACCGCTTCGCGGCGCTGCACGAATTTCAGAACCTCCATCGCGAATACAAGGAGGCGATCCACGAATTCGTCATCGGACATTTCTTCCCCTGCTACAGTTTCGATCTGGACAAAACGATTTACCTCTTCACCAGCGGGCGCTACGAATATCGCAACAAGGGCATGGACCTTTTCATCGAGGCGTTGCACCACCTGAACGAACGGCTGCGGGGAGCGAGCGACCGCCCGACGGTGGTAGCGTTCATCATCACCAAGACGGCGACGCGGAACATCAACGTCGGCACGCTCCAGAGCCAGTCGATGTTCGACGAGCTGCACAAGACCTGCGAGCAGATCGAACAGCAGATGGGACGGCGTCTTTTCCGCGGCGCGGTCAACGGACGCATCGTTTCCGAAGGTCTGCTGGACGACGACGACACGGTCCGGTTGAAGCAGGCCATCCACGCCTGGCGCACCGGCCGCCAGCCGCCGATCGTCACCCACGATCTCATCAACGACGCCGGCGATGCCATCCTCCAGCATCTCCGCCATCGCGGCTTGTTCAACGCCGCCGACGATCCGGTGAAGGTGATTTTTCATCCTGAATTCCTCACGGCCACCAGCCCGCTTATCAGCCTGGATTACGAGCAGTTCGTGCGCGGCTGCCACCTGGGCGTCTTCCCTAGCTATTACGAGCCGTGGGGATATACGCCCATGGAATGCGTGGCCCTGGGCCTGCCGGCTGTCACCACGGACCTCAGCGGATTCGGCGCGTACGTTCAGCGGTACGTTCCCGAACATCAGGACCGTGGGATTTACGTTTTGAACCGCCGCACGCGCAGCTTCGACCAAAGCGTGGGCGAATTGGTGGAGCATCTGCTGAATTTCGTGAAGCTGTCGCGCCGCCAGCGCATCGAGATGCGCAACCGCGTCGAGCGGCTCAGCGAGATGTTCGATTGGTCGGTGCTGATCGACTATTACAACGAGGCCCACGACACGGCCCTGGAGCGCGGCCCCGCGTACAAGCCGGGAGCGATCGACGTGCGGGTGGTGTAACAATTTTCCCCTCGCCCGGTACTCCGGGAGAGGGGATAAAAGGCGAATCTGGGCTAGAAAAATTCCGCGCCGCACTCATAGGCGCCATTGCCGTTGGAGTTGGGCCGGCAAGAGGCGATGCGGACTCGGGCCGAGGCGCGAAGGCCGCCGGAATCCAAAACCATCCAATGGACCGCCTGCGGATCGAGCCGCTCGTCGGAGCTGAAGCCGATCCCGTGCAGGGACAGGTCTCCGACCACGATGCGGTGGTTCGCCCCGCGCGTCCCGGCCTCGGACGAGAGCCAGGCGTTAGCCACGAAGGATTGACGCCGGCTTCGACGGCGGTCGGCGGCATTCTCTGCTGCGGCCGCGGGATTTTCCAGGACGGCGGTTTGCGACGCTCCCAAGTCGGATGTTTCCATGCCAAATTCTTCGGCCAAAGGGGATGGAAACCTTTGAATAACCTCATAGTAGCGCCCGATAAACCCTCGATTGTCGCGCAGCCTGCCGACTTTCAGTCGGCAGGTGACCTGGTTATTCAAGGGTCTCGACGGCGACTTTGATTGGAAAGCCTTGCCGTTTATACTGGCTGGCCGGATTATCGGAGCACTGAAGGGAGCCGAGCATCGTGGAACAGAGGATTTGCAAGTCGCACCGGGTTTTGGTGGGGTTGGAGGTTCACGTCCAGCTCTCGACGCAATCGAAGATGTTCACGGGGGCGGCCAACGGGTTTGGGGGTGAACCCAACACTCAGGTGGACGAGCAGGTCCTGGGCCTGCCGGGCGTGCTGCCGGTGATGAACAAGCGGGCGGTGGAGTATGCCATCAAGGTCGGGCTGGCCTTGGGTTGCACGATCGCCAAGCACACCAAATGGGACCGCAAGAGCTATTACTATCCGGATTTGCCCAAGAACTATCAGATCAGCCAATACGACCTGCCGCTGTGCTACAAGGGCGAGTTCGAATTGGTCCGGCGGGATGGGAGCACGCTTAAGATTCGCATTCGCCGGGCGCATCTCGAGGAAGACGCGGGCAAGCTGCTGCACGAAGCCCCCGGTGGATACGCCATCGACTTTTCAATCGTGGACCTCAACCGCGCCGGCACGCCGCTTCTGGAGATCGTGACCGAACCCGATCTGTCCAGTCCGCAGGACGTCGCGCTCTTCGGCCAGGAATTGCAGAAGATCGTGCAATTCCTCGGCGTCAGCCACGGGCTGATGCAGATGGGCCACATGCGATTCGAGCCGAACATCAACGTGCACATCACCGACCAGAACGGGCAGGTGCTCAAGACGGCCATCACCGAGATCAAGAACCTCAACAGCTTCAGCGTCCTGGAGCGGGCGACGGCGTACGAGTTCCAGCGTCAAATCCGGCAATGGGAAGAGACCGGCTCGCTCGGCCGCAAAAGCACCTACGGCTGGGATGAAGCTACCGGCACAACGTTTCCGCAACGTGAAAAGGAGGAAGCCAACGATTACCGCTATTTCCCCGACCCCGACCTGGTTCCGGTGGAAGTGGGAGAGGCGTGGCTGGCGGAATTGAAAGCCCAGGTGGGTGAATTGCCCGCCGCGAGGCGAAAGCGATATGTCGAGGCGCTCGGTTTATCGGCGACGGATGCGGCGATCCTCGCGAGCGATCGCGCCACCGGCGAATTTTATGAGGCCGCCATCGCTGCCGGCGGCGATGCCAAGCGCGTGAGCAATCTGATCCTGTCGCACGGCCGGCGATTGGCCAACGAGAAAAGCGTCGCCCTGTCGGAAATCGGCGTCTCTCCCGCGCGATTCGCCGAGGTGGCCAGGCTGATCGACCAGAACAAGATTTCCGCCAGCAGCGCCGGGGCAATTTTCGACAAGCTCCGCGAAAACGACGGCCCCATCGAGCAATTGGCCAACGATCTTGGCGTGACGCAGGTGAGCGACACGGGCGCCATCGACACGGCCATCGACGCCGTCATCGCCGCGAATCCCAAACCCTTGCAGGATTACCGAGCCGGCAAACAATCGGCGATGGGCGCGCTGGTCGGCATGGTGATGAAGAACGGCAAGGGATTGAATCCGAAAATGGTGCAGGAGGCGCTGAAGCGGAAATTGGGCGGCGCATGATGGAATGTTCCCCTCGCCCGGTACTCCGGGAGAGGGTTGGGGTGAGGGTCGTTTCTATGTCAAAGAAATCGGCGAATTCTAAATCCCTTCGATTGAAACCGGAAATTGTGGCCCGCGCCCGGCCCATTGCGGACAAGTATCAAATGATCATTTGTTTTGAAGATGGCGAGTATTACGGTCGGGGCGTCGAATTGCCTTTTGCATTCGGGGATGGCACGACAATTGAAAAATGCGCCAAGAATACGAGGGATGGTTTTATTGCTGCGGTGGCGAGCATGCTTCAGGATGGCCAAGTGCCCCCGACGCCGGTTGGCGAAGGGCGCCGCGATCAGCAAATCAGTATCCGCCTGGATAGCCTGGAAAAGCTCTTGTTGGATGCGAAAGCGAGGCGGTTCGGAACGGCGGGGATTTCAGAATACATTCGAGCCTTGGCTCGGTCGTAGGTTTTATGCCGGAGCCACTTATTTTACCCGCCAAACTTGACCTCAAGCGCGACGAAAAGCTGGAAATCCTCTGGAAGGACGGCCAACGCAGCGTCTACAAGCTCGATTATCTCCGCTCGATGTGCCCGTGCGCCACGTGCAAGGAGCAGCGGCTTGGGCAGGAACAGAGCAAATCGCTTCTGAAAATCCTACCGGGGAATTATGACAAGCCGCTCACGGTCGTGAACGCGGAGATGGTCGGGAACTATGCGCTGCGCCTCGACTGGTCGGACGATCACAACACGGGCATTTATTCGTTTGAGTATCTGCGCTCGATTTCGCCGCTGTGACATCTACAAATCCGCCAGCGCCTGCGACAGCCGTCGCACCTCGTGCAGCGCCATCCCCTTGAGTTTCGGCACGTGATCGCCGACGTGCGGCACGATGGCGTGGGCCACGCCCAGGCGCGACGCTTCACGCAATCGGATTTCGATTTGCGGCACCGGCCGCACCTCCCCGCCCAATCCCAACTCCCCCACCGCCAGCGTTCCGATCGGCAGCGGGCGATTGTTATGTGCCGATGCGATCGCCAGGGCGATCGCCAGATCGACGGCGGGTTCCGGCGTTTTGACGCCGCCGGCGACGTTGACGAACACGTCATCCGCCGCCAGGCGCATCTCGGCCCGTTTTTCCAGCACGGCGATGATCATGGCGACGCGGTCGGGCGAGACGCCGCTGGTCTTTCGCTTGGCCGCCCCAATCACGCTGGAGGCCGTCAGCGCCTGAACTTCGACGAGCAATACTCGCGAGCCTTGCATGGCCGCCGTGATGACCGAACCGCTCGGCTGGCCGCCGGGGCCGTATTGTTCGATGAACAGTTTCCCCGGATCGAGCACCTCCTTAAGCCCTTGGCCGGTCATTTCGAACAACCCCACCTCGTGCGTTCCACCGAAACGATTTTTTATGCAGCGCACAATGCGATGGGCGTGGAAGCGGTCGCCCTCGAAATACGCCACGGTATCGACGATGTGCTCGATGAGTTTCGGCCCGGCCAGCGTCCCTTCCTTGGTGACGTGGCCGACCAGGATAATCGCCGTGCCGCTGGTCTTGGCCAAATACACCAGGTCCATGCAGCAATCGCGAAGCTGGGTAATCGACCCCGGCGCGGCGGGGAGTTGCGGCTTGTAGATCATCTGAATGGAATCGACGACGGCCACGGCCGGCTGATGCTTTGCGATCTGATGCACGATTCGCTCGGCGTTGGTTTCCGCCAGCACCAGAAGCTGCCCCGATTTGACGCCCAATCTCCCGGCTCGCAGGGCGGTTTGCCGGGCGGATTCCTCGCTGGTGACGTACAACACCTTGCTGGCCGACCGCGACGAAGCCATCGCATGGGCTACCTGAAGCAGGAGCGTCGATTTGCCGATGCCGGGTTCTCCGCCGACGAGCACGACCGATCCGGGCACGATTCCCCCGCCCAGAACGCGGTCGAATTCCGCGATGCCGGTGTTCAGCCGCGGCGTCTGCGATTCGTCGATCTGGCCGATCGGCATCGCCTCGGCCGCCGCCGCCAGTTCTCCCCCAATCCGCTGGTCCCGCGCATCCGGCGCCGGCGGCGTGTACGCCTCCAGGCTGTTCCACGTCCCACAATCCGGGCATTTCCCTAGCCATTTCGGATGGATGCTCCCGCAATGATTGCAGAGAAACTGCGAGCGGATCTTGGACATGGCCCGCAAATGCTCGACGTTTCGAGAAACAAATGCAACCGTCCGACGAATCACGACAAATGCGCCGGCGGTAATGTTTGCAAAATCGACGCCTCTTCGGGGGCGATTTCCTTTTTCAGGATGCGCAGCGTGTACCACGGCAGCCACAGCGCGCATCGGCCGGTCACGGCCACGATCGTCCCCAAAATGATCCCGCGCAGCCCCAAATGGCCGTAGCGCACGAACGTGTAGCTCAAAACCACGTTGGCGATGCCCGCGATCAACACGGAGGCCGTGAACTGCCGGACTTTGCCGATGGCCAGGAGGACCGATCGGCCGACGGCGCTGCTTCCACCGATGACGGTGTGAATGAGCACCATCGGCAGGATCGCGCAGGTGGCCGCCATCGGATTTCCCAGCCAAAGCCGGAAGAACAACGGAGCCAGGAGCCAAAGGATCGGCGCCGCGGCCAGGAGGAGGAAAAACGTCGCCAGTGTGCCCCGGACGTAATAGCGCCGGACGAGATGCCCGTCGCCGGCGGCGTGCGCCATCGCCGCTCGCGGCAAAATCACCGACGCCAGGGCGCCCACCAGCAGCAGAGCGCCGCCGTCGATCTGCACGGCCGGGGTGTACACCGCGACCGTGGACAGGTCGATCAGATACAGAATCAACAGATTGCTGGTTGGGGCATAAAGGTAATCTGCCATTTGCGCCGCCACCACCGTTCCGCCGAAGATCAGTAACCGGCGCACCATTCCCGGATCGAACCGCCGCCACCATTTCTCGAACAGGCCGCTGCCGTGGCGATGGGACATAATTCCGCGGGCGATCAGAAGGATCACCGATCCGGCCACCAGCGCCAGTCCTGTCGCCCGCTGCCAGGGCAGATGAAATGCGTAAAGACCGATCGCGGTCCCCAGGCCCCAGATTGCCTCGTGGCTGGTGAGGAGCAGGTTGTCCAGGAAGATTTTTCCGGAGGTCTGCAATGCCGCGCCGGCGGCGTCGCTCATCAGCCGCACGAGCGTGGCGATGCCGACCATCAGCACCAATTCCGACGCCGCCCCGCCGCTTTTGAGGTTGGTCTGCGACGAGCGGAACAGCCAAGTGAAGCAACCGAGGAGGATGGCCCCCGCCAGGACCGTGAGCAGGGCCATCACGAATCCGTTGGCATATACGGCTTGGACAGCGGGGGTACGGTTGGGGGGCGGGGTTTCATACCCGATCACCGGCGGAACGGCGTGAGCCGCTACGAGGCCGTTGCGCGACTGGCGCATCGCTTCGGCGGTCATGCGGATGATGGCCGGACTTAATCCGATCGCCGCATATTCCAGGATCCCCACGGTCGATTGCACGATCGCCAGCAGGGCGAACGCCGGCTTGCCGGCGACGCGGAAGACGATCGCCGTCACCACGATCCACGCCAGCACGCGCGCCACCGTCAACAGGTAGGCTGAAAGGATGTCGCGACGAAGACTTGAGGCGGTACGCACGTGGGGCTTATTCTCTACGCCGCCAGCGCCGTTGGAAGGGATCGGGGCATTTCGGCCGTGGCCGAATTCGCGGCAGTCCGCAGGCCACGGCGGATCAGCAGCCCCGCCGCCGCCGCCAGCAGCGGAACGATCGGATGAATGCGCCATCTCAACGTGTGCTCCATGCCGACGATCAAGTACATGACGATAGGCAATATGTACAGGAGGCTAAAGATTCGGAAAAGCCATCGGTCTTCCGCGTTGAGGGGCGCCCCACAGGCCGCATCGCGCTGGCAGTCCGCCGCGTAGACCACAATGCCCACGCTGATCAAGAGCAAGTCGTAATCGAAATAAAATGGCATGAGCAGCGGCATGGCGATGATGGCAGCGGCAATGAGCCGATCCTGTCGCGACGCGCGGTGGGCGTTTGGCCTGGTTTTCACGACCAGAGCCAGCAGGGCGCCGAGCAGAGCCGCTTCACAAATGATCCAGAGAGTCATGACGGCGGGCGACGGAACGCCGACGGCATCATCCTGAATGGCCTTTCGCCAGAACGCCTTGAAAGTAACGTGCCGCGCCCAGCGATAGACGCTTTCTTCCTGCATCCAATGCAGATTCAGGGGCATTTGGAAGACAAACTCCTTAAGAGTTCCGGGCATGGTGAGTATGTTCACCAGCAGGAGGGACACGCAGGTCAAGGCGACGCCCATCAGAGCGCGGCGGCCTCGGCAGAGGCATAGCACGGCGGCGATGAGCGCTCCCACCTGTGGTTTATAGAAAAGCAGCCCGCAAACGACGCCGGCCCAAAAAGATTGATTGGCCCGCCAGAGTGAAATCGTTGCCGTCAACAACAGCAATGAGACGAAGGCATTTTGCCCGTGGCAAAAGACGAGAATGGCGGTCATGGAAGATCCGATCAGCATCGCCGTCAGCAGCCAGGTCTTCCAGCCGCCGCTGAGCATGCGGCACATCAGCGCGATCGAGATCGCCAGCGAAATCACGCTGATTGTCCACCAAAGGTGCAAAGCCGGGCGGAACGGCAGCGTCGCTAGCGGAGCGAACATCCATGCCGCAAACGGAGGGTTCCACCAGGGGCCGAAGCTCGTACCCAATTTCACGCCCGCATCGCGTCCGGTTTTGATTTCGAATGCTCGCGTGGCCGACAGGTCGTACAACTGCTCGTAATGCCCGGTCAGTGCGCAGGTCCCACCATAATAGAAAGGCAGAAAATCCAGGCCGATGTCCACCTTCTGCGTCTGGCCCCAACTCAAAACCCAACTACCGACAATGAACGTCAACATGAAACTGAAGGTGAGGCCGCCCGCGCGCCACAATCGAGCGCGAAGCCCAAGATGCAGGCCCAGGGTGCGGTCGATGAATCTCAGCAACAGCATCGGTATCGACCGTATCGGCGTAAAACCGGCCCCATCTTTTCAAAGCCATCCATTGCTGTTACCGGACGCTCAAACCAGTTGGACCCGCGCCCATTAGCACGCATCGGGTGTTTTGGGGGACCGTTCTTAAGTGGCGCGCCGCGGTCGCCGATGTCTGGGCGATGACACCGCGGCATTTGTTGACGGAGCGAGAGAATCCGGCGCTGTTGTCCATCGCGATACCGGCCTATAACGAGGCAACCATCATTCCGATATTGCGGGAGCGCATGGAAGAGTTCGCTCGCGCGCTCCCCTGCCCGGTCGAATGGATCGTCGTCAACGACGGCAGTTCCGACGAAACGCTGAATCTGCTGATGGAGTGGGCCGCCGTAGACCCCCGACTAAAGGTGCTGAGCCTGGCTCGGAATTTCGGTCACCAGGCGGCCGTGACCGCCGGCTTGGATGCCGCCGCCGGCGACGCCATCGTCATCCTCGACGCCGACCTGCAGGACCCGCCGGAGGTCATCCACGAAATGCTCGCCGGTTACCGGCAGGGCTACGACGTTGTCTACGGCCAGCGCGCCTCTCGAAAGGGTGATAGCCTATTCAAGCGTCTTACGGCGTGGGGATTCTACCGATTCATGCGCCGCTTCATTCACCGGGATCTGCCGGCGGATACTGGTGATTTCCGGCTGATTTCGCGGCGATGCCTGGACGCCCTGAAGTCGATGCGCGAAACGCATCGTTTCATCCGGGGCATGGTGGCGTGGGTCGGCTTCGCGCAGACCGCGGTGGTTTATCAACGCGCGCCGCGCGCTGCGGGCCAAACAAAATATTCCCTGCGCAAGATGCTGTGGTTCGCCTGGACCGCCGCGGTGAGCTTTTCGCCCGCGCCCTTGCGGGCAAGCCTGGGTCTTGGAATGGGGATCGCGCTGGGCGGAATTGGCTTCGGACTTTACGTGGTGCTGGGGCGATTGTTGGGGTGGTACACCCCGGCGCCGGGCTGGGCGTCGCTGATCGTGATTATTTGCATTATTGGAGGCGCGGTTCTCATCAGCAACGGCATCCTCGGCGAATACATCGGAAGAATCTTCGAAGAAGCCAAATCCCGTCCGCTTTACATCGTCAGCCAGTCGGTGAATTTCGACGCCCCCTCCACCGGGCCGCGCGCCGCCTCCGCCCGGCGCTCCGCGAAAAAACGGGCCTACGTGCTGCAATGATCCTCCTATTGAAATAAACCCCGGGTTGTGCCAGATGGAAGCGGCCTACACGCGAGAATACGAACACTACGAGAAAAACCACTGGTGGCATGTCGCGCGCGGTGAATTCATCCGCTGGGCCATCGACCATTACGTCAGTCCCGATCCACTAACACGCTGGCTGGACGTCGGCTGCGGGACGGGCGTGCTGATGGAACAGTACCCGCGTATCGCCGCGGATCACAAGATCGGCCTCGAAATGGACGGCCCCTGCGTCAACCGCGGCAAAGCCAAGGGCTTGGATGTCCGACAAACGACTGACCCCAACGACTTTCGATATGCCACCTTCGGAAAGTTCAACCTGATCACCCTCTGTGACGTCATTGAACACATCGAACGCGATGATCTGGCGATTAACGGCGTTCGCGAGGCGTTACTACCGGGCGGCATCGCATTGATCACTGTCCCAGCCCTTCCATCGCTTTGGTCATCACACGATGTCCGAAATCACCATTTCCGCCGATACGTCAGGGGAGGCCTCCTTCGGCTCTTTACGCCAGACCGCTGGGAGGTGCTGCATGCCACCTATTTCTCGTCGTTTCTCCTGCCGATCATCTGGACGTTCCGAACTGCCCGGACTTGGCTCAAGGGAACCGACACGGAGCATTGTGCGGATGATAAGAAGCTGGGCTCGCCCGTCGTCGATGCGCTGCTTCGGACGATTTTCCGCGCCGAATGTCGGTGCGCCCGGTTTGTATCGATGCCGCTCGGCAGTTCGTTGCTGCTGGTCGCCCGGCGCCGTCCAGAGGCGGTTCGATCAGAGAATCATGATTCCGTTTTGGTCCGCCCCTCCGTTGCGCCGGCGCTTCAGGCAAGCCATAGGTTCAATGCGAATCGCATCATACACAGCATAGACAGCAGCATCGCCAGGGGCGCGTAAATCCGATGCACGGTCGGTCGGCGACGGCCGACGATCGCCAGCATCATGTATGCTGGGAACAGGACGATGATGTATCGGTCGAGCGAACAGTATCGCGGTGAAGCAAGCATTACGCCGAACATGATAATCGCGAAGCAAGAGTAACACGGGCGCAGATTCCAGAGAGCGAGAATAATCAACACGGCGAAAAACACCGGCCCGACAAATTGCACCCAGCCGTTGGCGGAATGAAGCAGATCGTGAAGGGTGTACATGCCCCAGGCTTTTTGAGCGGTCACGAAAGCCAGGGGGCTGCCGAAGCGGTCCCATTGAAATGCCATCCATCCAAGGATCGCCGCCGGGCCACAGGCCAGCCAAAGAAGATCCCGCTTCAGCGTGAATTTGTGTTGATGGACATATTCGACAGCCAGCCCTGCGCCAAGGAGAACGCCGTCGGGGCGAGAGAGGGCCGCCAAGCCGAGCAACAGGCCGGCGTTTCGCCATCGATCTTTGCGCGCCGAGTAGAAGGCCATGATCGCAAGGGCCAGAAATAGGGACATCGGATAAATTGCGGTAAAGAAAAGTGAAGTGGGAAAGAGCATCAGATACCAAACCGCCCGGTTACCGATGATTTCATCGTATCCTTCCAACTGGATCAGTTTGACGAGATACGCCGCGGCCACCAGGAGAAAGATATTCCCGATGATGATCCCTGCGATGCAATAGGCTGGATCGCTTCCGCCGCCGAGCCAGCCGCCGACGCGCATCAGCGTCGGATACAGCGGAGCGAAGGGGATGCTGCATTGCGCGTTTGGAACGAATTGATATCCGTATTTGGCAATGGATAGATACCATAGGCCGTCGAAGTGTGACCACATATCGATAGCGGGAATAGACGTTGGCTTGTCCCAACCGATCAAGCGGGCCGAAGGAAGACATAGCAGAGCGTACCAGCCCGCCAAGAGCAGCAGACCGCGGGTCCAAGCAAAAGGAATAAGCACATTTTGCGCCAGCCATCGCCAGCTCTGTGCCTGCTGGCGGAGGCTGACGGACCAGGACACGCCGGTGCATGCCGGACCCTGTTGGGCGTGCATCTAATTTCTCCTTCGGTAGACCGTTTCTTTGCCCACCTGGGCCTCGGGACGATAATGAGATTGGACGTAATCGCGTAAATTGATCCACGCCTTGACGTAGTTTTGCTTACGTTTCGGATGCAGCCCCAGTTCTTTGATGTGGTTGCTCAACGCCTGGATGTACCAGTCGATTTGCGTCGGCAATAAAATGTATTTTGGCTGCCGCTCATCGAAATCCCGAAGAATCACGCGGCAATATTCCAGAGGCGTATCATCGCCGTTCACCCACAGAAAGGTCATCGGATACCGCGAGCCGGGCCGCAGGTCGGTTTCGATAAGCAACCGCATCATGCCGTCTTCCCACACCGCATCGCCCTGGGCCGCGTGGGCGGCGAGATATTGGCTGGCCGGCAGTCGTCCCAGTGGATTGTGCGCGTCGTCCAGCACCATCCCGGCGCCAACGGCGGAAAGGAGCATGGGCAACGCCAGCGCTGCCAGCAGCGGCACTGCGCGGTCCTTGCGGGGAATTAGCCCAAACAACAGGCTCGCCGGCGCCGCCAGAACCAGAAAGTGGTACGCGTACATCCTCCGCTGCGCCGCCACGCCGGCGCACTCGAGCAAAAGCCACGTCACCGCGAAGATCGCAACGCTCCGATTCGAATGCCAAGGAAGGCGATGTTGTGGCCTGCGAAACACCACGCCTCGGATCAGCAACGGAAATCCAAGGATGAGAAGCACGATGACCGGCTTGCTGAGGTCCCAGGGTTCCCAGGGTGAATTGGCCGCGTATCCAGCGATCTGCCGCCAGATCGCCGGCATGCTGCCGAGCAGGTCCGCGGCGCGAAGATATGCCAAGGTGGCGGCGGTGGGGATCGCCAGGCCCGCCGCGGCGGCGGCGGCATGGGCCGCCAATCGCCGTCGCCGGTAGATCAGGGCAACGGCCAATGCCCCGAGCACCGCCAGCCCCGACGGCTTGAGCATCGCCGCAGCGCCAGCCGACAGGCCGGCCAGAAACGAATCTCTCGCGTCGTCGCCGCCCAACGCTTCCAACCCGGCCGTCGCCGCCAGAATGCTGAAAAACGCCTGGAGCGTTTCCAGTTGAAACCCGCCGTACACCGCGAAATTGAAATTCAGATAGACCAGAGCGAACAACCCCGTCGGCCAGGCGGCGTGAATTCCGATGTTCCGCCGGGCCGACCGTGCCAGCAGATACGCGCCGGCAACTCCCATCGCCGTTTGCAGCAGCACGTACCCCGGCCAGCAAGCGCCGAACGCCCGCCAACACGCGCTGGTCATCAGTCCGACCGTGGGAAACTTGTTGTCGATCAACTCGGCGCCGATCCGGCCGCCCTGGCTGACCAGCTTGCCCATGTAAATGAACATCGCCCCGTCGGGATCGAACGGACGAACCAGAAAACTGAGCCGGCCCACCAGCGCCGGAAGGACGCACAGGCCGATCAACAATCCCATGGCCCCGCGAGCGCGGTCGCCCCCACGCGTATGAGTTGCAACCTTCTCTGGCAATGCGCAGACCGTCACACGATTGTTATCGGCAGCCGCGGACGGGTCGTTGATTTCAAAATTTGCTCACAAAATCAGAAAAGGAGCGGCTTTCCGAGCTTCCGCCGAACCACCTGCATCTGGCCCATGTGCATGGCAAAATGCGACGGCAGCAACTGCACCAGATGCCCCATCGTCGGACACATGCGACGCATGCGCTCCGGCGCCGGTTTGTCCAGGTCGGCCGGCTTGGCCGCCTTGACCCACGCGATCGTCGCCGCGCGCGTCTTGCTCAACTGATCCAGCAGTTCAGCCTTGGTTCCGAAAAACTTGGGATCGTCCTTCCCGCAAGTTTCCTTCGAGAATTTCTTTTCGTAACCCTCGGGCAATTTGTATGCGCCGATCATGTTCGCTTCGGCGGCTGCCAAGTGGCCCAATTGCCAAGCCGTGTGGTTCGCTCCGGGACAGGGCCGAACGTAAATGTCGGCATCCGAAAAATCGCTGAGCGTTCCCATCAGCATTTCCAGATTGCCTTTCAGCACGTCGGCGGTGAGTTCCTGTGATGTCATGACGTTTCTCCTGGTAAAAAAAGGATTGCGCGGGGTTCGGTATCCGCGGAATTATATTGCAGCCTGGCAGGAATTGCACCATTGCCGCCACATCTGCCGGTACGCCTTTTCGACGTTGCAGGCAAAACGCCGGGCGTTCATCAGGGGCGACGCGAGCATCCGCTGGCGAAGTGTGCCGCGCAGCTCCGCTAGGCGGCCGGGCGATTCGGCCAGCGTGACGGCGGTCTGGACATACTGGCGCGGCCGGCGGGCGGCCAATTCGGGCACGCCGACGTTCGAGAGAATGCTTTTCCCCCCGCGTCCGACGGCCGTCTGGCCGATTAGGCTCACGACCGGCACGCCCATCCACAGTGCATCGCACGTCGTGATTCCGCCGCCGTACGGGAACGGGTCCAGGGCGACGTCGATCCGGCCCCAGGTCTGCACGTACTGGCTCCACGGCTGCTTGGCGAGGAATTCCAGCCGGTCCGGCGAGACGCCGCCGGCCGCAAACCGCTGCCGCACGGCATCAAGATGCGAACCCGGATAGGAATGGACGATCAAGCGCGATCCCGGCACGCCCGCCAAAATCTCCGCCCACAAATCCAGCGCGCCCGGCGAAACTTTCGCGAAATTGTTCAGGCATCCGAACGTCACGAACCCGTTGGCTTGGCACGGCGGCGGCACCGGCTCGGGCGTCGGACCGGCGCACCCGTAACACCAATACGTCTCCGGCAATCGGATCGTCTGTTCGCAGTAGAGCGACAAATCTGAATCCGGCGGATCGAGATACGGATCGGACAAGCGATAGTCCATCGCCTCCAGTCCCGTGCCGGCGCAATATCCCAGGTAACTCACCTGAACCGGCGCCGGCTTGCGGGCGAAGACCAGCAGCCGGTTGTGCGCCATGTGAAGCGACAGATCGACCAAGACGTCGATCCGATCGGCGCGGATGATCTCGGCCAGCTCCTCGTCGGTGTGCACGGCGACGTTTCGCCAGACGTCCGCGTGCCCTCGCAAAATTTCCGTGAACGGATCGGACCGGATGACGCTGGAATAACAGTGGATTTCGAATTCCTTGCGATCGTGCTCGCTCAACAGCGGTAGCAGGTTTTGCCCGACGACGTGCTGGCGAAAATCGGGTGAGACGTAGCCGATTTTCAACGGCCGATCCGGCGAAGGATCGTTGCCGTGGGGCCGGATGAGATGCGTCAGCGGCCGGGCGTGCTTTTCGTTCCAGAGCCGCTGTTGCCGCGCCAACTCCGGCGGATCGTATCCCGCGTGAAACGACAGGAGATACACCAGATTGCTGTGGACCGCGGCGCTATCCGGCTGAATCTCCATCGCCCTTTCGCACCAGTCCAGCGCTTCATCCATCAATCCCTGCTCCTTGAACGCGACGCCCAAGTTATTGGCCGGCTCAATGGAATTGGGGTCAAGCTCCAGGACCCGGCGATAAGCAGCGATCGCGCCGTCCAGGTCCGGCTTGGCCAGCAGCGCCCGGCCGAGGCAGGCGATCGGGCGGAAGTCCTGCGGCAACAGTTCGACGGCCCGGCGGTACGCGTCGGCAGCTTCGTCCCACCGCCCAAGCTCGTAAAACCCATCGCCGATCGACATTTGCGTCTCGGCGTGATCGGGTCGGGCCTCGGCGACTTGCAGTTGGACCGCCAGAGCTTGGTCACGCTGGCCGTTGCGTTCGAGCGCATTGGCCAGATTGATTTGCACGTCCGTCAGGCCAGGATTGATTGCCACGGCCTTCCGATATGCCGTGATGGCCAAACCCAGATCGCCCATGGATACCAGCGCATTCCCGACATTGTTGTACGCCTCGGGAAATTCCGGCCGCAGTTCGAGGGCTGTGGCCAAGGCGGCCAGCGCGGGTTCGATCTGCCCGCCGCCGTAGAGCGCCGCGCCGAGGGCATTGTGAATTTCCGCATCTTGGGGCCGGCGCTCGGCAGCGGCGCGGTAGGCTTCGATCGCTTCGTCCCATCGCCCAAGCCTGGACAGCGCATTTCCAAGGTTCACGCGCGCATCGGTCAAATCGGGATTGATCTCCAGGGCCAGGCGATAGGCCGCGGCCGCCTCCTCGGTCCGGCCGAGCCTTTCCAGCACCACGCCCTGGTTGGCGCGGTATTCCGCCGCCAGCGGATCGGCCTCGACGGCCCGCTCCATCCAATTCAGGGCTTTCTCGTGTTCGCCGCGATCCGAGCAAATCAGGCCGAGCAGATGCAGGGCCTGGGCATTTTCCGGCTGATTCGCCAGCGCCTGGCGGCAAAGCGCCTCGGCGCCGGCGGGGTCTTGGGCGCGATGACAATTCATCGCCGCTTCGATGGTTTGTTGCACCGAAAGCTCTGTCATGTGAGATGCCCTGTCATGTGAGATGCCGGGCCGGGGAAAACAGGATCGTTTGCTGCACGAGCTTGCGAATGGTTGTGCCTTGGACGAGGATCGAGAAGCAGACGACGCCGTAGGTGATGGCCACGATCAAATCTCGCTCCGGGCTTACCGGCAGTGAAAGCGCCATGGCCACGGCCAGGCCGCCGCGAAGGCCGCCCCAGATCAGGATCGACACCGTTCCCCAGCCGATCCGCGGGATGAACGGCAATACCGTCGCCGATCGCGCCAGCAGAACGATGGGGATGGCGATGATCGCCGCCAGAAAATGCCGCGGCGTATACGGCATGACCAGCACCTCCGCGCCCATCAGCACGAATAACACCGCGTTGAGCACCTCGTCGATCAGCTCCCAGAACCGTTCCAGATCGACGTTGACCTGCTCGGACATTCTGAACAATTTGCCTCGGTTGCCGATCAACAGACCGGCAACGACGACGGCGATGGGCGCCGACATATTCAGCGCCGACGCCAGGGAATAGGTCCCCATCACCAGCGACAGCGTGAGAAGGACTTCAACCTGGAAATTGCGGGCCTGCTTGAGGAGATGATAAATGAACAACCCCGTGCAGAACCCCAGAACGGCGCCACCAACCGCCTCTTGCGCCAGCATCCGGCCGACGCCGAGGAGGGTGATTCCACCTGGCGCGGCGGCGGCGTGCAGGATCGTCAGAAACAACACCACCCCGACGCCGTCGTTCAGCAGCGATTCCGACGAAACCACGGTGTCGATCGCCTTGCCGGCGCCGGCCTGGCGCGTCACCGCCACCACCGCCACCGGGTCCGTCGGTGAAATCAGCGCGCCGAACAATAGACACCCGAGCCATGGCAGCGGCATTCCGATCAGGCCAAGCCCCCAGTGCGCAAGTCCCGCGACGATGAACATCGACGCCGCCGTTCCCAACGTGGCCAGGGCCGTGGTAATCTTCCATTGCCGCCGAAGTTCGTTGAGGTCCACCGTCAACGCGCCGGCAAAGAGCAGAAAGCCCAGCATCCAGGTCAGCAGGGCATCGCCAAATTGGATGCGCTGGAGGAATTGGCGGGCGGCCGAGCGAACGCCAAGCCCCAACTCGCCCAGCCCGATCATCGCCAGCGAGAGCAGCAGCGCGATCAACATGACGCCCACGCTGGCGTGCAGGCGCATGTAGCGGTGGTTGAAATAGCTCAGCAACGCCGTCAAAGTCAGCAGGATCGCTATGACGTCGAAGAGCTTCATTGATCGCAAAAGATATAGAGGCCGGCCAAATGAAAAAAGCCCATTGCATCCAAGGCGGGTTGATTCTTACGATTCTGCTTATGTTTGCACAACATAAATCGGCATCGGCGGTCAATTCCGACGCCCCGGGGACGGGGCAGAACTCGTTTTGGGTCTACATCGGCACCAAGACCCGCCCGCCGGGCAATAGCAAGGGCATTTATCTCTATCGGCTCGACGCCGCTTCGGGCGCCTTGGCGGAACAGGGCCTGGCCGCGCAGATCGACGACCCCGGCTGGCAAGTCATCGCCCGGGGCGGGAAATTCCTCTACACCTGCGCCACGTCCGATAATCATCGCACGTCCATCGCCGCCGCCTTTCGCATCGACCCCCAAACCGGCGCGCTGACTTTCCTCAATCAGCAGGCCACCAACGGCCAGGATACCACGCACATCGACGTTGACCCGGCGGGCTCCTGCGCGGTGACGGCGAACTACAATTCCGGCGACATGTCGGTGATGCCGATCAATCCGGACGGCACGCTGGCGGCGCCTTCGGCGGTAATCAAGCACACCGGCTCCAGCGTCAACCCGGACCGTCAGCGGCATGCATATCCCCATTCGTGCAACTTCGATCCCAGCGGCCAATTCGTGCTTGTGCCCGATCTGGGCGTGGACAAGGTCTACATCTATCGTTTCGACCCCTCGTCCCGTTCGCTATCCCCCGCCGATCCCTCGACCGTTTCCGTTCCGCCCGGCTCCGGCCCGCGGCATCTCTCCTTCCATCCCAACGGCAAGATCGCCTACCTCATCAACGAAATGGGCGGCACGGTGATCGTCTATTCCTGGGATTCCTCCCGCGGCCGGCTTCAGTTTCTGCAAACCGTCTCGACTCTTCCCCCGGATTACCAGGGCAACAACACCTCCGCGGAGGTCCGCATCCACCCCAACGGCAGATTCCTGTACGCCTCCAATCGCGGCCCGAACGACATCGCGATCTTTACGGTCGATCCCGCCGATGGGACGTTGAAGCTTTTGGGATTCGAATCGACCCGCGGCAAAGGCCCGCGCGATTTCGCCCTGGACCCCACCGGCAGTTTCCTCTTCGCCGCCAACCAGGATACCGATACGGTCACGGTTTTCCGCGTCAACCCGGACACCGGTTTGCTGTCCTACACCGGCCAGACGCTGTCCGTGCCGACGCCGATTTGCGTGAAGTTTTTGGGGGTTGGGAAATAGGACCGTCGCAAGTGACCTGGGCTTCCGCTCAAGAGGGCTTGACTTATTTACATAGACAGGCTATATACTGAGGCATGGCTGCCATCAATGGTGACGCCCTTCGCGGGCATTTGGAAGCGCTTGTCCTTTCCGCATTGCGGCGAGGGGATGCGCATGGTTTTGAAATCCTCCGGCGTCTGGAAGAAGCGGGTTCCGGAGCGCTGAAGCTCAAGGAGGGATCGCTCTACCCGGCGCTTTACCGTCTGGAGGCGGCGGGAATGGTCAAGGGGGAATGGGAGGACGGCGCCAGCCCTCGCCGCGGGCCGCGGCGGCGGACCTACCGGCTGACTCAAAAAGGCCGGCGGCGATTGAACGAAGCGCGCGGTGAGTTTCATCAGTTTGCCGCCGTCATCGGCGGAATTCTGGGGGCGGCCGTATGAATGACCCACAATTGAAAGATTTTCAGGCCCATCTTCATCGCGTGATCGACTCGATCGCCGCCCGCCCGGGGCGAAAACGGATCATGCGCGAGGAATTGTTCGGCCATCTGCTGGAATGTCATCAGGCGGAACTGAGCCGCCAGCCGGATGAACGTGCCGCCGTCCAGGCAGCGATCAATCGACTGGGAAACGTTGATGAGCTTCGAACGCAATTGCAGGCATCCGTCCCGTTTTTCGAGCGCACGCTGTTCGCGTGCTTCAATCGAAAGGAGACTCTTATGTCGCGCTGGCTTTGGGTTGTCGCCGTCGTCGGGTTTGTGGCCGGAGTGAGCATCGGCTTCCCGCACCATGAACAGTTCGCTCTGGGGTGCGCGGTTCTGCTCTGCGGATTGGCTCTCAGCCATCTTTTCCTAAAGGGGAACGTTTCGCCACACCGGATTGGACCGCGCTTACTCATGCTCGCGGGGTTTTTCGTGGTATTGGTTGGCACGGGGGTTGTCCTGCCGGCCATGGCGAAAATCAAGCACGAAGGAACTTTTGGAGCCCTCGCCCTGGAGAATGTGGCGATGGGAGCGCTGATCGCATTGAGCGGCTTGGGATTCATTACCGCCGCAATCAGGACGTTCCGCGCACGGCCCGTGTAAAGGCGCGGCTTATCGGAAAATTGGAGTATCCGCATGAAAGAGCTGATGATTCATGTCGAACGAATCGTCCGTCCCGTTCGCGCATTTCAATCTCGAAAGCTGAGCATGCGTCGGGAATTGCTGGCCCACCTGCAATCGGCGGCCGAAGAGGAACAAGCTCATGGCCTCGACGAGCCAACTGCGATGAAAAGATCGATGGAACGGCTCGGAAATCCGATCGAATTGACACGGCAGCTCCAGAGCACCGTCCCCTGGGTCCAGCGCCTCTTGCTTGCCAGAATCCCGGTCTCGAAACCAGTCGAACGATGGGAAGTGCAAAGCGCCCGCCGGCTGTATGGAGGCGCAATTACTTTGCTCCATATATCGATCCTGTCCGCGGTTGCGGGGCTGCTAAGCGCCGTACCCTCTTCTATGGCCGCCCCGGTGAGAAACAGCTTGACGAACTCGGGCGTCGAACCGGCCCATCCTGGGCCATTTTTCCTTGGCGTTCTGATTATTTGGCAAGCGATAGTCTTTATGTCGTTTCGATATGTCTTGGCCGCGGCCGATCCGCGCAAGCGGCCGGACCTGCTCGCCACGCTGAGACGCGCTGGCGCCGTGGTTATCCTGCAGATTGCGTTCACAATCGTCGCTACCGTTACCGCATTGGATCGGGCGCCGACATTTGCCGAAATCATCGGCACCATCGCAGTTGCGTCCATTCTTCTGCTTGGTTCAATGCTAATTGCGCACAAGGTTGCCTCGTTACGGCGACCCTACGATGAGTGGCTGACGCTCGACCTCGCCGGGTAGGCGGGCGTTCGATCGCGACTCATGCGGGAATCACCTGCCGGTAGTTGTCGATCATTTCCTTGGCCAGTTGAGGCCAGGTGAATCGGCTGATGACAAGTTGGCGGCCGTTTCGGCCCATTTGGCGGGCGGCGGCGGGATCGCCAAGCATGGCGGCAATTCCGGCGGCGATGGAACGAGCATCCAGATTGGCGACGGTGCCGGAGTTGGATTCTTTCACTTCGGGGAAATGACATCCGGGGGTGATGACGACTGGGGCCTCACACGCCAGCGCTTCCAGGACGGCGATGCTGAATCCTTCGTGCCGGCTGGGGTGGCAGAAGCAATCGCAGTCGCGTAGTGCGGCGAGTTTTTGGGGGCCGTAGAGGGGACCGACCAGATGCACGCGGGGGGTGATGCCGAGGCGGGCGAGGCGAGCCTCAAAATCGGAGCGAGCCCCATCATCGGGTCCGGCGACGACCAGACGGGCGTCGGGGAATTTGCGGGCGACGATGCCGAATGCCTCCGCCAGGATATCGAGACCTTTCTGGTAATGGAGCCGGCTGAGGAAAAGAACGACCTTGCCGCCGGCGAGTTCCGGGTGCTCGGCGCGGAATGCACCTTTTTCCGGAAGGGGATCGAACTCTTCAAGGAAGATGCCGTTGGGGATAATTTTGGCTGGCGGCGTCAGGTGCAGGCCTTCGGTCAGCCGGTGCTCGTCGAGGTTGCCGTAGTGAAGGAATGCGGCTTGGTTGAGCATTCGTTTGTATCCGAGCGCTAGCGCGATCTTTTTCTTCAAACGGCTCTGGCCAAGCGACCAAGGGTTGAGCATGCCGTGGAGTGTGACGACATAGGGCTTCCCCAGTTTTTCGGACAATCCGGCGATCGCGAAGATCAGCGGATCCCATACTCCGTGCAAATGAACGAGGTCGAAACGCTGGAGAAACGGCTGCAACCGGCGGCGGGCGCCGCGGGCGAAAAAACGCTCCGCCTTCGTCAGCGGGGGAAGATATTCAAATTTCACGTTTTCAATATGGGGAATCGTCTTCAAGGCGGCGGAGATTCTGGCGTCAGCGTTGGGGAACCGGTAGGAGACGATCTCCAGGTCGCAACCAAGCGCGGACTGGGCGGCGGCGAATCGCGCGGCGATCATGGGAGGACCCCCGGTAACCGGATCCATGGATGGGATGACGTGCAGTATTTTCATTCAATTCGAGCTTTTTCGTGCGAGTACAACCTGCCGATAATCATCCACCATCTGCCTGGCGATTTTTGGCCAGGTAAATCGATCAACCACCAGTTCTCGGCCATTTTTGCCCATTTTCGCAGCGGCATCGGGGTCGCGAAGGATCGTGCCGATAGCGGCGGCGATGGCAGGAGCATCAAGCTCGGCTACGATCCCGGCGCGGCTGTCGCTCACCTCGGGAAAATGGCAGCCGGGTGTGATCACCACGGGCGCCTCGCAGGCCATGGCTTCGATGATGGCAAGGCTGAATCCCTCCTGACGGCTTGGCAGGCAAAAACAATCGCAATCGCGAAGCGCCGCCAGCTTTTGCGCTGCGTAGATCGGGCCCACCAGGTGAACGCGATCGGCGATCCCCAGCCGCGCGATTTGCGATTCCAACGACCCCTGGACGCCGTCGTCCGGGCCGGCCACGACCAGATGCGCATCGGCGAATTCGCGGCTCACGATCGCAAACGCATCCGCCAGAAGATCCAGCCCCTTTTTGTAATGCAGTCGGCTGAGGAAAAGAACCAGGCGCGCTCCGGCGATTTCAGGGATCGCCGCGCGAAACGCTCCCTTTTGGGGCAAAGGATCGAATTCTTGAAGGAAGATTCCGTTGGGAAACACCCGCGCCGGCGAGGTGAAATGCAACTGTTCGACAAGATCGCGCTCGTCGGCGTTGAGAAAATGCAGGAAGGCCGCGTCGTTCAACATCCGGCGATATCCCAGCGCCAGCGCCAGCCGCTTCTTCCATCGCTTTTGCGCCAGCGACCAGGGGTCGAGCATTCCATGTGGCGTGAGAACGAAGGGTTGGCCACGTTTGGCCGCCAAGGTGCCGACGGCATGGATCAACGGGTCCCATACGCCGTGCAGATGGATCATGTCGAATTGGTTGAGCATCGGCTCCAGGCGCCGGCGAGCCCCGCCGGCCAGGAATCGCCCCGCGCCGGTCGGTGAAGGAAGGTATTCCAATATCACGTCGGCGATATTGGGAATGTTGCTCAAGGACGCGTTAATTCGGGCCTCGGCATCGGGGGAGCGGTAAGAGACGATTTGCACCTGACATCCCAGCGCCGCCTGCGCGGCCGCCAGTCGTGCCGCCACCATCGGTGGGCCTCCCATTGCCGGATCCAGCGATGAAATGGCGTGTAGAACTTTCATTCAATGCCGAAAGAGCCGATGGTCATATCCGGGCCGTCATTGCCGGGCCGCCGATGAGGATTGTATCAGTCCCCCCAAATTTCCGACATCGGAAGCACCCGCTATGATTACGGCCGAAAGCCCTTGACGACATCGGTCCTTGGCGTTGGAGTCTCCAGCACGTGAAGCGTTTCCTCAAGTCAACCGCGCGGGCCGTCAAATACGGTTCGTTGAAATGGATGGCGGATCGGCGCATTGCCCGGCGCGATGTCGACGATTCGGCGGCGCGCGCGGTGCAATCGGCGTATCTGATCGGCTGCGGCCGTTCCGGCACGACGGTTTGCGGCGAAGTCCTGCGGCATCATCCGCAGGTCTGCTATTTTTTTGAGCCCTACCATCTCTGGGCAACCATCGATCCCACCATCGACGTGCTGAACCTGTATCATATCGGCGCCTCCAGTTTTCTGTTGGACGGGGATCGATGCACGCCGGAATCGCAACGACGATTCAATCGGCTGCTGCTGGATTCGGCGCGCCGGTCCGAAGCGGAGGTGATGTTGGAAAAGACGCCGTTCAACGCCTGCCGGATCGGCTATCTCGACGCGATCAGCCCCCATTGCAGATTCATTCACCTGGTGCGCGACGGCGTGGACGTGGCCCGGTCGATCGATCGCCTCTCGCGCGACCGGGGTTATGGGATCGTCGGCAAGCCCGACCTCAACCGATGGTGGGGCCGCGCCGGTTCCAAATGGACCGCTCTTTACACCGACGGATCCGCCAACAATTATTTTGCCGATGAATTGCCGCAACTGTTGAGTTATGAATCCAAGGGCGCATACGAATGGCTTGCCAGCCTGGGCGAAGTCGACCGCTGGAGAAGCCGGTTGGGCGACCGCCTCCTGGAGATCACGTACGACGAGCTGACCGCCAAACCCGAGCAAACCCTGAAGCGGATCTGCGATTTTCTATCGCTTCCCGTGGATGAAAAATGGATTCGCCGCAACCTCAAACGCATCGATCAGGCCCGGCGAAATTACGGCGCTCCGCTGGTTCTTCCGCCGAAGATGGCCCAGGCGTTCAACCGCATGCAGGAGCGGTTTAACTTTCCCAACCGCGCCATCTCCGGGCTGCCGCAATCCCCCTCCCCGGTGCGCGTTGCGATCGTTTCCAACGAGCCCACCCCGTATCGGCTCCACGTATTGCAGCGCCTGGCCGACGAACTGAAGGGGGTTGAGATCCACAACGTCTTCACCCACACGGTCTCCGATCCCAGCATGCCGTGGCAAATGCGCATCGGGGCGCATCTGAATCCGATCTTCCACCCCAAGAACCACATTAGGTCCGCATTGCCGATTTCCTGGCGGCACGTCCGGCTCTTCCGCGACATTCGCGATCATTTCGTCCGCGGCGAAATCCAACTCGTGATCCTGCTTGGATACAACGACCTCACGCGCGTGCTGTTGATCCGCTGGGCGCGGCGGGTGGGCCTTCCCGTTCTTCTGACCGCGGACTCCAACGTCTTCGGTGATGCCAGGACCCCGTGGTGGCTGCGATTCCTCAAGCGGCGTTACATTCGATGGGTGCTCAGGCGCATTTCCGGCCTCATGCCCATGGGAAGCTGCGGCCGGGCTTATTTTCGAAGTTATCTCGACCACAATCTGCCCGAATTCCTCTTCCCCTACGAACCGGATTACCAATCCCTCCGGGTCGTCGATCCGAAACGGGTCGAGGCCTTCCGCCACAAGTACGGCCTGGCGGAGGGCCGAAAACGCCTGCTTTATTGCGGCCGGCTCGTGAAGGTCAAGCGGGTCGACGTCCTTTTGGAAGCCTTTGCGCGGGTGGCGCTTGCGCGGCCCGATTGGGATGTCGTCATCGCCGGCGACGGCCCCCTGTTGAAAACCCTGCAACGATCCTTGAGCGACGCCGTGCAATCGCGCGTCAAATGGCTGGGGTTCCTTCAGTTCGACGAGGTTGTCCTAGCCTACCACGCCTGCGACGTGCTGGTTCATCCAAGCGATTACGAGCCGTGGGCGCTGGTGATCAACGAGGCCGTCGCCTGCGAGCTTCCCATCATTGCCACATCCGTCGTCGGGGCGGCGGTGGAGTTGGTTCGGCATCGCGAAAACGGGCTGATCGTTTCGCCCCGAAGCGTCGAAGCGATGACCAATGCCATTTGGGAGATCACGCGAACCGACCGCTGCCTTGAAATGAAGGCCAACGCCCTACCCATGCTCGAATCCTGGAAACGCGCCGCCGATCCCGTCGAAGGCATCCGAGAGGCCCTGCGACACTTCGGCCTTATCTGGCGGCAGCCGGTTGAGCCCGCCACGCGCCTTGATTCGGCTTTGCCCCCGATTGCAAATACGGACCATCGCCCGGCGCATTTTTCGCCCGCCGCGGCCCTGGCGCAATCGCAAAATATTCCGCGACACCCCGGATCACCGGATCAAACTTGACGCCTCGATCCCGACCACGCCCTCACGGCTGTTTCGAATCGTCTTCAGGGCCGAAGAATTCTCGCGGCCGCAACAGCGCGGCGCGCCATTGGCGGGAGACGCTGGCGTATCCGTATCGCGCCTCCGTCCAGTGATGCAGCCGAACCGCGTCGATCCTGCCCGCCCGCAACAGTCCCGCCACTTCACGCAAGCCCGTCACGAATGCGCCCCAATCGATCGCCGTAATCCTCACGTCGGGATTTTCGCGCCCGAACTCCGCGCTGCCGCCCACATTAGTCGACACAATCGGCACGCCCCGCTGCATCGCTTCTACCAGCACAAGCGGCAACCCCTCCCAACGGCTGGGCAATACCACCACGTCGGCGGCGCTCAGAATGCCGTCCAATTGATCGCTTTGGTATGGTCCGTGGAGCGTCACGATGTTCTCGACGCCATTTTCCGACGCCATTCGTCTGAGCTTCGGGATGAGACTTCCGCTGGCGTCATAGCCATGGATGTCAAGCCGCGCAGGCCTGATGGGGCCGGTTGCCGTGAGGTTCTTCCACTCTTGGACCAGAACGTCGGGACGCTTGTGTTCGATCACCCGGCCCATATAGACGAAGCGCAATTCACGATCGCCCGCCGCGGGACGCGGCGACGGAGGCGGACATGGCCGACCCGACGTCAAAAAGGGAATCACCTTGACCGGAATGTTCCCCACAAAGGGCCGAAACTGGTCGGCGACGGCCGCCGAGTTGGCGACCACGCCATCCGAGGCAAGCGCGCAACGGCCGCGCACGTTATCCGGTTCCGGATCGCACAAGACTTCATGATAAACCGTCGCCACCGCTCGTCCGAACCAGCGACGCGCCCAGAAGTGGTAATTCCCCTCCCCAATCAAATACAGGCACGTCGGCGCCCGCCAGGCCCACAGCGGAAGCGCCGCGGCCGCGTAGGCGCGGGCAAGGCGTGAAAGGCCGGCACCTCCAGTCATCCAGCGTGGCGGAGTCTTCACCCGCACGCCCGCGGCCTCGACGTCTGCGATCTCCGGTTCCGTCCATCCCCGGTTGGTTGCCACGATTGTGACCTTGGCGCCCGTTCCGCTCAGCATCTTGCTCAGCAGTACCAGGTGCGTCTTCACCCCACCCGCGGCCAAAAACCCCGCGCTGATTACAATCGACGCGCCCGATCCGTCCGAATCCGACCTTTCTATCCCTTTCATCGGAGTGCCTCAGGCCGAATCACCCGGCCGATGAAAGATGACCAATTCATATCCATGGGCCGCCAGCGCTTCACCCAGTGGCGCCAGCCCAACCGACCCCAAACCATCGAACAGTTCCTGTCGCTGGCCGCTTGTCCCCGTGTGAAGTTCCATGAAGATCGTTCGCACGCGTTTGAACAAATCCAGGTTATGGCGAACCAGATCGAATTCGCCGCCTTCGATATCGATCTTCATCACGTCAATCGTGCGGTCGCCGATCAACGACGGCAAATCCAGAAATTCGACCACGTGAGGCCGGCCGCCGGGCAACGGATTCATGCTCGCGGTCAGATAGTTGTCGCGTTGGACCCACAGAGTGGCGTTACCCGTTTTCTTGCCGAGCAGATTTTGTTTGATGGTGGTCCTGGCGCCAAGGCCGGCCGTCTGTATGTTTCGCTGCACAACGCCGGCAAGGGCGGGATTGGGTTCGATCAGCAGGTACTCGGTTTCAGATTTCCCATAGAGGCTGAGCAGACATTTCTCCGTCAGAAGCGTGAAGTGCCCGCAATGGGCGCCGCAATCAACGACCAGTTTCGGGGCGGGCCTGATCCACTGAAAAACCTGCCAGTAAAACGGATCGCAGAAAACGTCCTGAAAACTCGCCCACGCGAATTTGCTGTCAATGGCGACCCAGGCGCCCGGCCAAAGCCTGAACGAGCAAGTGATCCAGCGGCCCAGCCGACGATACAAAAAACTCCGAAATTCCATCGACATGGAAGACCTGTTTCACTCTAATTTCCGCAGACACCCGGCCGCAGGAATGGAGCAGTGCCAGCCGCCGCCGGGGAATCAAGCGTATTCGCCGTAGGCGACAACCGGCTCGGACGCCTGGCCTCCGTAAAACACCTGCATGAATTTGATCGCCAGTGCAATGAACCCAATTCCGATGAGCAGCGGATATAAGTCCTGCGGCGTCAGATCGCGGAAGCACCGAAACAGCCACGCCGCCCAGCCGAGGGCGAACATGACGCTCAGCGGCCGGCGCTTGTTTAACCACAAGATTTCCTCGCCCAGTTTGCAAAGCCATCCAAACACCAGTCCCGTTTGGATCACTCCGGGAAATCCGTACCTGTAATATGCGATACACGCGATGGACGGCGTGACGGTCCCCCCGATGACCGTTCCAGAGTTTACTCGGGTGTTCGCAGCCGTCCCTCCGCTGACCATCCTGTTGAACCACTGCGAGGCCTCGTCGATCCCCGGCTTGTTATGCCACAAAACCCGCGGAATCCATCCGATCGCGAAGCGATACACGATGTCGGGAATCGGGAGAATATACGTCGCGCCCGGAAAACTATCTTTCGCCAACGCGAAAGTTGACCCAAAATATTTGTACCCGATCAGGCCTTCGGAAAACATGTCGTTTCCCTGGCTCTTGAAGATGCTCACCTTGTGCACGTCGACGCCTTGGAGTCCGACGCCGCGAAATGTCCCCTGAATCTGAATGACAAATAACGTGAAAAATAAAAATAGTGCGGAATAGATGATCGCGCGCGGACTGATTTTCCGCAGCCGTTCCGCCGCGATCATCGTGTACCTCAGAAACAGAAGCGCCGCGACGGGAAGCACCGAGAAAAGGAATGTGCCGCGGCTGCCGGTGCCAAATGCCAGCGCGGCCCAGAAAGTCCAAATCAGAGTGGCGATCCATTTTGACAGCCCCTTGCCGGGCAGCATGAGGACGTAAAATGCCGCCAGCACGCCGCCTGTTGATCCAATCTGTTCCACTTGCGCTAGATACCCTCCCCAGGAATAGTTGTAGTTTCCAGTTCGCCCCGTCGTGAATTCCGGGGCGTTGCCGCCATACATATTCGTCATGGCTTTCCAGATGGTAACCAGAACCGACTCTCGTGAAAAAAAGATGTACGGGATCAGCCCCACAAAAAAAGTCGCAATGATAACGATCACGTATATCGACTTGTCCGCCGGCTCGGGAATCTTCAGGGACAGATTGGTCAACTTGCGCCATGGCGGCAAGAGCAAGCCCATCGCCGCGAAGAAAATGAAGACCGTTGTCGCAAACGCCGCCTTAGCCACCACCGCATCCGAGAAAGCCTTGTACATGACGTGCACGTCGATATTAAACCAGTTCGAAAAATAATCGTGGACATACCAGACCATCACGCCGCCGAACAGAACCAGGCCACCCAAGCCAAATCGCCGGGAAAACGCAATCACCTCCGTGGCGATCAATATCAGGCACATCACCAGCAGCGTGGAAAATGACAAGTCCGTCAGGAAGGGCACGCCCCCGGCAAGCCAGGAGACGCCCGCCCACATGCACGGAACGAGCAGAAACAAATAGAGAATTTTTGATCGCGGCAACGGGCGAACGTCATGGAATTGGTCGGCAACGCCGGGAATAGCGAAAAACGCTTCCGCCGAATGCGGCTGATAATGCTCGTAATCGCTCATGACCTGTACCCTTGAGCCCGCTTCGATCGTCCGGATAACATCTCTGGCGGAATCCTCGCCATTATTATAATCGGCGATTCCGGTATCGCCAATTGACCGAAGCAGTCAACCCTTCCGCATCACAATTGTCTGGAAGTACCGCAACACCTCGCTTTGATAGGCGTTGAGGTCGCACGCCAATACGCGGGCGCGCGCCGATTCGCCCATCCGCAGCAACAGATCTCGATCATTATCAAGCCGGCGAAGGGCCTGTTCGAAGCCGTCGACGTCATCGTAGGACCGAATGACGCCCTCGATACCGTCGCGGACGCGCGACCCGCTGTTGTGCGTCGTGAGGACGGCCAGTCCGGCGCCCATCGCCTCCATCACCGCGCCGGCCGACCCCTCGCAGGTTGATGGAAAGAAGAACACGTCAAATTCTCCAAGCCAGTCGGCAACGGCGCTTCGCGGCACGGGGCCGACGAATTGCACATGCTGGGCGTATGGCTCCAACCTGCTCTTGTCCAACATAACGTTCCCCACCATCACGAATTTCATCTTTGCCGGATCAAATCGCCGGGCCGTCTCCAAAAAATAGGGGGCGCCCTTGCGAAGCCCCACCGCGCCGACAAACCCCACCACTAACGGCCCGGATTTCCGTTCTCGCCGCACCTGATGCCCGGTTGGGTGTGGCCAGGGATACGGGATCACCGATATCCGCTCCGGGGCGATTCCGCGCGATATCAGCCCCTCCCGCACGTAATCGGATGCACACGTGATCCCATCCAGCGTCTCCCAGGTCTTTCTCTCGAATTCCAGATATTCCCGGTGCAGGTCGGCCGTTTCCCGGCCGATCCAACCGGGCCAGCGCTGAATTTGTCGCCGCATTTCGGCCACTTCCACTTCCAGCGGAGCGATCATCTGGTCTCCAACCGCCAGAAGCCCCCGGTCTTTGGCCGCTCGATAGGCTTCGGGCGCGGCATTGCGGATGAAGCCATAAAGGATGTTCGCGTCGCCGAACCCCTTGCGGATGATCCATTTGGCGGTTTGACGCGAGGCCCAGATGTATGAATCCTCCGAGCGGGCGAATCGGGGCATTGTGAGCCTCATCCGCAGCGCCATGAAGGGATTGCGGATCACCCGCGCCGGATCGAGGTCCGGGTGTCTTCGCTCCGCCATTTTTCGGCCCAATTGCGGCCGGAATTTCCCGCCCAAGCCGGCGATCTTCTCCTCGATCGATCCTTCCCGCACGAACCAGTCGATGAACACGCGGTCGAGAATGCCGGCGTTTTGCAAGGCCAGCGGGACGAGATAGTGAAGCCGCGCCCCGTCCTGAATCATCGCCACCCGGGGCGCTTTGAGATTGGGATTGACCATCGAATGTCCCGAAGCGAACCGCGATTATAGTCGCAGCCCGCACCGCCTGCCATGCCGTTGACATCGTGCAATGGATATGGGAATTTCGACTTTTCATGACCGATGATCCCGCAGGTTCGCCAAGTTTGGCCGCGCGTGACATTTCCTAACACCATGACACCCGATATCGCCGAAGTCACGGTCGTCATCACCACTAAAAACCGAATGGATGAGTTGCGGAAAGCGGTGGCGTCGGCGCTGATGCAGGATGCCCGGCCGCGCGTGCTGGTGATCGACGATGGATCGACCGACGGCACCAGCGACATGATGTGCCGCGAATTCCCCGGCGCGCAGCTCGAGCGCGTCGAGCAATCGCGCGGGTATATCGTCCAGCGAAACCGCGGCGCGGCCCTGGCGCAAACGCCTTTCATCGTTTCCATCGACGATGATGCGGTGTTCTCCACGCCGCGCATCGTTTCTCAAACCATCGCGGAGTTTCGGGACCCGCACATCGGAGCCGTTGCCATCCCTTTCATCAACGTCAATCAGGACAAAATCGTACGGCAATCGGCTCAAGACGAACGGGGGATTTACGTGACGGGAAGCTACATCGGCACCGCGCACGCTCTGCGGCGAGAATTGTTTCTTGATCTCGGCGGCTACCGCGAATTCCTTTTCCATCAGGGCGAAGAGGAGGACTACTGCATCCGAATGCTGGCCGCGGGATACGTCGTGCGCCTGGGGCGCGCCGATCCCATTCATCATCTCGAATCCCCAAAACGCGACTTCAAACGGTGGGATATTTTCGGCCGGCGCAACAACGTGCTCTTCGCCTGGTGCAACGTGCCGCTGGTGAATTTTCCGGTGCGTTTGCTGGCAACGACGTTCAACGGGCTTCGCCATGGCGTTCGCCAGCGGCGTCTGCTGCGGATGATTCACGGGCTGGCGCTTGGATATGCCGCGATTTTTCGATACTGGGACCAGCGCCGGCCGGTCCCGGCCTGGGCTTATCGTGCCTTCCGCCGATTGCGCGGCCAAACGACCGCGCAACTATCAGAAGTCCAAAAATGGCTGGGGCATCAGCCGCCCCCCGGCTGAGCAAGCGATGGCACCGCCGCCAACACGACCGTCGCGTCAGGACTGGATTTGATCGTGCAAATCATATTCAGTTGCGCTCCCGCCGCGCGAACGTCGTCCTGCCACCGACTCACGGTATACGGGGCGTGAATCTCTAAAATGATGGCTCGGACGCGGGTGATCCAGTCGGCGCAGCTGCCGAAAACTTCAGCTTCGGCGCCTTCGATGTCACATTTCAAAAGATCGATGCCGCCCGAGATCTCTTCATCGGACAGAATATCGGACAAAGGCAGCGCCTTCACCGCGACGCGATCTTGATCGGGGGGGCCGTCCACCATCCGCACGCCCCAGGCGCCCTTGGAACGATCGATCTGGACGGTGCGCGCCGAGGCCGCCACACAGGCTTGAACCACCCGCATCTTCCCGTCCGTCCCGCAGTTCCGCCGAAGGGCGACGACGTTATCGGGATCGGGTTCGACTGCCAGCACGGCCGCTTCTGGAAATCTTTGCCGCCAAAGCCGGGCCGAAAGTCCAACGTTCGCGCCCAGGTCCACGATTTGCCGGACATCGCCCAATTCAATTCGCGAAAGCGCGTCATATTCGCCATGAAAATAAATCTCCTCCAGCACCAGCCAGTCCGTCGAGCCCAGCCGCAAATAAAATGGGTCCCCGATTCCCTTGAGATATATGCGGGCGAAATCGCCATGGCCTGGAAACCTCTTGGCCCATTCGCGCTGCAAGACCCGATTATAGAGGCTCATGAACCAATCTCGTGCCGTGGCATAATGCCGGCGATCGGCAAATCGGCGACGAATCATGGCGCTCATGCGGCTCAACATAATCGGCGGCGGGCGATTGTAGATTGCACCGGATCAAACACCAGCGCGGGCATCTCCATCAGCCTGGCCCGGAGGACTGCCGCTTGCCGGAGCGATGCGGACGTCGGGTTGCAGCGAATTAGCGGCAAGGAACGAATTGGTGGAATCAGCCGGTTCGGCTATGGATGCGGCGAGCATTTGCAGCCTCTCGGAATCGGATCCAGCGGGCTCCTCCGCAGTTCGATCACCGCGCGCGATGCGAATCGCGTACGCCAGCGCCTCCCGTTCGATCAACAGCACCAGCGCGCCATACACAGCGGTTCCCACGACACAGGAGATGATGAAACTGAAGATGATGTGCAGGTGCGGCGGCATCGCGCGATGCACGGCGAACATGGACGCGCAGGAAACCGCGGCGCAAAAAACCAGCCGCGCCAATTCCCGCCACACGGATGCCAGCCCGACCGCGATCCGCTTGGTGCCCGCCCCGAGGATTGCGCCGGCGAGGAGGTATCGAGTGCCGCTCCAGCACGCCGCCAACCCCACCAATTCCCATCGCCGCGCGATCAGAAGGATCGGAACGAAGATAACGAGGTTCATCGCCGCGGACCTGAAAACCGAACCGCCAATCCCCAGGGCCAGGCACAGCATATATCCGATCGTCAGCAGCGCGCCGGCGGGAATGGCCCAGGCGGTGATGCGGAGCAAGGGAGCGGCGGCGACCCAATCGGGCCCAAGCACGATTGCCACGATCGCCCGGCTGTTGGCCCCAACCACCGCCGTCATCCAAAGCGAAACCAGCATCAATGTCACCGTCAATCGCCCGAAATGTCGCTTGAGATTCTGTGGATTAGCGATGCTTCGGCAGAGCAGCGGATAAGCGACGCGCTTGAATGCCTCCATGATATTCTGCGCGAAAAGCTGCTGGACCTGAACCGCTTTGCCCCAGAGTCCAACGGCCCATTCACCCCCGAAGGACGTGATGATCGCGCCGATAATGCTGCCCTCGACGGACCAAACGTACGAAGCGGCCGACAACGGAACGCCCAGCTTCATGTATCGCTTGGCGACCGTCCAAGACCCGTGTGAGGGCCATTTCAACGGGACCTTGAATTGTAGCACGATGTTGGCGGCGACCTGTCCGATGAGAAGCTGAAGCGCGATGGCGTAGACGCCCCAGCCCGCCACGGCAAAACCAATCCCCGCCAGCGCCGTGGAGACCGACAGGACCACGTTCTGCCGGCTTTCGGCGCCGAATTTTAAGTTACGATTGAGACTGGCAAGCTGAACGGCATACGTCGACGTCAGCATGTTGGTAACCGCGACGATGATCGCCACCTTCCACAAGCGCGGATCGGCATAATGATGCGTAAGAAACATTCCCGCAACGACGGTCACCAGGCCGTACAGCAAGTAGATGGCGCCTTCAAGCACGATCGCCGTATCGAGCAGTACTCGATCCGAAAACCCCTGAATCTGCACCAGCGATTGCGGAATCGCGAAATCTCCCAGCGACATGATGAAGCCCGTGTAGATGAAGATCAGCAGATAAGCCCCGTTTTCCTTCGGCCCGATAAACCTTGCCATTACCACCGTGGCAAGGACGCGCATCACCTGGGCCAGCATGGAACTGGACACCAGAAGCAACTTGTCGGAGAAAATCCGCACGGTGGGAACTTATACCTTCCGCAGGCTTTCCAGGTATCTTCCATGCAGCGACCGCCCGCGCCGTTGTAGGAACTCCACCAGAAACTTCACCCGTGGATTCAAGCCGTTCAGCGTGTCGAATTCCGCCATCGCCCGCGCCAGCGGCTTGCGGCCGTAAAACAGTCGCCGGCAAGCCTCCTCCAACCGCTCGATTTCCTCCAGCGAAAATCCCGCTCGCTCCAGCCCCACCCGATTCAAGCCCCGAACCTGGTCCGCGCCATCTACTTTCACATATGGCGGAACGTCGTGATGAATCCTGGCCGCGCCCCCGATGTACGCATATTCCCCAATTGTTACAAAGTGATTGACTCCCGCTCCACCCATCATGTTCACATGGCTGGCACATTCCACGTGCCCGGCAATCATGACGTTGTTCGCCAGCACGCACTCATTGCCAAACTGGGCATCGTGCCCGATGTGGCTGTTGGCCATCAGCAGATTGTTGTCGCCCACCCGCGTACATCCATCCAGCCCGGTACCGATGTGGACCGTGACCCCTTCGCGGAAGACGTTGGCGTTGCCGATCTCCAGATGCGTGGGTTCATCGCGGTACTTCAAGTCCTGCGGCGTGTCCCCAATCACCGAATTGGGATGGAAAATATTGTTCCGCCCAATCCGTGTCCGCCCCACGATCACCACATGGCTCAGCAGCCGGCACCCCTCCCCCAGCACCACGTCCGCTCCCACCCGGCAAAACGGCCCGATTCCCACGTCGTCGGCGATCGACGCCCGGGAATCAACGAGGCTTAATGGTGAAATCGTCGGCACTAAATCGGCTCCGCATCCACGAGCATAAACTTGATGTCGGCCTCGGCGGCGAGTTTCTCGCCCACGAACGCCTTGCACCTCACGTGCCCCGTGCGGCTCTTGACGCGAACCGTCACCGCCTCCAGCAGCAATTGATCGCCGGGAACCACCGGCTGACGCATCTTCACCTTGTCCATGCTCAGAAGCACCGCCAGCTTGCCCGTATGCTCCAGCTTCTGGCTCAGCAGCAAGCCGCCGAGCTGTCCCATCGCCTCGACGATCAGCACGCCAGGCATGATCGGCGTGCCGGGATAATGCCCCTGAAAGAAAATGTCGTTGAACGTCACGTTCTTGATCCCGACCGCCTTCTGGTCGCCCACCAACTCCAGCACGCGATCCACCAGGAGCATCGGATACCGATGCGGCAAAATCCGCTGAATTTTCCGGATGTCCAAGGCCGCGTCGCGGTGAACCATGGACGCCCGGTCCAGCGTTTCCTCCTGTTGCAACAGTCGCCGCACCATCATGTGGTTCAACTCGTGCCCGCTCTTGTGAGCGACCAGCCGCCCGTACACCCGTCGGCCCAGCAAATACAAATCCCCGATCAAATCCAAAACCTTGTGCCGGGCACACTCGTCGGCAAAGCGATATTCATTGTCGATCGGCCCGTCCGGCGAGATGACCAGCAAATCCCGCGGCGTCAAATGAACGCCCATCCCCCGCGCCTGCAATTCATGGGCTTCGTGCTCGAACACCCACGTCCGCGCCGGCGCGATCTGCGTCGCAAAGTCCGTCGAATTGTCCCCCTTCAACGTGCATCGGCAAATCTGCCGGCCCAACGGGGCGCCGGCCTCGAATTCGTACAGAATCTCCAGGTGATCGTTGGGACCCGGTAACGCCGCCAGGGCCGCATCCCCGTTGGAAACCTGCTCCGGCCTGCGGATCACCAGCGGATTCAAAGCCGCGCTCTGCTCGACGATCCCCGCCTCTTCCAGCAGTTCCACGAACGGCCGGCTCGAACCGTCGCCCGCCGGCAATTCTCCCGCCCGCCCCCCCGTCACCCGCACGATCGCGTTGTCCACGCCCATCCCGCTCAGCGCGGCCAGGCAATGCTCCACCGTCTCCACCGCCAGCGTTCCGTTCCTCAGGCACGTTCGCCGCGGACGCTTCAGCACGTTTTGGATCATCGCCCGGATCGCCGCCGTCTTCCCATCCTGCTCGCGGATGAAGGTGATCCCCGACCCCGGCTCCGCCGGCGAAAGCGTCACCGTCGCCGGCTCACCCGAGAACAGCCCCCGGCCGGAAAGGCTCACCTCCCGACCAATCGTCTTTTGACGTTCCTGCTCCATTGAAATATCCGCGCCAACCGCGCAATTCCCCAGTATACCCTTTTCCGCACAAACATGAACCTACCCGCGACGCCCCGCAAGGCAACCGCATTCTCGCACGAACCCCCTCTCCCGGTGCTCCGGGAGAGGGTTGGGGTGAGGGCCTGCTTCGAAATCGGATGGAATGCGCGGATGAGCCGCTCAATTTGACAGGCCGGCACGGCGATAAATCGCCAACGAGTAAAGCTTGGCGCCCACTTGGCCGCGCAGGCCGAACAGGTTCGGCTGGGTGATGGGCGGGAGACGTTGGCCGGTATCGCGCCAGTCGCCTCCGACCGTCTGCTGCACGGCATCGAAGTTGGCCGGGTCGATGATTAACACCGACACTTGCGACTTTTCGCGCGGCGACATCATAGGGGCGTAGGTTCCGACAAACGTCAAAGCGGCAATCCGTTTGGTGGGATAATACGCGGCGGGATCGCAGTAGGCGTAGTCGGTGCTGGTTACGTTCCGCTGCACCAACTGTTCCACGGGCGCATAGCTGCGTTGGTTCCACTCCAAGGCCGTCAACGTCAATCTCAACGGTAAACCAACCAAGCAGGCCAGGACCAGCAACGCTGCGCTGGCCCGTCGAATCGCCGCGTGCTGATGACTGCGAAGCAGAGTATCCCACGCCGCCACCGCCGCAACCGTGGCCGGTAGGAACGCCATCCACGAATAATAGATGGGATAGCGGCCGGCAAAGAACATCGCCAAGGGAACCAACACGGCGACTGCCAGCCCAAAGACCGGGGCCGATCTCCATTGCCATTTTCGACCGACGATCATCACCAGCAGGGCCATCGCCATGAGCAGTAACAGGATCGTCAGACTGAAATCATGGAGGACCAACCCTCGCAGCGCGGCGGCGACGGCCGCAATGGTTCGATGGACCAGGCCGCGGTTGACCACGTCAGAACCGGCGAAGGCTCGGGTTGTACGGATAAACGTGGACCATTGTCCGTTGGCCCGGAAGGCCAGATACATCGACAACAGGCCGGCGATCGAACCGAGCGCCAGGACGATCAGCGGCATCAGGAATCTGGCTCCGAAGAATATCAGCAGCAGAAGACCCAGAACGAAAAGAAGCGGCGTCATCTGCATCCCAGCCCACATCGCCAGCGCGCCCAGGATCGCCAGGAGCGAATAGCGAAGACCCGATTGCCGCACCGTGCCGGCAAGAAACATGGCGGCCACCACGATGGCGGCGCTGATGTCGTACCGGCCGCTTCGAAAGCTGAAGGCAATGCCATATCCGCAGAGCAATAGACATGCCAGCACGATCCGGGCCTGGGGCGAGCGAACCAATCGGTAGCGTTGAACGGCCAGGCAGATCATTGCAACGGTTAGCACCATGAGGGCGAAATTCAGGGAGCGGACCGCCGTTGGGTTGAATCCGAAAATGTTGATCCACCCATACAACGCCGCCGTGTACGGCAAGGCGTTGCTTACGTAGGTTTCCTGGTTGGTCAGGTATGGGGAAGCCGCGCTATGAAAACCCTGACCCAGATAGAGGGACGCCGCTGGATCGGCCAGCATGACTTCATCCATCCAAACCGTCGGCGAGCGCGACGCCGTTACCACGTTAAGGAGCAGAAATACGGCAAAAATGACCAGCAACGTGGGCCATTCCCAGGGGGCGCGGCAATCAGATTCAACAGGCTGCATGGCGGATTCTCCCATCACCGGAATTCGCGGATGGCGGCGATCACCCGCTCTTGGTCCTGTTCACTTAGCTGGTTGTAAAATGGAAGGCGAACAAGCCGGTCTGAGATGTCCTCAGTCACAGGACAATCGCCCGTCCGGCCGCCGAATCTCCGCCCCATCTCGGATAGATGCAGCGGCAGATAATGAAACACGCTGAGAATTCTCCGCTTTTTCAAATGGTCAATGAAGGCCGTCCGCTGCCGAAGCGAAGGTAGGAGCAGATAGTACATGTGATACGCCTGCTGGCATTCCGACGGAATGACCGGCCGCCGTACACCCTGCTCCCCAGCCCAACCGGCAAGGCTCGCATCGTAAAACTCCCAGATTCGCTCCCGCGTCTGCTGAATCTGCGGCCACACTTCAAGCTGAGCGTATAGAAATGCCGCCAGCACGTCCGACATCAGATAGCTTGATCCGATGTCAACCCAAGTGTACTTGTCGACCTGGCCACGGAAAAATCGACTGCGATTGGTGCCCTTTTCGCGGATGATCTCGGCTCTTTCGGTGAGCGCCGGATCGTTGATCAGCAGCGCTCCGCCTTCGCCGCATGTGAAATTCTTGGTCTCGTGGAAGCTCTGTGTGGCCAGGGCACCGAAGGTTCCTAGCAGCCGGCCTTTGTATTTTCCAAAAAGGCCGTGTGCGTTGTCTTCCACCACGGCGATGCCGTGCCGTTTGGCGATGGCCAGGATGGCATCCATTTCGCATCCAACTCCGGCGTAATGCACCGGCACGATGGCTTTGGTGCGCGGCGTGACCTTTGTTTCCAGCTGCGCTTCATCCAAATTCAGCGTGTCGGGCCGAACGTCGATGAAGATAGGCTTGGCGCCGCGAAGCACAAACGCATTCACGGTGGAGACGAACGTGAACGAGGGCACGATGACTTCATCGCCGGGAGCGATGCCGAGCAATAGCGCCGACATTTCCAGAGCGTGGGTGCAGGACGTAGTGAGCAAGGCCTTGCCAACGCCCAGCGCCCGCTCCAGCAGCGCATGACACTTCTTGGTGAACGTCTGATCGCCGGCTATCTGCCCGATCGTCATCGCGCCGAAAATGTATTCCAGCTCACGGCCGACCAATGACGAACGGTTGAACGGAATATCGGCTATCGTTGCGGTCATCGGGTACCCTTCGATTCCAACGGTTTGCGAAACACACCCAACACGGACGTTCCCCAGGGAAACGCCAGCCAATGTCCCACGGGCGTCTCGGCCGCAAAAACCAAAGCGAGCAAGCCGTTGACCCAGACAGGCGGGACACGATGGGTCCGTTTCAAATGCTCTGCTATCTGCTCTCTGGTCCACTTGGAGGTATCCACGCGTTTGCGTCGGCTCAGCAGGACGACCGGACTGAGGAAGAACATAAAATACCGAGTCAGGCAACACTCAAAACCGACCGTGGCGGCCAGACGGGCGAAATCCGCGCGCGAGTAGCGGCGGACATGATGCACCAGGTCATCGTTGTACGTCCAGAATAATTGCAGGGCCGGCGTGGTCACAAACAGGAGACCGCCGGGCCGCAACGACAGCCAGATCTGTCGAAAGACCTGCTCGTCGGCTGGAATGTGCTCCAGGACATCAAGCAGGAATGCCACGTCCCATCGGTCACGCCAAAGCAGGTCGAGCAGGTCGATCTGATAACGGCCGACTCCTTCACCTACGATTGGCCCTGCCAAGCTCAATGCTTGAAGAGAGGAGTCGGAGAGCGCCAACTCAGTGAAGGCCTGCGGCATGTGTTGCTGAAGGTAGCTCACCCATCCACCGCAGCCGCCACCGAGGTCGATCGCCTTGATGCCATCGTTCCGCGGAGGAACTCTTTTCAGATGGGACCGCAAGGCATGCAAGAGAAACCGATGGCGACCGGCGTACCAGAAGTGCCGGTGCTGCATGTCGCGCAAAATATCGAACGCCGCCGAATCATATTCTTCGTCGCGATGGACAACCGGCGTGCGCGGGGTGTAAATCCCCTGGGCGCCGCGAGAATAGAGGGTTTGCTCATCGACCATACCATTTGTGATAGTACAAGGAGACGCTCTGGGTTAGAAACCCACAGCGCTGGTAAAGGCGCTGGGCCGCGGTATTGCGTGCTTGTGTGACCACCGAAATTTGCCGGGCGGAGCGCTCGGTGAACCATTTCAGTGCGCAGCGTACCAGCGCGGGCCCAACGCCTTTGCCGCGGGCTTTCTCGGCAACGCCGACTAGGCCGATCTTGCCGGCCTGTTTCCCCGCGGCCAGGTGACATGATACGTAACCGGAAACCTTGTCGTCGTCCTCCCAAACCAACACCGCATCGGCGTAGCCCTCACAACTGACCTTTATCCAGTGGGCATACAGGGCGTCGCTCCGCTCGGGACCAAAGTGCTCGTCATAGTGGAAACGCGTGTCGCGGTGGCTCTGTCGTGCGATATCCTGAAGGATGGGCACGTCCTCCAAGCGTGCCGGACGGACGGACGCGTCTTCAAATCGTTCGCCGGGATCGACCTTGCGTTCGAACGTCATTCGGACATCCACGAGGCGAAAGCCCCCGGTTTCGGCCAGCCGCATGGTGCGCAGGTCGTCTGGACGTGCCGCAAAGTATAAGCACGAGACGCTCCTTTCGGCGCACCACTGATTGATCTGCCGGCAAAGATCCTCCGTCAAAACGTCGCCACGGACGCGCGCAACGCCGAACCCGAAGAAATCGCTGTCCCATTGCAGGAATTGGCAGGGATCGACGTTGCTGGTAGGCATGGGATTCATGCCTGGGTATGTCCGAGTTGCCGGCGAATCGTGTAAACCGGACGCTCCATCAGGCGCAGATGCATCCGCGCCAAATATTCCCCGATCATGCCCAGGGCGAACAATTGTACGCCGGAGAAAATAGCGATGATCGAAGCCAGGAACGGGAATCCGGCCACGCTGCTGCCCTCAATAAGATAGCGGATAAGCACGTACGCCAGGATGCCGAAGCCGAACAGCGTGAACGAGAAGCCGACCAGACTTCCAAACCGCAGGGGAAACGTGCTGAAGCCAGTCATCATGTTAAAAGCATGGGTGACCAACTTGCGGAACGTATAGTTGGACACGCCGATCGTGCGCGCTTCGTGCCGGACGGCGACGGCGCCAAATCGTGCCGTGGCCCAGGTGAGCAGAACGTCGATCGAAACGAACGGGCCTTGGAAACTGTCAAAAGCGGCGCGAAGATCGGTTCGAAACGCTCGAAACGCACTAACGCTGCGCGCGGATTGGACCCCCATCGTCGTTTGCAGGGCCAGTTTCGTGACCAGAGACGCCAAGTCGCGCCAGAGGCCGTGTTGTTCCTCGCGGGGAGTGCCATAGACGACGTCCGTGCCCTTTTTGATCTGTTCCAACAGGCGGGGAATCTCCTCGGGGGGATTCTGAAGATCGTCGTCCAACGTTACGGTCTTATCGAACCGCGCCGCGCGAATGCCGCATAACAGCGCGTTGTGCTGCCCATAATTCCGCATCAGGTCAAGTCCGACGAGCCGCTTCGATTCACCCGCCAGTTGTGAGATGACTTCCCAGCTATTGTCCCGGCTGCCGTCGTTGACCAGAATCACTTCGAATTCTTCGGAGATCGATTCCAGAACGGGCCGGAGGCGGGAGACCAAATTCCGTAGCGTTCCTTCGCTGTTGTACACGGGAACGACGACAGAAATGCCCGCCGGTAATTCCGCCTGTGGATCCGCCATACGCTCAACCAATAGACAATACGCCAACCTGACGCGCGTGCAGTCGACCGTTACTCGGCTGCCATTAACCTCAAATTACAATTCGGAAATCAACTTTAGACCTGTGCTAACCGCTGTCAAGAAGCCGTTTGCGCCGGGTCATTGCCCCACCCCGGGGATTGCAAACAAAATCCAAATAATGCACTGTTATCAGTCCAGTATGAAACAGGCATTCGTTTGCATTCTGGTCGTTCTGGCACACTGCTTTGCCGCCGCGGCCCAGACCACCCGGCCTATTCCCCAAATCCACAAAGTCGTCATCATCAGCGTTGACGGACTTCGGCCAGACCTGGCACTCCGCGCCAACACCCCCAACATCCACGCCCTTCTCAACGCCGGCAGCTTCTCGTTCTGGGCCCGGACCACCGCCGAATCGGTCACCCTTCCCTCGCACACCAGCATGCTCACCGGCGTGCCACCGGTGAAATACGGCATCGAGTGGAATTCCGACCTGCCGCTGGCGCATCGCGTTTACCCGCTTTTTCCCACCTTGTTCGAGTTGGCCAGGCAAGCCCGCTACACTACCGCGATGGTCGCGGGTAAGGCGAAATTCATCGACCTCCCCAAGCCCGGTTCGCTCGATTGCCAATTCATACCCGATTCGCCGAAGATCGAAGACCCCGAGGTCGCCGCACAAGCGGTACAGATGATTCTCGATCATCAGCCCGACGTGTTGTTCGTACATTTCCCCAGCGTGGACAATGCTGGTCACGCCTACGGTTGGTCCAGCCCACGGCAGATGGTCGCCATTGAGTTCGCCGATCACTCCATCGGCCAGATTCTCTGGGCTCTGGACCAGCGGCATCTTCGCGATTCGACGTTCATCGTGATCACGTCGGACCACGGCGGCGCCGGTTTCACGCACGGTCCCGACGACTCCCGCAGCCGTCATATCCTCTGGATCGCCATCGGCCCCGGCATCCGCCGCGGACTCGATCTCACCATCTACGGCGATTTGGTCATTAACACCGAAGACACGTTTTCAACCGCCGCGTACCTCCTCGGCATCGCCATTATCCAGAAGGTGGATGGGCATCCGGTGCTGCAAATCATCGACCACTCGAACGAGGAACTATTGCGCGCGGCGCCATAGCCAAATTCAATGCTCAAGTTTCGATTCAATTTCCGGGTTATTCTCGCCGCAACGGCGCTGTTGACGTCGGCGGCGTTTCTGTTTTACGCCCAGACCGATCGTGTTCCACACGATCGGGATAGCCGGGTGAAGCCCGAAGTATTCTGGGCCGCCGCCGCCCGGCCGGTCGTCGCGCAGCGGCCCACGGACATTGTGGTATATCCCCCGCGCCTGGGCGTTCAACTCGTGACCTGCACCGGCCATCCGCCGAATGGGACGCCCGTCAAGAGATACTTGTATCTGAAAACCGAGCCGGGAGGGCAGACCGTCGAAGCACGGCTCGAGGCCACGAACCTCCCGTTTCGCACGGCATGGTGGGATACAAACTGGATGCGATATGGTCCCTGGGTGAGCCTTGGCACCGCGATGGTTCTGCTGATCCTGCCTCTGTTCACAGGATTTTACCGCATTTTGTTGACGCAGGCGAAGTCCACGGCGTCCGCGCCGGCGGCGACGGCTCCCCCGCCGCCAATCACCGCCGCCGACCTGAAAAAAGTGCGCGAGTTGGATGCCGTGCTCGAAAGCTCGCTATCTCGATCGACGGCCGAGAAACCGATCGAAGCGCCGGTCCCCCCGGCTGCCGCCGCGCCCGCGCCGCCGGTGGCTCTCAAGGGAGGGCCGCTGGAGGTGGTCGAACGTCCTCCCGAAGAACAGAAGGAGTACCGTGGAGAATATTATCCCGTGGCCAAGCCTGGGAAACAGGGCGGATTCACGCTGGTGGAATTGCTGATCGTCATCGGCATCCTGGGCGTGTTGATTGGCCTGCTGCTGCCCGCTCTGGCCGGGGCGCGGCACGACGCCAGTCAAATTGCCTGTGCCGCCAATCTCCGCGGCATCGGTCAGGTTCTGGCGATTTATGAAAACGAGAACGACGGTCTGATCCCGGCCTCGTACAGCTACAACGGACAGACCATCGTGAACGGCCAGCAGCAGTACACCAGCATGGGGTATTTGCATTGGAGCCATTTTCTCTACGGCAACGGCTCGGGTCCCAACGGCGCGTTTCTCTGTCCGGAGTTGGAACAAGGCGGACTGCCGCCGACCAACACGACCGACGATAATCGCCAGCCCGGCCAGATCAACGAAACACCCGGCGTGCTCGACCAGCAAGCCCCGCGCGTCGCCTACACGCTGAACGAGGCCCTCTCGCCGCGCAATAAATTCGCCCTTGGATTCCAGGGAGCCCTGCGCATCTACCAATTCGTTCACGCGTCGTCGATCCCCAACGCCAGCGGCACAATTCTGGCAACAGAATGGGCGCAAACCGGCGCGCAAATCAACGCCGCCAACTCTTCGGGTTATTACGTGTACAGTCACCGTCCCGTGCATGCGTTCGTCGGGCTTGATGGAACGCTGGACATGTATCAGTTGAGTCCCGGCATCGGGTATCGCCGGGCAACCGCGGCCGACCTCGACCCCGATCCGGCCAGCGCCAGCAGTTCAGTCACGCGTCTGGATTGGGTCGGCCGCAACCACGGCCACGTCGAGGGCTACCCAGACCAGCGCCGCACTAATTTCCTCTATCTCGACGGACACGTGGAATGCAAAACGATCTATGAAACTCTGGCTCCGTTTGAATGGGGCCAGAAATTCTACACCCTGGTTCCCAACGATGATTTGCGGCCGTAGGCTTTCGAATGTGATCGGGGTTTCGCCCTTTCGAACTTTCCCCTTATCATCCCTTCATGTCCATCATCGGCCACGGCATTGATCTGGTCGAGACCGCCCGCATTCAGCGGCTGCACGAGTTGCACGGACGACACTTCCTCGACCGCGTCTTCACGCCCGCCGAGCAGGCCTATTGCCTTGCCAATCCCAAGCGATATTTCGAGCACCTTGCCGGCCGGTTCGCCGCCAAGGAGGCTGTCTTGAAAGTCCTGGGCACCGGCTGGCGCGGCGGCATCGCCTGGACCGACATCGAGATCGTCAAGAACCCCAGCGGCCAGCCCGGAATCCAACTTTCCGGCGAATGCGCCCACATCGCGGCCGAACTGGGAATCACCCGCTGGCTCGTGAGCCTCAGCCACATTGAAACCCACGCCACCGCCAGTGCCATCGGCATTCGATAACCGGAGATATCCCCCATGAATCGATCCGCTGTCATCGCCGTCTCTTTCACGATCCTTCTGATTTGGACCTCGGCGTCGTGGGCGGGCAATTACAAGAATTTCTCTGTCGCCGTTTATGTCCCGGTCGCCATCACGCGCGAAATGAAGGACCCGCAGTGGCTGGCGGAGCACTGGAGGCGCATCGCCAGCCGGCTCAAGGTGGACAAGGTTTACCTCGAAACCTACCGCAGCCGGCAAATCGTGGATGAAAACTCCATCGAAACGATCAAGAAATTCTTCACCGACCGCGGCGTCCACGTGGCCGGCGGGTTGGCGCTCCAGGATGAGAATCAGGGCAGCCAATTCCGCTCATTTTCCTATGCCGATCCCGACGACCGGAAGTACGTGCAAAGCGTGGTCGAGATGACGGCCCGCCACTTCGACGAAATTATTCTGGATGATTTCTTTTTCTACAGCACCAAGACCGACGTCGACATCGCGGCCAAGGGCGACAGAACCTGGACCCAATACCGCCTGGACACGATGGACGAGGTTTCGCGGAATCTCCTGGTCAAACCCGCCAGGGCCGTGAATCCGAAGGTGAAAATCATCATCAAGTTCCCAAACTGGTACGAACATTTTCAGGGCCTGGGATATGACCTGGACGCCGAGCCGGGGATTTTCGACGGCATTTACACTGGAACGGAAACGCGCGATCCCGTCTTCACCGAGCAACATCTTCAGGCTTATGAAAGCTACGAAATCGTGCGGTATTTCGAGAACATTGCCCCGGGCCGAAACGGCGGCGGATGGGTGGATACTTTCGATTTGAAGTACCTCGACCGCTATGCCGAGCAGTTATGGGACACCGCCTTCGCCAAGGCGCGCGAAATCATGCTCTTCAGTTGGCCCGCCCTGGAGCGCCCCGCCGTTCCGGGAGACCGTACGCTTTGGGAGGGTTTGCCGACCAGTTTCAACTATTTCCAGTTTGCCGGCGGACCGCGGCAGTTCACCGCTCCTTCCGATCCACTCATGGCCAATGCCGCCGCCTATTCGCTTCAGCAGGTCGACGCCTTCGTCGGCCAATTGGGCAATCCGATCGGCATCAAGAGCTACCGCCCCCCGCACGCCACCGGCGAGGATTTTCTCCACAACTATCTCGGCATGATCGGCATTCCGATCGATCTCTGTCCCACGTTCCCCGCCGACGCCAATATGCTGCTCCTGACCGAATCCGCCAAGTTCGATCCCGACATCGTCGGCAAGATAAAATCGCAGTTGACCGCAGGCAAGTCTGTTGTCATCACTTCCGGCCTCCTGCGCACCCTCCAGGCCAAGGGCATCCAGGACATCTGCGAGCTTCAGTACACCGACCGCAAGGCCGCCGTCACCGAGTTCCAAGGCCCGCGCGGCCGGCCCATCGGCTCATCAAAATTGTCCGCCCCAATCCTGATCCCCCAGATCGACTTCCTCACCAACGATGCCTGGATGCTGCTCACCGGCATCGCCAACGGCAACGGATATCCCATCCTGCTGATGGATCGCTATTCCAAGGGGATTTTGTACGTTCTGACGATCCCGGAGAATTTCAACGATCTGTACGACTTCCCCCCGGAAGCCCTCGGCGCCATTCGGAGCGTGATTCTGGGCGATTTTCCTGTGATCGCCGACGGTCCCGGCCAGGTCAGCCTCTTCACCTATGACAACAACAGTTTCATTCTGGAGTCCTATCTTCCAACACCGTGTTACGTCACGCTGGCGGTTGCCGGCGGTTTTCGCCATCTTCGCGACCTGCAAACCGGCTCGATCTTCACCGGCCAGCCCGCCCGGTCGGGCTTCGGCGCTACGTCGAGGCCGACCGGCACGTTCCGGGGCCCGCCCAGGGTCTTGTTCTCGATTCAATTGCAGCCGCATTCCTATGAACCCTTCGTCGCGGAAAAGTAGGGGCCGGCCTCCCCGCCGCGCCCCCATGGGCCACCGTTTTTTTCTTGATTTACCGACCAGGGTTGGTATAGGATTTTCCCCCAGTAAGGTGGCGGGTTAGTCGATCGGCATCAGGAAAGCTTCTCGTGCAGTGTCGCTCCTCCGTGTCCGTTTTATCCCTCCCGCAATGGTTGCCCAAGCAACCTCTTTCAATTTGGCCCGGAAAGAACCGATGACCCTCGGGCCCCGGTCTACCCATGTAAGGAGATTCCGATGGGTAAGAAGTTGTACGTCGGGAACTTGAGCTACACCGTCGATAGCTCGGAACTCGAACAGTTGTTCGCCCAGCACGGGCAGGTCGTTTCCGCTCAAATCATCAACGATCGGGACACCGGCCGGAGCAAGGGCTTCGGATTCGTCGAAATGGCCACCGACCAGGAGGCCACCGCTGCCGTGGCCGCCCTCAACGGCCAGCAGCACAACGGACGCGCATTGACCGTCAATGAAGCTCGCCCACGCGAAGAGCGCGCCGGCGGCGGCGGGGGTCGCGGCGGTTATGGCGGCGGCGGCGGTCGCGGTGGCTATGGCGGCGGGGGCGGCGGCGGCGGCCGCGGTGGATATGGCGGCGGGGGCGGCGGCGGCCGCGGAGACCGCGGTGATCGCGGAAATCGCGACCGCTACTAATCCCCGAACCTTGCGTTCTCAAATTAAGAAGCCCCGGCATGGCCATGCCGGGGCTTTGCTTTTTATATTGACTCCGAATGCGGCCCAGATTCAATACGCATGCTTCGCATTCAGTGCCCGCACGATATCCACCGTCGCCCGGCTCTTGTTCAGAGTGTAGAAGTGCAGCCCATCCACCCCGTGGGCCAGCAGATCCCCGCACTGCCCCACCGAATGCGCGATCCCCGTTGCGTAAACCGCCTCCGCATCCTGCTCCACCGCCTCCAGCTTCAAAAGCAGCGGATGCGGAATCTTCGCCCCGCACATGCTGATGAATCGCTTGATCTGTGAAACGTTCACGATCGGCATGATCCCCGCGATGATCGGCGCTTTGATTCCCATCGCTCGAGCCTCGTCCCGAAACCGATAAAAATCGGCGTTGTCGAAGAAGAGCTGCGTCACCACGAAGCACCCGCCGTTGTCGATCTTCAGCTTCAGCATTTCCAGGTCGCGCGTCCGGTTCAGACATTGCGGATGCCCCTCCGGATATCCGGCCACGCCGATGCAGAATTCACGCCGGCCGCGGATAAACTTCACCAGGTCGCTGGCATGTCCGAACCCGCCGGCAGTGGGGACGAACTGTCCCTGCGGCCCCCCAGTCGGATCGCCCCGAAGCGCCAGCACGTTCCGCACCCCCGCCGACCACAATTCCTCCAAGATCGCCCCGATTTCCTCCGCCGTGTGTCCCACGCACGTCAGATGCGCCATCGACAGGATCGACGATTCGCGCTGGATGCGCTCCACAAGCTGCACCGTCTTTTGCCGCGTGCTTCCCCCCGCCCCATACGTCACCGAAACGTAGCTCGGGTTTAGCGGATGCAGATCGTTTACCGTCGCGAACAGTTGAGCAAACCCCGCCTCGGTCTTGGGCGGAAAAAATTCAAACGAGATCGTCGGCAGCCCCCGGCCCAGAAGCCCGTCGATCCGCATCGTCGCCCGCTTTGTCGTACCGCCGTCGTCTTTCACGCGATTGAATTGTAGCAGATGTGCCACGGCGAAAAAAAAGCCGCGGGATAGCTATCCCGCGGCATCGTGTTCCAAACCATTGCGGCCATGCCTAGAACTTGATGTAGGTATCGATCGCCATGGTAAGTTCCGTAAAGTGCGAGTTGTCGAACGCCGCGTGGTTGGCCGTGTCGATCCGGACTTCGGGCCGGATCGTCAACGAATCCAGGACCTTCGTATCGGGCAGCGGAGTGATCGCCACGCCCAGCGTGCCCTCGAAGTAGTTGACGTCAGTCCCGTACGACAGGGCGGGGGGGGGCACGCCGACCGTAAAGTCGCGGCCGTCATGATAGTATTCGGCGCGGAAGTTCACGGCGGCGTACTTGCAGGTCTGGTACGACAGGTAGCCCGCCACGCCGTACCACTGCGCGATCGCGTTGGCGTCTCCATAGGTTACCTCGCCCGTCGCCGTTAGCTGATCCGAAATCTTCCAAGAGACGATTGGATCGATGACGGTCCAGTAGTCGCTATTGTCGCCCGTGGATTGCGGGCCTTCGGAAAAGTTCAGTATTGCGCTCAGCTTGCTGTCCGACGAAGTCCACGACAACTGGCCCAGGAAATCAATCGCCCCGTTGTTGTCCGAGGTGGACTGATTCCATCCGCGCGTGAACCCGGCAATCAGTTTCACGTTCTGCGGGAAGTTATAGGTAAATGTGATCCCCGTCTGCGTCAGCGGAACCGCGTAGCTGAACAAATACGAGTGGCTATACAGCGCGTTGCCCGTTGGGTTGATGACTTCCTCTCCCAACAGGGTATCAAACTTACCGGCGGTTATCGTGAGGCCGCCGCCCAGTTGGAACGCGAACGTCAAATAAGCCTGTTCCAAATCCAGATCGTCATCCGGGCTGGTCTTGCCGTGCTTGTTCCCGTTGTCCAGAATGCCGTTGGAGTGAGTATAGACGGCGTCGCGACCGTAAATTCCTTCCACCATGAAACCAACGTCAAATAGCTTGTTGCTGACATCGGCCGTCCGTTGAATGGCCAGATCGACCTGGTTCAACATGATGTCGTTCTTGTACGCGCCCGGGAAAAAAATCCTGTCGTTCGGAGCGCTCCGGTCGGTTTGGGTGTCCTTGGGCGACGTCAGGTCGTAGAAGTAACCAAGATCGACGTACCCCGTAATGCTCAGTTCCAGGTCCTTCATGACCTTTCCCCCGCCGACCTGGTAAATGCCCCACATGATGGCCGTATCGGGCTCCTCGCTGGCCGCCGGCGCGGCCGCGGCCGCTGGCGCCGACGTCGCCTGATCGTCTGCGAAGACCACGGGGTTAACGGCCACCCGGGCAAGTTCCACGGGGATATTGTTATTGATCCCGGCGCTGCTGTCCGTCGGCGTTGCCCCGGGCGCTGAAACTGCGCTGTCCGCCATGGCAGCCGAACCCAGTGCCAGTACGGCCAGCGCCGCACCGACTAAACCTTTCCGAAGCATATCAAGCTCCTTCCATATAAGACTTGAGGGGGTTCAAAATGATGGAATGCCTACGTCTACTATTCCCACTTGGCGAGTGCGAACCTCTCTCGGCTCGGCCTAACATCGACCATCGCTATTTGAATGGATTAATGATTCGCGTTTCGCCCGATTATCAGACAAGTCCAAACAGGAAAAATAAGCCCCGCGCACTAGAATCAGTTGCCCAAACCATTCAGGGCGACGAGGATAAATCATGGGCCTAACCTGGCAACAACCTTTGCCGAAAATCTATAACGAACTGTCCGACAATGAGTTGCGCCTAAGAATCCGGTCCGCCAAGCAGGCCATGGGATCCCGTCTGGTGATTCTTGGCCACCACTATCAGCAGGACGCCGTCACCGATTTCGCCGATTTCACCGGCGACAGCTTCGAACTATCTCGTAACGCCGCCCAGCAGAAATCCGCCGAGTTCGTCGTCTTCTGCGGCGTCCATTTCATGGCTGAGTCCGCCGATATTCTCACCGCTGATAACGTCAAAGTTATCCTCCCCGACCTCGGCGCCGGCTGCTCCATGGCCGACATGGCCAACCTCGACCAAACCCTCGAATGCTGGGACCAGCTTCGCGACGTTTGCCCGGATCAGACCATCGTCCCGGTCACTTACGTGAACAGTTCGGCCGCCATCAAGGCCTTCGTCGGCCAACATGGCGGCGCCGTCTGCACCAGCAGCAATTGCCGCAATGTCCTGCAATGGGCTTTGCAAGGCGGCGCTACCGGATCGACGGACAAGAAGATCAAGGTGCACTTCTTCCCCGATCAACACCTTGGCCGAAACACCGCCTTCGCCATGGGCTACTCGCTCGATTCCATGGTCGTTTGGGACCCGACGCAGGATTTCGGCGGCAACGATCCCCACAAACTCGAGCAGGCCGATTTCGTCTTGTGGAAAGGCCAGTGTTCCGTCCATCAACTTTTCCGGCCCGAGCACGTGGACCAGGTACGCGCCAAATATCCGCAGATGAAGGTGATCGTCCACCCCGAATGCCGCTGGGAAGTGGTTCAGAAATCCGACCTCGCGGGCAGCACCGCCTACATCGTTCAGCAAATCAACGCCGCCCCCCCCGGCAGCCAATGGGCCGTCGGCACCGAGGTTCATCTGGTCAATCGCCTTGCCCACCGGCACCCCCAACAAAAAATCATCGTCCTGAGCGATTGCCAATGTCTCTGCACGACCATGTATCGCATCGACATGCCGCACCTCTGCTGGGTGCTGGAGAACCTGGTGGAGGGCACGGTCGTGAATCAGATCAAGGTGGATGCCGAGACTCGCAAATGGGCGTCAATCGCCCTGGACCGGATGCTGGCGATCAAAGGCACCGGAAATCCGATTGGAAAAAACCAACCCGCCGGAACGGCGATTGATTAGACCGGTTCAGACGGCATTACAATGTCCGGCGAAAGAGCAACGTGGCCGCCCCCAGCGTCAGCACGGTGAACCCAGTAAGGAAAGCAAGGTCAAAGCTGACGGCCATAAGGCCCGTATTCTTCAAGACCAGTTCCTTGAACCCATGCACGGCGTAGGTGAACGGGTCAACCACGGCGATGGCCTTCATCCAGCCCGGAAACGATTCGGTCGGATAAACCGCGCCGCTGGGGAAATACAACACCGTGTTCAACATTCCAAAAATGGCGCGCGGCACCAGCGGGTCGCTCACGCGCACCATGATCAAGAACATCATGCTGATCAACGCCATCGCGGTCGCCACCACCATCAGCAACATCCTCGCCATTCGTAGCGGATTCAACGGATCGGGAATCCCCGCGATCAGCGATCCGACCGTGATGAGGACGACTCCGGCGATGATGGCTTTCGCCGCCCCCGCCAGGGTGAATCCCATAATCAATTCAAACTTGCCGATGGGCGTGACGAGATAGCCTTCGTGCAGGCCGCGCGCCTTGTCGTCGATGTAGATGATGCCGCCGCCGATCATGGCCGAAACGAAAATGGATAGCACGATGGTGCCGGGCAGCAGGAACTGGATGTAGGGCACGTACGGGTAAACCTCGACAATGGAAAGCGCCACGTCGGCCGTCACGCGCCGCTGAATGGGCGGCGCGTTGTACGCCGCGAGCATCTCTTGGAAACTGCCTTCGAGTGCGGAGGCGGAAAATTGGTCCGTGGTGTCCGCCGCCAGAGCGATGCGCGGATTCGCCCCCGCCAGGACTTTCCGCGAGAATTGCGGTGGAACGTTCAGCACGCCGTTGATTTTGCCGTTGCGCAGATCGCGCAGCGCGGCCGCCTTGTCGCTGTACCAATTCGTGTTGAACGTGTTGGCGTTGGCGGCCACGGCCTGGCACATTTCCTTCAATTTGATCGCCGGCACGCCGTGGTCTTCGTCCACAAACCCCAGCCGAAGATTTTTGATTTTCCCGCCGAATGCATAGCCGAGAACGATGAGTTGCACAATCGGCATGAGCATGGAAACGATCATCAAAACCGGGCTGCGCCGAAACCGCCGCAAATCACGTTCGACAATGGCCCAAATTCGGTGCATATCCTCTTCTCCTTCATCCTCGCCGAAGTATGAACGGGCTGTTGGCAGCCGTTGGAGTTTGCAAGGCGTCGCGCAACAGATGCCCGGTGTAATGCACGAAAACGTCGTCCAGGGTCGTGCTCTGCACGGAGAGCGAATTCACCGTCGCGTTCGCGTTCCGCGCCGCTTCCATCAGCGCGACCGTCGTGCGCGGGCCGTTGTGCGAGGAAATTCGGTAAACGTTTTCATCCGCCTTGACCTCGGCCACCTCCGGCAACGATTTCAACTTCTCCGTCCAATCCTGCCCAACGCCCGAAAAACTCACTTCCAGGATGTTTTTGCCCGGAATGGACGCCTTCAATTTCAGCGGCGAATCCAGCGCCACCAGCTTGCCGTGGTCCACGATCGCGATGCGGTCGCACAGCTTGTCGGCCTCGTCCATGTAGTGCGTCGTGACCAGGATCGTCAGGTCGCGCTGGCCTTTCAGCCGCGTCAGCATTTCCCATACCGCGACTCGCGAAACGGGGTCCAGCCCGGTGGTCGGTTCGTCCAGGAAAAAGAGGCTGGGTTCGTGCACCAACCCGCGCGCGATTTCCAACCGTCGACGCATTCCGCCGGAAAACATTTTCACCGGCTTGTCCGCCCATTTGTCCAGGTCCACTTCCTTGAGCAGTTGTTTGATCGTCCGCAGCCGCTTTTCACGGGGGATGCCGTAGAGCTTGGCGAAAATGCTCATGTTTTCTACCGCGCTCAAATCCAGGTCGGACGTCATCGCCTGGGGAATGACTCCGATGGACCGGCGCACCTTGTTTGCCTCGCGGATGATGTCAAAGCCGTTGACGCGCGCCGTGCCCGACGTCGGCGGCACCAGCGTCGTCAGCATCCGGATGAGCGTGGATTTCCCCGCCCCGTTCGGTCCCAGCAAACCAAAGACTTCGCCGTGCTCGACGGAAAAATTCAGCGAGTCCACCGCCGTGAAATCGCCGAATCGCTTCGTCAAATTCTCAACTTCGATGTCCAGCATGAGTCACGGTTTTTCCAGCGGCAAGGTGACGTACGCGGTCATTCCAACCGCCAGGCGCCGGTCCCCATTGTCGCAGCGCAAACGGATTTCAAACGTCCGGATGTCGCGTTTGGTGCGGCTCACGTCGCGCTGCGTCGCGTAATCCGCGTCCACGCCGCGATAAAACACCGTCCCTTGCCGCACCGCGCCGGAGGGCAACTTCATCTCCAGTTTGTCGCCCAGACGAATGCGGTCAATGTAAGTCTCCTCGACATCGGCCCGCACCCAAAGATCGTCCGGATTAATGAGCGTGACGATCGCCTGCCCGGGATTCACCACTTCCCCCTGCAACGCCGCGCGGGTATCGACGATCCCGTCGAACGGAGCGAAAATCTTGGTGTAACCCAGTTGCACCAACGACTTTTCCTTTTGCGCCGCAGCGGCTTCGGTTTGTTCCTTCAACGATTCGACGTGCGCTAGCGCCGCATCGTACGCGGTCCTTGCCTGGTCGTAATCCTGCTCGGAAACCGCCTGGTGCTTGTACAACGGCTCGTAACGCCGATAAATCAGCCGGGCGTTTTCCAGGTCGGCCTCGGCTTGCTTCACTTGAGCCGCAAATTGCTGCTGGTTGCTGGCGTAATATGCCGCGTCCGCCAATTGCTCCTGCGGCTGAATCACCGCCAGCAATTCATGGCTCATAACCGTGTCGCCCTCCTTGACCAGCAGTTGCTGCAACCGGCCTTGAATTTCCGGACTGACGATCACTTCATCCGTCGTCACGATGCCGGTCAAAATGATGTCGCCCGATTGCCGCGCCGCGGCGTAATAAATGCCGCCCGCCGCGATCGCTAGAACCAAAACCAATATGGGAATCCTGAGTGTTTTCATGGCGGACAAACTTTCGAATCCGTGAACAGCCCATGACGGATAAAATCGAGCACTTCCTGTTTTCGCCGTTTCAAATTCGCCTTGCTGTAGGCGTTGGGGCGCCCCATCAATTCCAATACCCGGGCCGCGGTAAAATAAAACACGATCAACGACACGATCGACATGGTGGCGTGAAACCGATCCACCCGGCGAAACTCTCCGCTGCGCATCCCGCGCTCGATCAATCGGCCCAGGGCCTCGCCCCGCGCCGTGAAATATCGGCGAATCAGCCGCTCCAGGAATTTTCCGCCGGTCATCGTCAACTGCTGAAACAACGGGGCGGATTGATGCCGCGCGGCGATGAAGTCGAGATGCAGGCTCACGTAGCGCAGCAAGACTGCCCGCGCCGACCCCGGCGCGTTGAGCACTTCCAGCGCCCGGCGGTTGAATTCGCAAAAATGGTCCTCCACCACCGCTTCGTACAATCCTTCCTTGCTCTTGAAGTAATAGTAAAGCAGCGCCTTGTTGACCCTGGCGGCAGCGGCGATCGCGTCGGTCCGCGCCCCGGCCAGGCCGGACTTGGCAAAAATGCCCCCCGCAGCCGCTAAAATCGCGGCCCGAGTCTCCGTGTTTCGACTCGGCGGATCGGCCGGACCTTGAATCGCTGAACGGTTCATAATTTAACTAACCAGATAGTTAAATTATACCATAGCTTTGGCCCCCTATCAAATCTCCGGAACCGAAGGCCAAAATCAAGGAGGGGTATCCGCATTCCCGTCGGTGGCGCTCTCCTTCCCCTCTCCCGGTACTCCGGGAGAGGGGAAGGGTGAGGGCCTTTCGCCGCCTTGCCGCCATCTCACACCCGAAACACCGCCCCCATCTTTCTTCCCAGCAATTGATTCGCCGCCAGCAGCGTGATCGTCAGCAGCAGCATCGTCCAAACGCCCAGGGCGCTGGCGATGTACAACCCGTCGCCGAGGCGTTGGGACAATTCCAGGATCGCCCGGGTGATGGGGAAATACGCCGCCTTCTGGGCCAAGATGATGGAGTCGCTCACTTCCAGGAGGGCAAACGCGAACGCCAGAAGCGCCCCGGCGATCAGGTTGGCCAGAATCAGAGGAACCGTGATCCGCCGCAGGACGGTTGCGCGGGATGCGCCCAGGTTGGCCGCGGCCAGTTCCAGATCGACCGGCGTTTGCTGCAACCCCGCCACCGTCGAACGCACGATGTACGGCAGTCTCCGGGCCGCGTATGCGATCACCAAAAAAACCACCGGCATTTCCGGAGCGTCGAGCCAGATCGGAAGTTTCTCACCGAATCTCTGTTTCAACGTGACGCTGATCGCCAGGTATCCGAACGCCAGGACCAGCCCCGGCACGGCCAGCGGCAGCATGGCCAGCGCGTCGATCACGCCGCGATCCGGCAATCGGCTTCGCACCGCGATGATGCCAACGCCAAGCCCGACCACCAGCGCCACCGCCGTGGCCAGGGAGGCATAGATCGCCGAATTGGCCACCGACGGTATCGCCAGATCGTCCGTCAACGCCGCCAGGTAATGCGACGCCGTGAACTGTTGCGGCAGGATCGAGCGATACCACTGCCCCGTCGCGCTGAGGCTCGTGAGGACCACCGAAAGATGCGGCAGCAGCGCCAGCGCCAGCACCAACACAAACGGCAAACACGCCAGAACGGCCCGCAATCCCCGCAATCGTTTTGGCGTCATGGCCACCGATGCCTTGGTCGCCGCCGTGTCGTAGGATCGCCCCAGCAGCACCTTTCCAACCACGTACAACCCCACCGCCACCCCCAGCGTGACGACCACCAGCGCGAACGGCAGCGGGTTGTCCGCCACGTCCGTCACCTGCTCGAATATCTGCACCGGCGTGATGGTGTTGAATCCGAACATCAGCGGCGTGCCAAGCTCGGTGAAGCTCCAGATCAGCGTCAGCGTGCAACCGGCGAATATCCCCGGCCGAATGAGCGGCATCGTGATCCGCCGGAAAACGGTGAATGGCCCGGCCCCCAGATTGGCCGCGGCCTGCTGCATCGTCGGATCGACGCTGGCCAGCGACGCCTGGAGATTCAGCAGCAGCACGGGATACAGATGCAACACTTCGACGACGATGATCCCCAGCGCGCGGTATCGCCCCAGCCAGTCGAACCCCGTGCCCTGCCCGTAGCCCGCCAGCACGCTGAGCGGCCCGAGCCGACCAAGCAGCAGACGAACTCCGATCGCCCCCACGAACGGCGGCAGCACCAGCGGCGCCAGCATCATTCCGCTCAGCAATCCCCGCAATGGAAATTCGTACCGCACGCTCAGGATCGCCAGCGGCGTCGAGATCAGCAGGCTTAAAAGCGTCGCCACCGCCGCGATCGCGATCGCGTTGAGCAATCCGCGGACAAGCTCCGGATCGCTGAAAACCAGCCCCACGTATTGCCACGTGAAATGCCCGCTCCGCGTGACGAACCCGCGGACGAGGATTCGATAGATCGGCCAGAGAAAAAAGAGCCCGAAGAACGCATAAAGTCCGACGGAGATCAGCCGGTGCCGGGCACGATCTGGCAGTTGTGGCATGACGTCAACCCCCCGCTTCTTCGGCGACCCGATGATAGTGCTCCGCGAATTGCCGCGCCCATTTCTGCCGTTGCCGCGCCTTCCACACGTCCGGATCCTGCGACGGGTCCGCGGCGATTCTCCTGCCTTGGTCAATCTCCCGGGTCACGTCCGCCCGGCCGACGGGAATGTCCGAAAGCTCGGCGAGCAATCGTGCCCGGCGGGTTGGATCGGACACCCGCAGGATTTGCCGGCAGGCGTCCTGAAGATCGTCGCGCACGTCGATCCACGCCGCGGCCCAGATTTGCGGGAGCTGCGAGAACGTCCCCAGCCATTCCTGTCGCTGATTGAATCCGCTGGCGCTTTCGAAGTAGTTCAAATCGTCCGCCCATCCCGTGCGATCGGCATAGACGCTGCGGCGAATGGGCGAACGGCGAAGCGCAAGCATGCGCGGGCCGCCCGGCTCGCCCGGTTTCAGAATCCACAGCCTTTGCCCTTCCGGGCTGAGCAGAAACTCGATGAAATGCCCGGCCAACTCGAGTTGCCGGCCGTGCGTCCCGTAGAGAATCGCGATGGGGTCGGGCGTGATCGCGGTGGCGGCGCGCGGCGCGATGAACGTTTCCCGATCCGCTCCCACGGTTTGCTCGGTCACCCGGCCGTAGAAGTCGATCGCCATCCCCGCCGCCGCGTCGCCCCCGGCAACGTCGTTCGGCGGCTGCGCCGCCGAATCGCTGAAATATCGCGCGTTCGCCGCGATCAGAACTAGCTCCCGCATCCCCCGCTTCCATCCCTCATCCAGCGCCGCCTGATATTGCGGCGTGGATTTCAATTGCGCCGGCGGCTTCCCCGCGTTCGCCGGATGAGAAAGAAACTCCGCTTCCGCGTCGGCCATAGCGCGCTGAATGACGATCATGTACGCCACGCTCGCCGAACCGCTGTGCGTGGGATCGGCCAGCGACAGGCTGGCGAATAGCCGGGGGTCCGCAAGATCGCTCCAGGTGTGCGGCGGCGAAAGGTTCATCGCGCGATACAGGTCGGGGTTGTAAATGATCCCGAAACTGCTCAGGCAAACCCCCACCCATTTCGGGGGAAGCAAGCGGCCGGATTGGTCTCTCTCCTGATCGTACAGATTCACCCCCGCCAGCGCGGGCTGCGGAAACACCTGGGCCATCAGAGCCGGATCCAAATCCAGCGGATGCAGAATGCCCAGCGGTTTCAGCTTGGAATTGAATTCGTAATCCCCGCCGCCCCACACCATGTCAATGCCGGTGTCCACCTGTTCTTCCGGCGGAAGCATGCCGCCGTGGGCCTCGCGGATGGCGCGATAGATCGTGTCGAGCTGCCGGCGAATATCGGTGGCGCCGCCCGGCGTGCGAAACTCCAGCTCGACCGCCTGCCCATATTTTCGCCTGTGCCAGTCTGCGAACGCCCAGCGAAATTCATTGCGGATTTCCTGGCCGTGCGGCGTGATGATCACCAGCCGCAGCCCGCTCGACCCGCCCCCTCCCACCAATGCATGCCTCATCGCATGCACCGCCAGCGGAGCAACCAGCAACACGGCAAACACCAGGATGAGTCCGTATCGGCGCATCAAAAGCTATTCCGGAAGGACCACGCAATCCCCCGCGTCGATCTCGAGCACGACGTCGCCCGAGGCCTCAAGCATCGGCGCAGAGCTGCTCGCCTTCATCCGATGACCCTCAATTTCCACCCAATGCTCCGAAACCTCGCCAAGGAAGGTTGTTTCAATCACCTTCCCCGCCAGATGATTTGCCGCCGGCGATCTGGCGGCGTCGCCGCGCAATATGCGAATCCGCTCCGGACGAATGCTCACGACAACGGCTCGCCGATCCTTCCCCGCCAGGCCCGCGGCCTTGATCCTCCCCAATTCCGTGCGCACGTTCACCCCGTCGGAAAGAATTTCCTCGATGGTCCCATTCAGCAGATTCGTCTGGCCGATGAAATCGGCGACGAAAGCGTTTTTCGGATGGTAATAAAGCTCGGCCGGCGAGCCGATCTGGACGATCCGGCCGTCTTGCAGCAGCACAATTCGATCGGCGATCGACAGTGCCTCTTTCTGATCGTGGGTGACGTAGATCGTGGTGTATCCGGCGGATTTGCAAATTCGGCGGATTTCGCCCCGCATCTCCAGGCGGAGCTTGGCGTCGAGATTTGAAAGTGGCTCGTCCAGGAGCAGACATTTCGGCGCTACGACCATCGCGCGGGCCAGCGCCGCGCGTTGCTGCTGCCCGCCGGACAGCGCGTTGGGCTTTCGCTCCGCGTAGGCTTCCAGTTGCACCATCCGCAGCGCTTCAGCGACGCGCGTCGACTGCCCATCCGCTCCGCCGCCCCGCACGCTCAGCCCGAACCCCACGTTCTGTCGCACCGTCATGTGCGGCCACAGCGCGTTGTTCTGGAAACACATCACCGCATTTCGCTGCTGCGTCCCCAGCCGGGTCACGTCGCCGCCGTCGAACAGGATGCTTCCGCCGCTCGGCTCCAGCAATCCCGCGATGATCCGCAAAAGCGTGCTCTTGCCGCATCCGCTGGGACCCAGCAGAAACAGCAACTCGCCCGGTGCGATCTGAAGATTGACGTCCTCCAGTGCAACCGTCGAGCCGAAACGCTTGCCGATGTGCCGCAGTTCAATCGAAGTCATGGCCGTTCGGCAATTGTAATCGGGAATTCTGCGGATAAGGCAACCGCTTGCGGGATTTACATCTCTTCCAGGTTCTTAACGATCTGGCTGCCATCCTGAAGTTTGGAGAAATCCGGCGCACCCTGGGGCGGCAAAATCGCCGATTGTTTCGCCTGGCGATGAAACCGCCGCGCCAGCCGAAGGAAAAATACGCCCAAAAACAGCAGCGCCGCCCCGCTCAACAGAAACATCCCGCAAACCAGAATCCCCCGGAAACCGGCGGGCGTCGGCCGGCGGCGAACGCCCTCGAACACGCATTGGGCCGCCCCGACCACGCAGCCGCCCACCGCGATCACGCAATACGACCGCGTCCGGATCGCCCCCCGCCGCAACGCCGCCATCTGCCGAATGCGGTTGGAATTGAGATGGTCGTCGTCGGACATGACTGGTAAACCTGAAGTCCGAAATCCGAATGACGAATCAAATCCGAATGACGAAATCCGAATGGTTCTTCATTGGTCATTCGGATTTCGGGCTTGATTCGTCATTCGGATTTCGGATTTCGGATTTTTACACTCCCATCGCCTTCGCCATCGTCTGTCCAATCGTCGCCGGGCTGTCGGCCACCGCGATTCCCGCCGCCTTCAGCGCCGCGATCTTCGATTCCGCCGTGCCTTCCCCGCCGCTGATGATCGCGCCCGCGTGGCCCATCCGGCGCCCGGGCGGGGCCGTCCGCCCCGCGATGAACGCCACCACCGGCTTGGTCACGTGCTGTTTGACAAATGCGGCCGCGGCTTCCTCGTCCGTCCCACCGATTTCTCCGATCATGACGATCCCGTCCGTCTCGGCGTCCTTGGCGAACAAATCGAGAAGCTCGATGAAATTTACACCCTTGACCGGATCGCCCCCGATGCCGACGCCTGTGGTCTGCCCGATCCCTCGCGTGCTGCATTGCCATACCGCTTCATACGTCAGCGTGCCGCTCCGGCTGATGATCCCCACCTTCCTGCCGCTCTTGGCGTCCTTCGGCGCGGTGTGGATATATCCCGGCATGATGCCGATCTTGCATTCCCCCGCCGTGATGATCCCGGGACAATTCGGACCGATGAGACGACTTTTCGGCTTGTCCTTCAAAAACGCCCTCACCGCGATCATGTCCAGCACGGGAATTCCTTCGGTGATGGCCACGATGACCGCGATCCCCGCATCCGCCGCCTCCATGATCGCATCCGCCGCGAACGGCGGCGGCACAAAAATCATCGTCGCATCCGCCCCCGTCGCATCCACCGCCTGCCGAACCGTATCAAACACCGGCAACCCGTTGGCATCCTTCGTCCCTCCCTTGCCGGGAGTGACGCCGCCGACCATTTTCGTTCCGTAATCCAAACATCCCTTGGTATGGAACGCCCCGGCCGACCCGGTGATCCCCTGACAAATAACCCGTGTTTTTGCGTTGACCAGAATGCTCATGCGAAATCATTCCTGCGAAACCGGCGAAGGAGGTTATAGCGGATAAAGTCGGTTTGCAAAAATGGGGAGACGACGGGCTCTGTCCTATTGACCGGTGTTTGCCCTAATGCCTATACCTACGCTATACCAATGCCATGCCCAGTCCAGTTCGTTTCGCCGAACTCAGGAAATATTTGGAACGGCATGGCTGGAGGCTGACGCGTGCGAACGGTTCGCATCATACCTTTACGAAGCCGGGAGATCTGCGACCCATTGTGATCCCAGTGCATCGAGGAAAGGCCGATTTTATATATGTCAAACAGGCGCAAAAATGTTTCGAATGACCGACCCTTCGACAAGAAGATCCTATCCAAAGCCAGGCGCGTAGTGGATGAGTATCGTTTCGCTTTCTGGCGCGAGGACGATCGGTATGTTGGCCAGTGCGTGGAGATGGACACTTTGGGAACCGCGGACACCGTGGAGCACTGCATCGCCGAGGCAAGATCGCTGGCTGTCACCGGGGTCGCCTTCATGCTGGAATCCGGAAAGAGAGCTCCCTTGCCGTCCAGAACCCAACCGCGCAATGTCCAAATTAACATCCGATTGTCGCCGGACGAAAAAAGAGCCATTAAGGAAGCCGCCAGCAAGGGCGGCTTCCGAGGAATCTCCGACTACCTGCGAATTCGCGGACTGGCGATAACCTGACCGATTGGTTCTGCGCGAGGGAAAGGCAGGGACTCCTCGCCAAACTTCTCGGCGTCTCCCGCAAGCTGGTTGAGGCATCGGGAGCGGGAACTCGCGCTCCCTCGCCGATGGCCTGCCGATTGCTCTAAGCAATCGCCCGCAAGCCGTCGTTGTACGTGCGACATCGCCGCCGTCTGGCGTGAGGATTGACCACCCCCTCGACTTCGCGGCTTTGTCATGCTTTTCTCTCGCTGCTACGCTAATCCGAATGGATCCACTGTTCGCGGGCCTGATTGCCATGGTTCTGATCGCACCAGTGCATGCGGGGCGGGCATGAACGTTGAATCCTCACCCTTCGACCGAAGACTTGCCCGGCTCATGTTCTGTGCCGCGGGTTTGCTATGCCTGGCGTTTGGGATTCGCATGCTGGCGGCGTGGAAAACTTATCACCACGTCGATCCCACCGCCGGAGTCTGGACGGCCGCGGCGTTGGATGCACGCGACGGGATTCTCTACCGGCCGATCGAATCGGAGATCGGCTACGGCGGCTCGCGATACGCGCCGCTGCACATCGTCCTGCACGCGGGGCTGATCCGCCTGGGAATGGGTCCGGTGGCCGCTGGGTATCTGCTCGATTTGATCGGCATCCTGGGGGTGATCGGCGGCGTCTACGCATTGCTGCGGCAACTAGAGGTCGCGACGCTGCCCGCGGCAACGTTTGCCGGATTCGTCCTGGCGGCATACTGCTACAGCACCACCGCCGCCGGCCTGAAAGGCGACCTTCTGCCGGCCGGGCTGAATCTGTGGGGGCTGGCCGCGGTTGCCGCAACGCAACGGCGTAAGTCCTCGTTGATACTCCTCGCCGCCGTAATCTGCTTCGTCCTGGCGATGGCGACGAAGCTCACCAGCATTTTCGGAATTGCCGCCGCCGTGTTGTGGTTGATCTCGCGCAAGGACTGGCGAAAGGCGGTTTTGCTCGCCGCGGTTTGGTTGATCGGAATCGCCGTGGCGGCGATGGCAACGCAATGGGCCAGCGACGGACGGGCCTACGGCATTTTCAAACTCTGCGCAGCCGGCGGCGGCGGTTTGACGCAACTCCTCCATGGCCCGCATCGAATGGCTTACGATGCCTTCTATAACGATCGCATATTCATCTTTTTCTGGTTACTGGCCGCCGCATTGATCGTGATCGGCCGGCAATGGGCATCATTGCCCGCGATCTTGTTCGCCGTGACGACGCTGGGCACGGCTGCGATCTACGGTTCGCCAGGAACCAATTGCAATCACCTGGTCGATTTGCAGGCGGCCGCCATCGTGGTGATCGCCGCCAGCTTTCAATCATGTCGCCCCTGGGGCCGGTGCGCCGCCTTGGCCGCGACCGCGATCGTCCTCATCTCCGCCGGCTTCAGCGGGGTCAAAACGGTGAGCATCATGCACGAGAACCGGCATGGCACGATGATGTCCGCCCTCGCCGACGCGGATCGCTCGACCGTGACCGGGCCGTTGCTTTCCGAGAATCCCATCCTGCCGATCCTCCAGGGCCGCCGTCCCTACATGCTCGATTCGTTCATGTTTCGCGCGGTGTGGATGCGTAATCCGAAGATCGCCGACCGCTTCTGGAACGATCTGTCGCAACGGCGATTCCGTGCCGTGATTCTCAGCGGCCCGCCGTGGGACCCGACCCGCTCCGGAAACGCCGGAAACTTCGGGCCGGGATTCATCGACCTGTTGCAGCGAAACTACGAATTGATCGGCCACCATGGCGAGTATTGGGTCTACCTGCCCAAACAGCCCTGACCCATTATGGAGCCGGAATATTGTCAAACCCCGCCGTCTGCTTCCACCGATATGTGAGTATCATAAATTGCCATGAACTCGACAGGGGTTTCCAATCTCACCCGCCCGATTCTGGCGCTGCTCTTGGCGGCGTCGGGGCTGCTCGCGGCCGGCTGCGCCCTTCGGCAGGTCGTCTCCTGGCGAAACTACGGCGACCTGGAAGATGAAGGCGGAATCTGGACCGCGATTGCCCTGGATGCAAAAGACGGCATCCTCTACCGCCCGATCGTCTCCGACATCGGCTACGGCGGAACACGCTACGGGCCACTTCATGCCGTGCTGCACGCGGGGCTGCTGAAGGCGGGAATGGCCCCGATCACCAGCGGATTTCTCATCGGCCTGGTCACCGCCGCCGCCGCGCTGGCGGGAATCTACCAACTCATGCGGCGGCTGAAAGTCCCCGCCACTTTCGCCATCGCGTTGACCACCTTCTTCCTGGCGGCTTTTTCCGTGCGATCGGGAATCCTGTCCATCAAGGCGGACCTGCTGGCGGCGGCGCTGGACGTGTGGGGATTGATCGCGGCGCTGCCCCTGGCCGAACCCCAACAAAAACCGGAAGCTCGCCAATGGCCCGCGATTTTGCTGGCCGGAACGTGCTTCGCCCTGGCCGCGGTTTCGAAAATCACCAGCCTGTTTGGAATCGCCACGGTTGTCACTTGGCTGCTGCTGCGGGGAGAAGTGAAGAGCGCCGCTCGGCTCGTAGCGGTTTTCTGCATCGCAGTGATCGCCGCGGTGCTGGCGGTGCAGTGGGCCAGTGATGGGCGGGCGATTGGGGTTTTCGCGGCCTCCGCCGCCGCAGGCGGGGGCCTGCGACGCCTCGCCCAGGCGCCGCTCTTTTTCTTCCCCGCGATCTTCAGCCGCGATCGCGTCGTCGGCGGATTCTGGATCGCCGCGGTCGTGATGATCCTGACCCGGCGAAACTGGACCAGCCTCCAGACCCTTCTGCTGGGATATAGCACGCTGGGAACGATGGCGATCTTCGGCTCGCGGGGAACCGACATGAATCACCTGATGGACCTGCATCTGGCGTCGCTGCTGGTCTTGGCGGTTGCGTGCCAGAGCGGTTGGATCGCCCGCGCCGCCCTGCTGCTGATTGCCGCCATCTCGCTGCATGCGGCCCATTCCTGCATCAACGACGCCGACTACATCCGGCAGCACCATCCTCGCGCCGCCATGAACGCCTGCCTCGCCGACGCCGCCGCTTCGCCCGTGCGCGGCCCGCTGTTCGCCGAAAATCCCATGCTGCCGATCCTCGCCGGCCAGCGCCCCTACATGCTGGATTGCTTCCTGTTCAGCGTGATCGACCTGAAACACCCCGCCGTCGGCGATAAACTGCGCGACGATCTTGTCCATCAGCGTTTCCGCGCGGTGATCGTGACTCCCGAACTAACGCACAATACGATGCCGACGCCGACCGATCCCTGGCCCCAGTTTCTAATCCTCATGAGGACCCGATATGAACTGAAGGCCACGGAAGGCCGAAATTTGGTTTATCTGCCCAAGATGCGGTAGCGCATGGAAGACAACTCGAACCAAAACCCCGCCGACGCCGGCACCAGTGCCGCCCGTTTACCGGAGGTCTCCGTGATCGTGCCGACGATCAACGAATCGGAGAACCTGCCGGCGCTTTTGCGGCGCATTAGCGCCGCCCTGCCGGGCGTGGATTTCGAAGTGCTGATCGTGGACGACAACAGCGCCGACGCGACGCCGGCCGTTTGCGCCGAGCTGGCCAAGCAATATCCCCTGAAGCTGCTGGTCCGCACTCAGCCGGCCAACGGCCTGAGCGGGGCGGTCCTGCACGGGATGGCCGCCGCACGGGGGAAATACTTGTGCGTGATGGATGCCGACCTGCAACATCCCCCCGAAAAACTGCCGGAACTGCTGGCGCCCCTGCGCGGCGGCGAGGCGGATTTCGCCCTGGGCTCCCGATACGTCCCAGGCGGCAGCACTGAGGCCGATTGGGGAATCTTCCGAAAAATCAATTCCCAATTCGCCACGCTCCTGGCCCGGCCCTTTGCCGGGAAAACCACCGATCCCATGTCCGGATTTTTCGCGATCCAACGCCAAACCTACGCCGCCGCACAGAACCTCACCCCCCTCGGCTATAAAATCGCCCTGGAACTCATCTGCAAGTGCCGAGTGAAAAAAGTCCGCGAAATCCCCATCCATTTCGGCATGCGCCTCAAGGGGCAGTCCAAGCTCTCCCTCAAACAACAGTTTCGATACCTGGAACATCTGAGCCGGCTCTATGACTTCACCTTCCCGCGCGCCTCGCCCATGGTGAAATTCCTCATCTCAACTGGAGCAAGCTGGCTGGTGGGGCTGGCGGCGTTTTTGGCCTTGATCTCTGCCCGGCAAGGACCGGTCGCATCCATCGCCATCGCCTACTTGCCGGCTCTGATCGTGACGGCGGTTTTCCACGTCCGATACGTTCGCACGCAGCGAGAATTTCTTCCGCGCCAAACGCCCTGGCTGGATTTCGCGGTGATCTCGACGGCGGAGTGGATCGTCGCCGTTTTGTCCGCCTGGTGGGTAAGCCGCCGCCTGATCGCGCCAGGGACGCACGAAACGTTCATCATCTGTTTCGCCTGCGGCACGCTGGCGCGGTACGTCTTGCGGAAGGAATTTCTACAGGATATTCGGGGACTTCGGCGAAACCTGCCGCGGGAAGAGGAGGCGAAATCGCGGTAAGAGAAAATCAACTCGCCCGGCCGGGGCCCGCGCCGATCATCCGCCTCAGTTCCTCCAGCGCCAAACGCCATTGAGAACTGGTTTGCTCCGTCTCGTAAATCAGCACGTCCCCGAGGGTCACGAAATCGCGGTTCTCCAGCGATGAGCGGATTTGCTTCAATTGCTCGGCAAATTGCACGACCAGTTCCGTCAGGGGGCGCCCGCCGATGAGGATCTGATCCAGATCGATCTTCAGCAGCCGGGCCGTGCTCAGGAGCGATTCCTGCGCATGCTGCCACGTGGTCAGACAGCCCGACAGCTTTTCCATGGCCCGCACGTTCTGATTGCTCTGGAGCAACTTTGCCGCCTCGCTCTTGATGCGGTCGGCCTCGCCAAGCTGGGCCTCAACCTGCTTGAGCACGCCCATGGCCATTTCGCGCGGATCGGCCGTTTCGATGAACACGTGATGGTCCTTCAGCGGCGATTTGCGGACGTCCCCCAGCCGCCGGAGGTCCGGCTCCAGCCCGTCGATCAGGACGTGCACCACCAGCCGTTTTTCACGCTGCAAATGGGCCAGCACCTGTCCCACCGTACGGAGTCCCAATTCCTCGGCGCGCAGCGGCGAATCGTCGACGGTTACTGGCATACAACTTCTCCTAACTCCCTGATATCGGCCAAGGCGGGGCGAAAACGTGAGAAAGTCCGATAAAAATGGGGAAACGGTCGGCGCAACGCGATTAGGGAGCGCCATGCACCTGGTTGTCCGCCGCCGGGAGATAGATGCTGAAAGTCGTTCCCCGCCCCACCTGGCTCTCGACCGTGATCCGCCCCTTGTGGTGCTCAACGATGTCCTTGCAGATCGCCAATCCCAGGCCCGTGCCGCGGGACTCGTCTTTGTGCGCTGTCCCCTTGGTCGTGAAAAATGGCTGGAAAATCTTGGGAAGCAGATTCTCCGGAATCCCCGGGCCCGTGTCGATCACCTGAATTCGGATTTCATTTTCTTCCACGGCGGCAGCCTTGAGGGTTAACGATCCTCCCTTGCCCAGCATGGCCTGCCGGGCGTTGATGAGGAGGTTCAGCAGCACTTGTTCCAGCTGCACGCTGTCGCCCACAACCCACGGATCGCCTGAAATCTGCACCCGAAGCGCGATGCCGTCTTTCTGCGGATCGCGGGCCAGCACGATCAGCGATTCATCCACGAGGGTCTGCACCGCCACCTTGCCGGTGGAGGATTCACCCCGTGCCAGCGCCAGCATGGCCGTGCAGATCTTTCCCGCCTTCTCCGCGCTGGCGAACGCCTTGGACAGGGCCTTGCAGATCAGTTCCATATCCGGCGTTGGCCCTTTGGCGCTTTGCAGCGCGAACTGCGAATAGCTGACGATGGGAGTGAGCAGGTTGTTGAACTCGTGAGCGATGACGGCGGCGATGGTGCCGATCGTCGCCAGCCGCTGCGATTCCGTGAGTTGTTCGCGCAGCCCGTCCAATTGCTTTTGCGTTTCGCCGAGGCGGTTTAGAAGCGCCTGTTCCAGTGCGACCGTGGGGGGATGCAGATTACTCACGCCATCCTTGGGGAATTGTCATTGGTCATTTGTCATTCGTCATTTGCAAGTGACCAATGACAAATGACCAATGACAGATTATCTATCGGCAACCGGGGGGATTACCCTTCGATTCCCAACCGGCGGACCTTATGGGACGTGCGCATTCAGGGGAATCCCCGCGGGATTGGCGGCGGGCGTGAGCCCCTGCGTAAACCGCCTTCGACCCATCATCCACGGCAGAACCAGCAAGAGCATGACGGCAACCGCGGCAAGAAACATGATCGGCACGCGCCAGGGCCAGGGGCCAAGGGCATCCACGGTAGAACGCTGGCCCTTGTAGGATTGGCCGACGTAGCCGTAGTTGAGATGAAAAATCGCATCGATGGGGAAGATGACGGCCAAGTAGACGATTGAGATTTTCACGGCAAAGAGCCAATCGCGCCAGTGGGGCCGGAAACCACGGGCGGAAATGTCATAGATCGCCGGGCCGATGATCGCCGCATGACCGGCCCAGAAAACCCAGAACTGGAAATCGGCCGGTCCGAAATACAGATCGGGATAGATGAAACTCAATGAGGAAAGGCCCAGACCCCAGAAATACGTCATCGCCTGCAACGACCGCCAACGAAGCAATAACGCTCCGGGCGCCATGAACATGCCGAGGTTGCAGACGTACAGGGGCAAAGACGTGCGGTAGTCAAAGCGTGTGGGCCAGAGGGTGGCGGCCTCCACGAAGCATGCCGTTGCCAAGGCGAGCCATCCGATGGTTTTGTCGAACAGACGGCGGCGCGGCTGGTCGTCGGCCACCTCGTCCCACCGCCGCATGGTCACGATCGCCGCCACCAATAGCGCGAACGCGAGCACCACGCAAAGGTGCGTCAGGGTATAGGGCTTGAAATGATGCGACCACGATTCGCTGTCGGTCATCACCGTTCATTTTAGGAGGCCGGCGGGATTGCCGGGTACGTTGAATCCGGGCGGATTTTCGCGGAATTTTCAGCCGACCGCCGTCAGCAGCTCCCGGGCGACGTAGCGGAGGTGTTCTTCGGGTAGTTCGGGATATATGGGCAATGCCAGCACTTCGTTGCAGGCGCGCTCGCTGACCGGAAAATCGCAGGCCCGGTAGCCGAGATTGGCGAAACATTCCTGCATGTGCAGCGGCAGCGGATAATAAATCGCCGAGCCGATCCCCTTTTCCTGCAGCGCCTTTTTGACGCGATCGCGGTCGGGGATTCGCACGACGTATTGGTTGTAAATACTCCAATTGCCCGCCTCGATCTTCGGCGTGACGACTTTGCCGCCGGCCAGCAGTTGGTCGTAGAGCGCCGCGTTGCGGCGGCGGCCCTCGTGCCAGCCCTCCAGGTATTTCAGTTTCACGTTCAGAACCACCGCCTGCACCGCGGCGATGCGGAACATGCCCCCCACGTACTTGTGGAAATACTGATGTCCCGACCCGTGGACGCGCATCAGCCGGCAGATTTCGGCGAAGCCGTCGTCGTTGGTGCAGATCGCCCCGGCGTCGCCGAAGGCGCCCAGGTTCTTCGTCGGATAAAAGCTGAGACAACCCGCGAAAACCGTCGAACACGCCCGCTTGCCGTGCCGGCGGGCGCCGATCGCCTGCGCCGCATCTTCGATCACCTTCAGATCGTGCCTGGCCGCGATCTCGTTCACCGCTTCGAGATTTGCCAATTGGCCGAACAGATCCACCGGAATGATCGCGCGGGTTCGCGGAGTGATTTTCGCCGCCAGCATTGCCGGATCGATGTTGAACGTCGCCGGATCGATGTCCGCGAAGACGATTCTTGCGCCCAACCGGGCGATGGCGCCGGCGGTGGCGAAGAAGGTGAACGGCGGGCAGATGACCTCGTCGCCCGGCTTGATGCCGACCGCCATCAGCGAGCACAACAGTGCGTCGCTGCCGCTGCTGACGCCGATGGCGTGTTTCGTGCCGCAATACGCCGCCAGGTTCTTCTCGAATTTCTCGACGTTGGGGCCCAGCACCAGCGACTGCTGATCGAACACCTCGTCCAGTGCCCGGCGAATCTCCTCGCGAATCGGCGCGTACTGGGCCTGCAAATCCAAAAGCTTGACGTTCATGTCCAAAAGGTACGGCGGCATCGCGAAAAAGTAAAAAGCCGGATGCGCCGCGATATCCTAAAACCCCGCCATGATGTGGCGCTTCTCCGTTAGCCCCCCCGCTCCGCGGGGGTTCTTCATTCGGAATTCGGATTCCTGCCCGGCACCAGCGCCCCCACCAGAAAAATCCCCGTGACCAGTAGCATCAGCCACGCGATGCCGGGATGCGTCGGCGTCATGAGCGAGTAAAGTTGCGGCCAACGCGACGCATCGTAGTTCAGCAGTTGTCTCGCGACCGTGGCAAAGCAGATCGCCGACAGCGCGACGTGCAATAGGGACAACTCGAGCGACACCGCCACCATCGCCGCCGAGAGCGACACCGCCCATATCGGATACCGTCCTCCCATCTGGCACATCACGATGGGAAAAACAAGCCACGGTGCGACCAGGGCCACCAGGAACCGCCGGTCGTTGCGGCGGCTGTGCAGCGCCGCGACGGCCGAGGCGATCAACAGGCAAACCGCGTAAAGCACCGCCATGGCGGTCTTAGTGTCCAGGTCGCTGGACCACGCCCAGGCGACGACAGGAACCGACAGCCACCCAAGCCGCCACGGGCCGGGCGTCGTGAATGAAAGCCGAAACGTCGCCATCGGATCGTGGATGTCCCATTGATAGCATTGGGCGAGCAATGACGGCAGGTTGGAGAAAACGCGCACGCCCATCTGCATCTGATCGTGCTTCACCGACCCGTAGGCGAAGCCGAGCGTCGCCCACGAATAGCTCCCGCCAAACGCAAGCGATGAGATCCAAACCGCCGCGGCGAACGCGCCGGCGAGCCAGAACCCCAACGATCGCCGCGGCATGATCCACGGCGGCAACAGCACCAGCAGCAGGAATATTCCCATCGCTCCGGCCGGCAACAACGCTTGCCGCGCCGCCATCCCGCGAAAGACAAGCGCCGTGGCGATCGCCAGCGCCGCCAATGCGGTGGACGCCAGAATCAGCGCCATCGCGGGAGATTGTTCGGATTCGGCCGGCGGCAAAACCGCCGATCCCCCCCGCCGCCCAAGCACCGGCTCGATCACCCATTCCCGGATGCTTCGACCCATCGCCGATCGCATCAGCGACACGATCAGGATCAGCCCCGCCGCGACCATGGCGGTTTCGATCCAATGCAGCCCCGCCGACGAGTTGACGGTCCACGGCCAGGTGATCATCTCCATTCCGATGACGAATCCGATGACGATCCGCGCCAGTGCGCCGAACCGCCCCTCAAACAGCGGCCAAAGAATCAAAATCGGCCCGCCCAGCAGGAGTTGGCCCTTGAACATGCAGCCCACGCCCAGGAGCGCGCCCGCCAGCATCCACCAATTCAGCGATGCCATCAGCGCCGCCGCGATAAAAAAGGGAAGAATCCAGACGTCCCATTGCGGCCAGGCGTGCGAATCGATCAGGATCAGCGGATTGAGCCAGACGAGCATCGCCGCAACCGCGCCGCACGCCCAGCCGCGATGGATCGGCGGAAGCATTTGCGCGCTGACGACCATCACGATGAACAGCGCCAGCAATCGGAGCCAGACCGTCCACGTCGGCCAGTCGATTCCGCCCAGCGGATTGCTTTGCACGTCGATGGCCGGGCCTCGGTTCACAAACGAAAAATCATCGCTGTTGGTTGTGCCGCCGGCACTGGTCGCCGAGATGCGGAAATGCACGGTCTGGCCCTTGGCCACCGGCTGAATCCGGGCCTCGACCTGCTGATCGTCAAGCGAAGTGTCGATGGACTGCGGCGCGGTGGATTGGCCGTACGATGCGCCTGGTCCGAAATCGACGTGCCATTGCGTGTCCTGGTTTTGAGAGTTGAGGACGGTGGTGATGGTGGCGGCGCCGTCGCCCGGCTGAACCTTGACGACCGCAACCACCGGCGCGGGACGATGGGGCACGTGCACCAGCGTTGCGTAGGCATACCAGAACCCGCCCGTAGCGAGCATGAAGGCGAAAATTCCGTGCGGCACGGTCCAGCCGCCGCGCGGTTTACGGGGTACATCCCCCTTCGGCGGCGCGGGCAAACCCCGCCATTTCCTCCACCATCGCTCGATCGCCGGCGGCTTGGCCGGCTTGAAGCTGCGCTGCACCCACAGCCAGACCAGGAAAAACATAGCCACCGCCGCAGCCGCGGCGCTATAGGCATTGAGTTCGAGCAGCGGCTCGGCCACGTCTTCGTCCTGGCCCACCGACGTGTCCTCCGTGCGCTGTTGGGGAAACGCGTCCATGTCGGGCCGGACGCGCTGCACGTTCCGCACCCACCACGTCATGACCCCCAGCCGAAGCGGGGGATAATCCATGTCGTATTCCCCGCCGTTTTCGACGATGGAATCCATGTATCCGACCACGCCGCTCGCCAATTCGCCCAGAGTCAGGCGGCGAAACGTCCGGCTCTTGTGCCCGAGCAACTCCGGACGGCCGGCGCGAGCCAGGATCATGGGCGACTGATCCGCCAGCGCATCGGCGAATGGCTCCAGATGCGCCTTGGCTTCGGCAAAGCGGATCGCCCCGCTGCCGAATTCAAACCCCCGCGAAACGTCTTCCTTGAATCGAATGCTTCGGGTCGATTGCCAAATCTCGCGGCGGAGATCCATCCCCACGCGCCAGGCCCAGTTTCCCCCGCCAACCAGGAAGATCGCCACCATCACCCACGTCAGCCCTTTGGCCAAGCCGCGGAGCGATTTGACCCCGCGCCGTCGCGCCGGCCGGGGCGGGGCCACCGGAATCGTGGCCGTGGGCGGCGCCATCGCCGCACTTGGCCCCACGTCGTGGATTTCGGTGGTTTCGCCCGTCACCTCACACCACCTCCACCCCTCGCCGCCAGCGCCACGTCGGCATCAATGCGCTGCATAGAAACACCGCGGCCAGGAGAACCATTAACCAGCCCAGGTCCGGATAGGTCGGATGCGTGATCGAGAATGCCACCGGCGCCTGGCTCGAATTGGTCTGTAGCATCTGATTGCCCAGCATCGCGCAGGCCAGCACGGTCTGAAGAAACGGCAGCAGGCTCATCTCCGCGGAAACCCCGATCAGGAGCGATCCCATCACCGCCGGCAAGGTCGTGTATCGGGCGGTCATTTGGGTGAGCAGGGTGGTGAAAAGCACCCAGGGCGCCACCAGTGCGATCAGGAACCTGGGGTCCTTTCGCCGCAAATGTACCGCCGCCGCCGCCGTACACAGCAACACCGCCGCGGCGAAAATCACGGCGCAGAACGATTGAACGTCCAACTCCGTCATTCCAAAAATCGGCCGTTTGAACGTGGTCACGACATCGTGCAACTGCCAGTCGTATCGCTCGTGCAGGATCGAGGAGAGATTGCTCAGGCTTGCGGCTCCCAGCTGCATGACGTCGTGTTTTTGCGTACCGTAGAAGAATCCGACTTCCCACCAGGACGGACTGCCGCCAACGTGGAAATAGACCAGCCACATCGAGGCGGCGAATGCCAGCAGCAGCCAGGCGCCGATCAGCCGCCGGCTCAGGAACCATGGCACCAGCACGATGCCCGCCGCGAGCAGGGCCGTCCCCAACGGCGTTCCGTGATGCGTGAACAGCAGCAACACCAGATAGACCAGCCCAATGACGAGCAGCGCAGCGCCGGCAAGCGTCGCCTGTCTGGCCAGCGGGTCCCAGCCGGTGGAAATCTGATTCCACGCCCCGCGGCCTTGCCGCCACAAAAATCCGCGGAACCCAGAGAGCACGCAGAAAAATACCGCCGTGCTGACCGTGAAGAAAATCCATTTCTCGGCCTGCCCGTTGGTGACCAACCAGGGCCAGAGGATCAATCCCGCCCCGGCCGCCGCGCCGGCGACGATTCGCATGAATCTTCCCGGCCACCCCGCCAGCAGCGGACACAAAACCAACACCGGCATGACGAAAAGCAATTGGCCTTTGAACATGCAGCCAACGCCCAGGACTAATCCGGCGGCGACCCACCAGTCCAGCGTCGCCAAGATTGCCGCCACCAGGAAGAACGGCGGAAGCCAGCTATCCCATTGCATCCACCCGAAGGAATCGAGGATCGACGCGGGGTTCAGCCACGCCAGCGTCGCCGCCACCAACGCGCACATCGGCGCTCGGTACGGCCGCGGCAAAAATCTCGCCAGGCAGACCGCCGACAAATATCTCAGCAGCAGCATCGTCCACCAACCGACGCTGGCGATGCGAACGTCGATCGGCGAGACCTCGCCGCTGTCCGGCGCCGGCAGGGACATCTGCCAGCTCAGGTTCGGCCTGAAAAACGTCGCGATGCCGAAAAGAACCACCGGCGCCAAAAGCATCGGATCGCCCCAGCGCCGACGCCACGAACCAGTGCTATCTGGCGGCGCAGTCAACTCGGCCGGACGGCTGCGCGCCATCCATAGCCAAACCAATATGAATATTGAAATCGCCGTGGCTCCCTCGCACGCCGCGTTGAGCTTCAGCACCGGCTGCGCCACGTCCATCGTCGCGACGATCGATTGATTTCTGTCCGGATCGAAAACCCGCTCCGGACCGTGTGGAAATCTCGTCACCCCCGGATAGCACGACTCCACGTGCCACGTCCACAACGTCATCACCAGCAGCCGCATCGGGGGATAATCCAGATCATATTCCCCATCCGGCGTCTCTTTGCTCAGGCGCTCATACGTCTGCACCCATCCCCGGAGGATCTGACTGTAGACCGGCCGCAGATGTTGCCATCGGCTTCGAAAATTTTGCGCGTTGAACGGTGAATCGAACAGCCCCGGCCCCGGCCGCGCGATCGTTGCCGGACGCTCGCCGGCATCGATCAGTCTCTGTTCGGCATTTCTCTCGGCCGGTGATTTTTTCCCCTCATCCGCATCGGCCACGGCCTCGGCCTCGCGCAGCGTCATGTCCCCATATTTCATGGCGTTGTCGATGTCGCCCTCCGAATGTTCCGGAGCCCAGTAGACCCAGAAGCTCTGCCGCCAGTCCAGGCCGATCCCCACCATCCGCCAGGCGTAATAAACGAGGACCGCCACGACGAACACCCACCCCAGAAGCCGAACGGCCCTGTCCCGACTCCAGCCCGTGGACCGCTCCTGCCCGCCGCCGATCATCAGCAAACCCCTATCCTCGATTGACGCCAGTCCGTTATTTAACCATGCTCACTTGAAGCAGAATAAAGCGCCATACGGCGCGCAGCAAGCCTCAGGCAGATAGACGTGGCTGGCCGATCTTTCTTGCGGATCGGCGCGCTTTTTTTGCACCACCGCCCACTGCTTATGTCCGCCCGGGCGGCGGCTGGGACAGGATTTATGCGATTTGTTTCAATCTCTGGGCCCGGCTTGCACGCTGAATGCCCGGCAGCACGTAGTCCCGTGCCACCACGTCCCAGCTCATCTTGCTGGCCAGGGCGTGCCCGCGGTCGATGAATTCTTCAAATTCCTTCGGGCTGCGGGGAAGCCGCTCCACCAGCTCCTTCGCCACCACCCCGGAAACTGCGTGCTCGATCTCATCCCGCTGCGGCTGGCCGATGGCCATCAGTTGGTCCGCCCGCAGCCCCTTGGTCGGCAAATCGGTGTAATCCGCGACGATGACGTTCGGGGTCGGCTTGCCCCCCGTCGCTTTCTCCACAAACCCCTCGCAACCGCACACGCTGCTGAACACGCAGATCCCGCCGAAGCTGATCGGTTCCACCTGCGCGATGCCGAACGGTTCATAAATGCTCTGGCCGAATTCCACATCCGAGCCTTTGCGGAGGTCCATGAATTCCATGTCCGCGGGCATGCGCAGGCCGCAGACTTTCTGCTCGAAACCGAACTGGTTGATGAAAACCACCTTGACGTTCCGCGCCCGCGCGTTGAATTCCTGCACGCCCTGGTAGTACGCCGCTTCCCCGTTGGAAAGATCGGGCAACCCTTCACGATGCACCACCGGCCAGTGGTAACACTGTTCCATTTTCCGGATGTCGTCGCCGCGCCGTGACGGAACCTCCGTGCTCAGCGTGAACAGCACGGCGCTTTCGTTGCGGGCGCGAAGAATATGCTCGACGTGTTCCAGAACCCGCAGGTCGCGCCACAGGCCCTTGCTGGGAACCAGCCGCGTGACGTGCGAGAAAACGTAATCCGGATCGTACCCCAGAAGCGCATTGCAATAGGCGCGCAATTTCTGCCGGCTGGCCATCCGCTCCTGCACGCTGATCTTCCAACACGGAACCCCGTTGTACGCAAGCTGGCTGTCCACATGGACAAAATCCGGGCCGAGGAAGCGGATTTCCTTCAGCACGTAATCCCCAACCGCGAAAATCCCGTCGCAGAACCGCGCCGCCTTCACGAACGCGTGCCTGTAATACCCGCTCTGATCGCCGAAGACGTCTTCCAGATAATGCCCCTGGCTCACCGCCGAACGCATGACGTTGTAGAACATCGTGTCGTGGCCGGGACTCTGCTCCACGATGCGCCGCATCGGGGCGACCTCGTGGGCGTAAAAAATAGTGCGGAAATTGCCGCGCTCCCCTTCCAAAATCGCCGCCAGCGCCGTCGGCATCCCCATGTACTCGTGGCTCAGGATCACGCCCGGCTCGATCTCGCTGCCTACCCCCAACGCGTGAAGCGCCGCGATCGTCGGCCTGGCCAGCCGCATGTACTGCTCGAAATCCCAGTTGCTCTCATACTTGGCGCTTTCGATCCCAAACGTCTTCCACAAGTCGTATTTGAACAGGTTGATCTTCTGCGCGTCGAAGCGCGAGACGTCGATCAGCAGCGTTTCCGGCGTGCTGGCTATCCCCGTCTCCTTGTCCAGGAATTTCCGCCGCCCGTACACGATCCCAACGTCGAACTCCTGCTCGATCTCCCGGAACTTGCTCGCCAGCGGCGAGCGGTACAGGTGATCCAGGCTGCTGTACAACACCTCGCCCTGCGGACCCAGCCGATGCTCGGCAATGTCGTCGCTCGGCCAGAACGGTCCCACCAGGATGTTCCGCGGGACCTTGTCGAGATACGTCCGGCTCGTCAGCAATCCCTGCAACACCGCGCCGATTCCGCCAATCTTCTGCACGGCCTCGTGCGTGACGTGAACCACTGTCTGCATAGAACAAATCCTCTCCGAGTTCGGCAATACGTCGGCGACGGTGTTATCGGCCAAGAAGGCCCGTGACTGACAACATCGCCCGCGACCCCGCGCGCAATGTTGCCATCGCCGTTTTTGCCGGACCCAACGCCAAATAGTACACGACTCACCCTCCCCTCATGCAACAACAATTTCCAGGTTATCGCCCCCGCGCGCGGCAAATGCCGGAGCGCAATCGCCCCGGCAATGCCGATCCCGCCTTACCCCGTTCCCGCGCGGCCGCCAAGCACCGCGCGAGACGCGCAACGCGAAACGCGAAACGCACCCTCTCCGCTCGACCTTTCTCCTCCGGAGACACCTGAGTTTTTACTGCAACGCTATCGAGACCTTTGATAGACCTGCTGATCCTTATATACGTCGGCCCGGCGCCGCGGGATCGCGCCACCCGCCATTTTTTCCCCCGCCGATATCCGCTAATGTGCCGATCTGGTCTGCCATGGAGCCGACGGTGTCCGATGTCTTCGCCTTAAAACCTGCGATCCACGTCCTGCCCAGGCGATTCCTTGCCAGGATTTTCACCCTGGAGGGCCTCGCTTCCGTCGGTGGCAACCTGCTGATGTATGGAATCTTCTTCTCCATGCACAAACGCTTCGGCTGGGGAGCAAGGAAAAACCTGCTCCTCTCCTCGGCCGAGGGAATCGCCTACGTCATCGGCGCCCTGGCCGCGAATCCTCTGTCCCATCGGATCGATCGGCAACGACTTCTTCGCCTCCTCGAAATCGCCATGGTGATCGCCGCGCTCGCCGGGGCCTGCTTTGCCGTTCCCCAGGTCCTGGTTGTCCTTCTCCTCGGATATACGATGCTCAGCGCCGCCCAGTGGCCGCTGATGGAAAGCCTCATCTCCATCGGCGCGACCCCCGCCCAAGTCTCGCGCCGAATCTCCATCTACAACCTGGTCTGGTCCGGTACGGGCGCAGCGACCGTCGCGGCTTGCGGAATCCTCATCGCCCGCTTCCCCCAGGGAATCTTCCTGGCCACGGCTGCGGTTCACCTGGCTGGGTGCGCCCTGCTGCTTCGGATTCATCCCCAACCGGACCGCGCCCATGCCCAGCTTCTTCCCCACCCGGAACTGATCCCGCTTCGCAAACTCGCCAAGCGACTGTCGCGCATCGCCCTGCCGGCCACGTTCGCCGTCATCTACGCCCTGGGCGCGATCATGCCCACCCTGCCCGTCATCCAGTCCGCCCGCCCGGAAGCCCGAACCCTCCTCGCCGGCGTCTGGATGATCGCGCGATGGTTCTGCTTCGTCTTCCTCGGCACAACCAGTTGGTGGCACACCCGTCCCCGCGCCCTGCTGGTTTCGGCCGTCATCCTCCTGGCCGCATTCCTCGGCGTCACCCTCGTCCCCTCCGTCCTGGCCATGATCCTCTGGCAACTGGTCCTCGGCGCGGCCATGGGACTCATCTATTCCGCCAGCCTTTATTTCGGAATGGTTCTGAGCGACGGCAGCACCGCGCAGAACGCATACCACGAGGCCCTGATCGGCGTAGGTTGCATCCTCGGCCCCGGCTGCGGCGCCTTAGCCAGCCAAATCCGCCCCGGCGATCCCCACGCCTCCATCCTCGCCGTCGCCTCCATCCTCTGGATCAGCATCATCGCCGCGTGCGTCGTATCCCTGCAATCGCATTCTCAAACGGACCCCCTCTCCCGGTACTCCGGGAGAGGGTTGGGGTGAGGGCATGCTTCGAAAGCCGATGGAAGACCCTCAACGCCCAATCAAAGGGGCCGACCCCTTTTGAATTGATCATGCTACTTCGTTTGGAATGCAAGCAGGTAGCGGACGGCTCGGTGGCCATCGGTGTCCTGAAAAGAGTCGTATGGGGGCAGGTTGAGCCAAATGACGTACGTCTTGCCGGATTCGAGCTTGACGGGCAGGACGCAGGTTTTGTGGTCGTCGAGGAATCGCGGCCTTCCGGTGGTCTTTGGATAGGTGTCATCGGAAATCTGGGCCCAAGCCCAATCGCCATCCGTCATCGGCTTGCTGAACGTGACCCGGAGTTCGGTGATGGAGGGATCGACATCCGTGAACCCCGATTGCGGCTCGGTCTTGACCACGACCGGCGGCAGGGATTGGACGGTGACAGTCCTTGCAAGCGCGCGCGGGGACGGAAATGCGGGTTGCAAAACGGGCGGCATGCTATCCGCCTGGGTGACGATAGTGCGCGTTGCGACGACCGCGAGAATGACCATGGCGAGGAACGTTGCCGCAATTCTTGTTTTAGTCGAGTACATGATTTGACCTTCCCTTCGAATAATGATGCCCAGGTGGCAGGCGCTGGCTGTCCCCAAGCCACCAAGACGGGGTTTCCCATACGGGACTCGGCCGACAAACGTCCCGCCAACCCGAGTCGGGGGTGATAGTTTGAACGTTTCAGACGACTCGCTGAGCCAGCAAGCCGAATTTGTCCGGGGGCATTTTACGGCCGTTGTTTTTAGATTCCAAATAATTTGCTCGGCCGAGGGACAAGAACCGGGTCGCACCGAGAAACAGGACGATGACGGGGTCGCAGCTAGAAAAACTACCCGCCTCCCCGTTTAAGTCCCTGCGGTTCGCCGCCAGACGGTGAATCCCCGCCAAACTCCTCCCCATGCTTCTCCCTCCCCACGGCCGTCACGAAAATCGCCAACAAGAAAATCGTCGCTGCCGACAACGCCATCACCATCGCGTAGTTCCATCGCTCGGCGAAGCCAGCTTCCAATTGCACGATGTAGCTGGCCATTAAATTTCCGCATTGGTAGGCGAAGCCCGGCATCGAGCCGCGGATCGAATCGGGGGCCAATTCGCTGATGTGAGCCGGAATCACCCCCCATGCCCCCTGGACCATGAATTGCAAAACGAATGCCCCGGCCGCCAGTTTGGCGATCCCCGACGGAAGCGCCCACATCGGGATGGCCAGCAGCGCGCCAACGAACGCCAGCATCATCGCGTTGCGGCGGCCGATGCGGTCGGAGATTTGGCCAATGAAGATCCCGCCGATGATCGCCCCCACCATGGAGATGGCCGCAAGATTGGATTTTTGACTCACCCCAAACCCGCGATAACGTTGCAAAAACGTGGGGTAAAGATCCTGCGTCCCGTGCGACGACAGATTCATCATGGTCATCAGGGCCACGAGGTAGAGGAAGATCGGCCAATGAGCGACCAATCCCCGGCCCAGGTTCTTCCACGAATCGGCTTTATTCTTCTGCCAAACTTCCGATTCCTTCACGGCCATGCGGACGAAGATGGCCAGGAGCGCGGGCAGCCCGCCGATGAAAAACAGCGGCCGCCATCCCCAATGGGGAAAGACCAATTGATACGCGATCGCCGCCAGGAGGAACCCGAAGGCATAGCCTTCCTGCAAGATGCCCGAAAGCAATCCGCGGAATCGCACCGGGACTTTTTCCATGGTGAGCGACGCCCCCACGCCCCATTCCCCGCCCATGCCGATGCCGAACAGCGCTCGCAGGATCAGAAACGTCTGGTAATTCGGCGCCAGTCCGGAGAGGACTTCGACGATGGAATAGAACACCAGGTCGATCATGAGCGGGACGCGCCGGCCATAGCGGTCCGCCAGCAAGCCGAAGATCAGCGCCCCCACCGGCCTGAACGCCAACGTCAGCGTCACCGCCAGCGCCATCTCCCGGTCACTTTTGTGGAATTCCTTCCCGATGGCCGTGAGGGTCATTACCACAAGGAAAAAATCGAACGCGTCGAGTGACCAACCCAGAAATCCAGCCAATACCGCTGCAAAGGGACGTTTCGGCGATTGCGGCAAACTGTCCATCGGCGCCAAACACTACCCGCCCGGACTTCACCCGCAAACAGCATCCGCTATACTGGAATCAACTGAATGGCGTTTCCCGCGATTCATTTCAGAACTGCGGCTGAGGGGGAAATCGGCGAGGCCGGTCCCAGCCGGCCGCTTTGCCTTCACCTGCTCAAGGCCCTGGATCGCTGGCGGGGTTACGTCTTTGCCGCCGTCGCCGCCATCTATCTGCTCGGATTCAACGGCCAATGGCTCATCGAGCCGGATGGCGGACTCTATCTCAATCTCGCTCGCAACCTGGCGCGCGGCCGCGGCTACACGTTCGGCGGCATCCACCACAACACCGTCTATCCCGGCCTTCCCGTCGCCCTGGCGGCACTCTATCGCCTCTTTCCCTCTCATTTCATCTTCGCCGCCGACACCCTTGTTTGGCTCTGCGCCCTGGCATCGCTTGCGCTGGTTTATCGCCTGGTGCTCCTGGCATACGACCGGCCGACGGCCGTGGCGATCGTGCTCGGTGTCGCCATCTCCAGCCAGTTCTACCGCTACAGCTTCGAGATTCTGACCGAAATGCCGTTCCTGGCCGGCATCATGGCCGTTCTCGCCGGCCACGAGGGTGTCTTCGGCTCATCTTCCGCCAGGCCCGCGCGTTGGTGGGATTGGGCGTTGCTGGTTGGCGGCATGGTGATTGCCATCACCACTCGCCCCACCATGATCGCGCTGCTCGCCGCGTGGATCATCGCGCTGGCGTTCGCGGCGGGGGTGCGCCGGGATTGGAAGGTCAGCGGAGCCGTCGCACTCTGTGTCGCCCTGCTGGGAACGTTCCTGCTTCTCGATCCGCGCCGAAACGCCGGTCAGGGCCTGGGCGGATACGAGCAATATGCCATCAACCATTTCAGGGATTTCCCGCAATTGAAGGCCGCGGTTTCGTCCAACTTCTTCAGGCTTTCCCACCTTCTGATTGCCAAGGCGGTCTTCGGATTACCCCTGGGGCCGGGCGCGTTGTGGCCGCTGAATTCCCTGTTCGGCGCCGTTTCGGTCGCCGCCGCGGTGGCCCTGATTGCCAAACGCGCCTTCTGGGGTCTTTGGGTCATCGCCTTGCTGGCAATGATCACCCTGACCGTCGCCGACGACCGCTACCTCTTGCCGATCCTCCCCCTGATGGTCCTGGGATGGTGGAACATGATTCGATCCCTTAACCTGCGCCTTCCAGCGAGATTAGCCAACCCGGCGTTCGTCCTGCTCCTGGCGCTGGCCACGCTTCCCAACGCCGTGTTGGTCACGGGTATGATCGTTCATCAGCGTTCCCATCCGTTTCTGGCGACTTACCAGTACGGGAGATATCTCGCGGCCGTGCAAATGGCGGCCCAAATCCCTTCCAAGACCATGCCGGACGACGTGATCCTCTGTCCGGCCAAGCTCGCCCGGGCCATGGCGTTTCTGTCCGACCGCATGTTTTACGAGACGAATGAGCCGTTCTCCGCTCCCCCGGGCCATCTGCTGATGATTGTCGATCCCGCGGATGGCGAATATTCGCGCTGGCTGTGCGATGAGAACGTCTGGCCCGAGGGGGATACCCTGATCACCGTCGCCCGGACCGGAGGCAAACCCGCCCTCTCGCTCGTCCGCGCCGTAGAACTGGGCTTCCATTAGCCTCACGATTTGAACATCTGCAACTGGTCCCGCTCGAAATTGAACTTGCTTTGGGGATTGTCCACCGGAATCTTGTAATTCCCGCTCCAGCACGCCGTGCAATAGTGTTCCTTCGGCAAACTCATGCACGACAGCAGCCCGTCGAGCGACAGATACGCCAGACTGTCCACCTCCAGATACTTGCGGATCTCGTCGACCGTGCGGTTGTGGGCAATCAGTTCTTCCTTGGTGGGAAAGTCGATTCCGTAAAAGCAGGGATTGCGGATCGGCGGGCAGGAAACGCGCAGGTGAATTTCCTTGGCCCCCGCCGCCCGGATGGCGCGCATCTTCGACCGCGTCGTCGTGCCGCGAACCACCGAATCCTCCACAATCACGATCCGCTTGCCGCTCACCACGTCGGGGATGATGTTGAGCTTCACCGCCACCGCCAAGTCGCGCGCCCGCTGGTTCGGAAGGATGAACGTCCGTCCCACAAACCGGTTGGGGACGATCCCCTCCTCGAAGGGAATCTGCGATTGCTTGGCGAACCCCAGCGCCGCCGAGCGCCCGCTGTCGGGCATCGGCATGACGTAGTCGGCGTCAACGGGCGACTCGATCGCCAGTTGCCGGCCTAGGCGCTGCCGAACCACGTGCACCGTCTGCCCGAAAATTTTGCTCGCCGGATTCGCGAAATAAACGTGCTCGAACGCGCACTGCGCCCGCTCGTGCGCGGGGGCTTCAAACCGCCGCGACTGCATTCCGCTCTCGTCGATACGCACGATCTCGCCCGGTTCCACTTCCCGCACGAACGCCGCCCCGATCGAGTCGAACGCGCACGTTTCGCTCGCCACGCACCACTGCCCCCCCGACATCTTCCCCACCACCAGCGGACGCACGCCCCACGGATCCCGGCACGCCTCGATCCGGTCCCGGAACAACAACACCAGGCTGAACGCGCCCTGCAAGTGCTTCAGCACGTGCAGCAGCGGGTCCTGTTTCTGCACGTGCGTCGGCTTGGCCAGCAGATGCACAATGATTTCCGTGTCCGTCGTGCTCTGGAAAATGTGCCCATGCTCCTCATATTGCCGCCGTAAAAGCCCCGCGTTGATCAAGTTGCCGTTGTGCGCCACCGCTACCGCCCCGTTCAGGAACTGCCGCAACAGCGGCTGGGCATTGCACAGCTCGCTTGAGCCCGTTGTCGAATATCGGATGTGCCCGATCGCCGATCGCCCCTTCAATTCCTCCCGAAGCATCCGCGGGGTAAAGACCTGACTAACCAGCCCCATCCCCACGTGCGCCACCAGTTCCGCCCCGTCGCTCACCGCGATCCCCGCCGATTCCTGCCCCCTATGCTGCTGCGCGAACAACGCCTGATAGGTAATCTGCGCCGCATCCGGCGTTCCCCAGATGGCGAACAGCCCGCACTTCTCCTTCTTCTCGGATTCGTACAGCAATGGCAATGATACCGGCAAGGAGGTCTCCAAATATTTACTGTAAGTCACGTTCAGCCAACAATCAATCTTCCCGGAAAAGGCTTGTAATTTCCGCACAAGATGACACCATTCCCTTGCCGCCAGCGGCGGCGCGCGATGGGCCGACGACCGCGAAAACCTCCCCGGGAAAAAGACCTCACCAGTCGTTATCTTCAAGGCGACTCGGAAGCCGACCGCCTCGAATCGCACCAGAAATTCAGCCACCGTTCCAAAAATGCCCAGCAGGACAAGATGGAAAAGACCGCGGTCATTCGCGCCGCCGACGTCGGGCAATCCGCCGACATCGAGCGCCTTCCCATCGGTCAGGTCGCGCAGGTCTATTCCCTTTATTGTCAGGTCGAGCATCCCACCGGACCCCGCCTCTGCTCGATGCGCAAGACCCTCGGCAAACTTTCACTAACGGCCATTGTCGTCGGCGATCAGGTCCGTTTCCGCGATACGGAACAGCGCGACGAACTCGGCCGGCCCGAGGCCGTCATCGAGCAAGTCCTCCCACGCCAAACCATTCTGACGCGCGCCGAAGGCACCCGCGGCAATGCCCAGCATCCGATCGTCGCCAACGCCCAGCAAATGCTCATCGTCGCCAGCTTGCTTCGCCCTCGCGTGAAATGGGGACTGGTGGACCGTATGATCGTGGCGGCGCAGAGCGGCGGCCTGACGCCGCTGATCTGTCTCAACAAGATCGACCTCGCCGAGCCTGCTGCCCAATCCCAGGCCGAACACGTCGCGGCCGAGGAAGTCCTGGCACATTACCAAAGCCTCGGCTTCACGACTTTCCAGGTCAGCGCCAGCCCCCGCGCCGGCATTGACCCGGTCCAATCCGCCCTCGCCGGCAAAACCACCGTACTAGCCGGGCACAGCGGCGTCGGAAAAAGCACCCTCATCTCCGCCATCCAGCCCGGCCTGGACATCCGCATCGGCGAGATCAGCAACTTCAACGACAAGGGCCGCCACACCACCAGCTCCGCCCGGCGCTATCCCCTGGACATCGGCGGCTACGTCATCGACACGCCCGGCGTGAAACTCTTCGGACTCTGGGGCGTGACCTCCGAAAACCTTCTGGATTTCTTCCCCGACGTGCAAAACGAATCCGCCCCCCAATGGCGAATCGACAGCTTTAACCGCATCCAGGACTCGATAAGGGGTTGAAGCCCCCCATGATACTTGCGTTCCCCCTCCAAAGCCCAGGGAGCTTGCTCCCTGCGGGCTCCAATTCCCCTCAATCCTTCTCAATCACGTTCACCAGACAATGCAGCGTTCCGAAATACCGGAACGTCGAGGTCACGTCGATCGGCACAACGCGATACCCAAGTTTCTCCCACACCCCTTCCCCCGCGGCGTTAAGGCGGGCCTGCCCCCGATACACCGGCATATAAATCGTCCGCCAACCGCCCCGCTCATCGATAATCCCGTTCACAAACGTGATGTACGTCTTGCCGTCGCACGCCGGCACGCAAGCAATTCGCGCGACGCGATAACCCGCCGCCGTCGCCGCAGCTGCCACCGAATCGAACCGCCGCTGCGTCGAATCCGAAAAATCTGCCCCGCCCGGCAATTCCACCGGCGCCAGCAGCCCCTTCGCCAGCTTCGGATCGCACACCACCACCCTTCCGTCCCCGGCGGCCATCATGAACATCCCCGCATGATGGTCGGGCGCGTCCCTCAGCAGGATCGGCCTGAGCCCCAGTTGCCGACGCACGATTTCGCTCAATTCGGTTTCGTCGCCGCACGTGTGCTGAACGTTTCTCGCGATGGCCCCCGGTGCGATGAACACGGACCGCGAATCCGCCAGAAAATCCCCCCCATCGAAATACAACCCGCTGCGCATCGTTCCCCGGCCGATCGCCCTCGCCAAATCCTCGGCGATCCGCTCATCGCCCTGCCGCTGCGGCCAGATCTGCCCCCCGTTTTCCCCACGCGACGCCACCAGGGTTCCGGCCGATTCACGCCGGCCCCGCCAAAGCGAAATCCACCGATCGCGCGACCAGGCCGTCATCGGGTGACCCGTCACGATCGCCCTCAGCCGCCGTGGAGGCAAAGCCTTCCGCGAAGATTCGGTTCCCAATCGAGATTGCAACTCTTCGAATGATTCCCGGTCCGGGCAGACGGCATACACAATCACGTCGGCCGGCAACTCGCCAAGGAACTGGCGATACACCGGCACCGCAAAATCCGCCCCGCGCACGTATTGGATGGCGATCGACCGAATCCGCCCATCGCACTCGGAAAGCATCGGACCGCTTTTCGCATTCGTTTCCCGCTCGCCCGTCATCGCCAGAACGATCGCCGCGGCCAGCAGGCCGACGCAAATCCCTATCACCTGGATGTGCCGGTCCCGCGTGCTCACCGATTCACCGCAATCGCCCCATTCTTTTGCGGCGACAGCGTTAACATCGGAATCGACTGATCGCCGCCCGCCAGAATCAATGTGAATATCCGTTTTTCCGCAAGCGGCGGGGACGTGAATGTGAATGTTTTGGATTGCCCGGCATCCAGTACCACGGTCCCGGAATCCTTCCAGATTTCCGTCGGCACGGGCATGACACGCGCGATCGGACTTGTCGGCGCAACCGAAGTCATGCGAATCGTGAAATCCCCGCTCGCCGAGCTGTCCGTCCGATTCAGCGCGCGCACCACGAACTTAACCACCCGGTTGGATTCGTGGCCCAGGCTCCCCGACGGCTGGGTGGCCGGTTCTGCCGTCGTGACGGTCAATTCGATCCCATTAGTGGTGATGCGCGGGTTCAGCACGGTGGTCGTCCACCCCGCCGCCCTGGATTCGTTCACCGCGTTGGAAACCGCCGGAATCCCGCACGCCAGCGCCAACGCAAACGCGCCCGCCGCCCAAACCATCACAGTAGTCAAGCGTGATCGCCACATGGAAACCTCCATTTCCGGCGTTAGACGCCGCCGGAAGCCAAAGGTTCCCGATTTTTTGCGATCCTATTTGCGCAGTTGATACGTCCCGCGGGTTCCCGCGTTGGCGAAGCGCTTGTCCTTGATCAGTGACTGGTTGACGATGCCGCGGAAATTGGCGCTTTTCGTCGAATATCCGCCCGCCAATACCGCGCCGACAATGTCGCCGACAGTCATCGGCCCGCCTTTACGCTTCAGAACGGCCAGGATGCTTTCATTGAGGCTGACCTTGTTCCGGACCCGGCCCCCGCGCGATCGCGCCGCCCCCCCCAGGGATGCGATCTTCGCATCCATCTTCTCCAGACGCTTCACAAGTCTGGATCGCAACCGATCCAAGGCCGCCAGTTTCGACCTCCTATCCCCAAGCAGTTTCTCAAGCTGTGCAATGCTAAACACGTGTCCGAGCAAACGACGACGCATATTCATCATCCTTTCCTATGTTGAATCTCGTTACAGTGAAACACCTATGAAAGACCTCGCGGCCACGTCAATGGAAACGTTATATATACACAAAATGCCGAATAAGACAATTATTCACATCGCAACCATCACCAGGCCCCCAAAAGTCTACCTCCAGAGTTCTGCCTACCGTTCAATAATGCTTGAAAATGGGGGGCTTTCGTGCTAGCCTGCAAGCATCGTCCGGCGGAAGGGAGGCCAATCTGTCCGTTTGCCGCGCCGTTCTTGGAGCTTTGGCCGCGATCGGCCTGGAACTCTCCGCCTGCGACAAGCAGCCCCAATCGGATGCGGCTTCCCCTTCCCCTTCCCATCCCACCGAGGCGGCTCATTCCGCTCCAACCACGCGGGACGTATCCATCGAGCCACGGAAGAGCCTGTCGATGTTGAGCGTGCCCCTCGTCCTGTCCGTCCCGCAAAGTTGGAGCCTGGAGCCGCCACAGAATCCCGCTTTTTTGCGGGGCGTGGCCCCCAGCGGGGATTTGCACATCGCCGTCTCCATGCTCGAGTTCATGAATGACTATAACCGCCGGCTTTTCGTCAACCGCGCCCTCGACCAGAGCCGCCAACATCCCGAACGCATTCAGATTCGCCAGTTGACCGGCAACGGTGGATTGCAGATCCTACAAAAAATCACTTACGTTAACTTGCCGAACGATCCCCCCGGCCAATCCCCGCCCGCCACCCAACCCTCTCAACTCCTTTCGTGGAACATCACTATATTTGTTCCCTATCGCCAAGAGTTCATCCCATGCAATTTTAATCTGCCCAACCTTACGCAGCAACAATACGACCAAGACGAAACGTTCATTGAATCGATCATTGATACCGCTCGACAAGACGTCATCCCCGCGTTTCAATAATCTCCGGCTTCTTTATGGACATCACGCGCCTCGCTCCCTCTCCCACCGGCGCACTCCATCTGGGAAACGCCCGAACCTTCCTGGTCAACTGGCTGCTGGCCCGACGCCTCGGCTGGCGCATCCTTCTCCGCATCGAAGACCTCGACGGGCCCCGAAACAAACCGGGCGCCGATCGCGGATTGATCCAAGATCTTCAATTCCTCGGCCTCGATTGGGACCAGGGTCCCCTCTATCAATCCGCTCGAACTCGTGAATACCAAGGCGCCATCGACTCGCTGCTGAAGCGCGGCCTGGCCTATCCCTGCGTGTGCAGCCGCCGCGAGGTCGATCTGGCCTCCAGCGCCCCGCACGCCGAGGACGGTTCAGCCGTCTATCCCGGCGTCTGCCGCGGACGATTCGCTTCCATGGAGCAAGCCGCCCGCGAATCCGGCCGCCCCCCCGCCATTCGATTCGCCACCCCCGACCGCGACGTCGAATTCGCCGACCGCTTCGCCGGCTCCCAATCCCTCAACGTCGCGCGCCGCCTCGGCGACTTCGTCATCGCCAAATCAGACGGTGCCCCCGCCTATCAACTGGCCGTCGTCGTCGACGATCTCGACGCCGCAGTCACCGACGTCGTCCGCGGCGACGACCTCCTGGAGTCCACCTTCCGCCAAATCCTTCTTTACCACGCCCTCGGCTTCGCCGAGCGCATTCCGCACTACATCCATCTGCCCCTGGTGGTCGGCCCGGATGGCCGACGATTGGCCAAACGCCACGGCGATACGCGCATCGCCCTGTATCGAGATCTCGGCGTCAAACGCTCCCGATTGCTCGCCCTTCTGGCCCATTGGTGTGGAATTCATTCCCCCGATGAGGAAATCCACGACCCGCGACAATTGATTGGCCGATTCGATCTTCGGACAATCTCCCCGTCGCCGGTCGTCTTCACGGCCGCCGACGATGCCTGGCTTCGCCAGGGGACCGGATGAATCAATCGAGCGAATCCCGATTCCGGCAGGTGATGGACGGCTCGGACCGAACGAGTTCGGCGGCGATGTTGCGCGCCGCCGCATCCTGCGCCGAGCCGCTCTACGCCGCGGTGATGCGCCTTCGCAATCGGATGTACGATGCCGGAATCCTGTCAACCCACCCGCTCGGCAGGCCAACCATCAGCGTCGGCAATCTCACCACCGGCGGAACCGGCAAAACCCCGATCGTTCAATGGCTTTGCCGCCGCCTCGCCGCCGCCGGGCAACGCCCGGCGATCCTGCTGCGCGGATATAAACCCACTTCGCGCGGAATCAGCGACGAGCGGTCGCTCCTTGCCGAGGAAAACGTGCCGGTCATCGCCGATCCCGACCGCCGCCGAGGCGCTGCCGCCGCCCTGGCCCAACATCCCCAAACCACGCTGTTCATTCTCGACGATGGCATGCAGCATCGGCGCGTTCGGCGAGATTTTGAATTGGCTCTCGTTCACGCCGCAGAGCCGTTCGGATTCGGCCGCGTCTTCCCGCGCGGCTTGCTTCGCGAGCCGCTCAGCGCCATCCGCCGCGCCGATGCGGTATTGATCACTCATGCCGACGAGGTTGATCCCGCCGCGATCGCCGCCATCGAATCCACTCTCCGCTCCCACGCCCCCCACCTCCCGATTTTCCAATGCGATCACGTCATCCAGGCCTTTCGCCCGGCGTCGGGCCAATCCATGCCGATCGAGAACCTTTCGGGAAAGCGATATTTCGCGTTCTGCGGGATCGCAAGCCCGGCCAGCTTTTTTCGCCGGCTCGCCGATTGCGGCGGAACCTGTACGGGAACGCGCCAGTTCGACGATCACCACGATTATTCCAACTCCGACATCGTTCAGATCGTCCAGGCCGCGACTTCCACCAACGCCGAAATGCTGATCACCACCGCCAAGGATTGGGTCAAGCTGGCCCCCTTCGCCGCCTCGATTGCCATCCCCCTTTTCCGCGCCGATTTGGCCATCAGATTCCACCTCGATCACGAAGACCAGCTTCTGCGCGCGATTCAAGAACGCCTAAAACTATCCACAGTCAAACAACCAATGACGAATGACCAATGACAATCCCCCCTCATTCGTCTCTCGCGCCGGCTCGAAGCTCGATCGCGCCCTGACGGCCTTCGGCATCGACGCCACCGGAAAAATCTGCGCCGATCTCGGCTGTAGCACCGGCGGTTTCACCGATTGCCTGCTCCGCCGCGGCGCCGCCACGGTTTATTCCGTCGACACCGGCTACGGCGTGCTGGATTGGAAACTCCGCAACGATCCCCGCGTCGTCGTGATGGAGCGGACCAACGCCATGCACTTGCGATTGCCCGAGCCGGTCGACCTGGTCTGCATCGACGTCGGCTGGACGCGGCAGCGGCACATTCTCCCCAGCGCCGCCCGGCTGCTGAAACCGGACGGAATCGTCGTCTCGCTCGTCAAACCGCACTACGAAGCCGATCCATCTCTGCTTCGCAAGGGGATTCTTCCCGAAGCCTCCGTGGATGAAATTTTGCAGAGCGTCAAATCCTCAATCGAACCTGCGGGCTTGACCTGGCTGGCCAGCGTTCGCAGCCCCATCCGCGGAACGGGCGGAAACGTCGAAGTGCTCGTCATGCTCCGCCCACGGACCTAGAATACCCCTGTGTTCATCCGCGCATTTTGCTTCTGTGTGGCCGCCCTCGTTTCGTTCCAGACCGCCCAAACGCCCGCAGCCCACGTTCGCGCCGAGCTTCTCGCCAATGTTTCCACATTCCAACATGGCAAACCCTTTTGGCTCGGCGTGCGTTTGTCGATCGATCCCGGATGGCACGTTTACTGGAAGAACCCCGGCGACGCCGGCCTTCCCACGCGCGTCAACTTCACCCTGCCCGACGGTTTCACCGCCGGACCCTTGCGGTTTCCCACCCCACGCCGATTCGTTCAGCCCGGCAATATCGTCGCCTTCGGCTACGAAGATTCCGTCTTGCTCCTGACCCAAATCACCCCGCCGCTGAATCTTCCCGCCGATTTCCAGGCCCGGTTCCAGGCCAATGTCTCCTGGCTCGTCTGTTCGGACGTCTGCATCCTTGGCAAAGCCACGCCCAGCCTCGACCTCGCTTCATCCCCGTCGCCGGCACCGGCCAATCCGGAATTGTTCGATAACTGGATCGCTCAACTCCCCGTCAACTGGGCCGACAACCCCGAAGTGGCCGCCGTCCATTCGACCGCAATCCCAGGCAACCCAAATCCATACTCCCGAGCCTGTACGGTCCAGATCACCTGGACTCATCCAGCCCCGAAGTTCGTAGATTTTCTCCCCGAAGCCCTCGTTGATTACAACCTCCTCAAAACCGCTGTAAAATCGTCGCAGAACACGACGCTGATTGAATTTACGCTGGCGCCTCTGGCCGGCAAAACGCCGGGACCGGCAACGCTCCAAGCCGTCGTCGGCTACCTCGACAAGGATGCAAAACGCCGCGGAATAAATATCTCAGTTGCCTTGCCGGCTCAGGATGCCAACAATTATTGACATTGAATCTCGGAACAACGCTATCTGAACCCCATTTTCCAAGGAGATAGTCATGCGGAAAACCGCTGCCTTCGCCTCGCTCCTGGCTCTGGTATCCTTCGCCCTGATCGCGCGATCCTTCGCCGAAGACCAGAAAGACTCCGGCGTCAGCATCGGCGCCAAGGCCCCCGATTTCACCCTCCAGGACCAGAACGGCAAAAACGTCAGCCTGCACGATTATCTCGGCAAGATCGTCGTCCTGGAATGGACCAACCCCCAATGCCCGTTCGTCCAGCGGCATTACCAGGCCAAAACCATGCAGACCCTCGCCAGCCAATATGAGAGCAAGAACGTCGTCTGGCTGGCGATCAATTCCAGCAACTTCGACACCAATGAGGCCAATCAGCAATGGGCCGCTCAACAGAACATCTCCTATCCCGAACTGAACGATTCCAGCGGCGCCACCGGCAAGGCCTACCATGCCACCAACACGCCCGAAATGTACGTCATTGGCATCGACGGCACGCTGCTTTACCAAGGCGCCATCGACAACGATCCGCAGAATGAAAAGACCAACGACAAAGTGAATTACGTTCGCCAGGCCCTGGATGAAATCCTATCCGGCAAGCCCGTTTCCACGCCCCAGACCAAGCCCTACGGCTGCAGCGTGAAATATAAGGATTAGCGCGGATTATTCACCGCCGAGCACGCGGAGCCTCGTCGGGATGCCCATTCCTAGTTTGGATTTTGCCTCCGCTCCGCTTCGAGTTGGGATTTATATCGGAGCAGCAATCGCCGCTGCGCCGGATGCTGAAGCGCCTTCAGGTCGTACAGGTCCACAATATCCTTCGTCAATTTTTGATACTCGTCCGGCATCTTGGTCTTCTGAAATAAATCCAACCATGGCGGAGTGAAAAAGTAGACAAAACCGGCGTCAGTCTTGAACCGAGACCGAATATACTCCTCGGCAGCCGGCACATCGCTCTGGGCAACGAGCAACGCATACTGATTGTAAAGATGTTGCAGACTGCTGAGTTTGGAGGGATCGCCCTCGATGACCCGCGGATAAGCGGCGATGGCTGCATCCAATTCCGTTTTTTCCGCCGCAACGTCCTGCGTCTTTTCGGCAATGTCGGCTAATGCGCGGTGGAGTCTCCAGGTAAAGATATCGTCGTTGGGATGATCCTTCAGCTTTTGATCCAGAATTTTCGTGAAAGGATCGTAGTCGACTGATCTGTTCTCAGCCGCGAAGGAATTCTCGTAGTCGCTCAGGATCCAGGCAAAGTCCTTTTTATCGCGGTACCCGCCGACCGGAATGCCGGCAAGCTCCCGCCCATACGCATCAATCGCGGTCGACCAATCACCGGACATCGCCGCTTCTTGGGCCGTTTTGTCGGCGCGCCCGGACGCGGCGGGCTCCGTAGAGGCAAGTCCCGTCGAGGGCGCCTGAGCGAATTGTGCAACCGCCTTGTTCGCCGCGGGCGCCAGCATCTGCGCCGTCACGACCGTCAAAGCTGAGACGAGCACACACGCCGCCACGATCGCGGCCAGTAATTTGATCTTTGCCAGCATCATCATCGTGCGCGCTCCACTCATGAGGGAAATTACCGCCGGCGATGCAGCCGGTCCGCCGCCCGCGATCGCGGTCTGAACCAGCCCCGCCGCTCCGGCCGGTGCGCCCTTCGCCGCCTCCGCCGCCATCAGCCCGTCAACTCCCGCAACTGGCACCGCATATCCCTGCTTGGCGAAATACCTCTGCAGCTTCTCCAGCCCGCGCCCCGCCCGTTTGGCCGCCGCGTCGGCGGAAATCCCCAGCTCTCGCGCAGTCTGGTCGATGCTCTTTGCTTCCAGATAACGCAGCAGCACCGCATCACGCTCCCGGTATCCCAGGGTATCCACCGCCTGATCCAGCAACGGAAGTAGCGTCTCCCAACTCCGATCTTCAGCCCGCATTGCCATGGCTGCGGCCTCCCGCTCGTGGTGCCGGCGACGATCCTCCATCTTCTTCACGTTCGCGCAGCAGTATCGCACCGCCCGGTAAAGCCAGCCCGCCACCGAGACCCCGCGGGAAATCGTCCTCGCCTTTTGCGCCAGCAGCAGAAACACCGCCTGCACGACATCATCCGCCGCCTGCGCCGCCCGCCGCCGCGCAGCCGCATGGACCATGTCCAGATGCCGGCGAACCAGCTCCTCAAAAGCCGCCTGTTCGCCGACTGCGGCATATCGTTCCAGCAGTTCTCGATCGGTCATGCCGTCGTCCTGCCCTCCAATGTACGCCCAAACCCCCGACTGGACATCGGCGGGCGTTTTCTCACACAAAATCCGATCGAAAACAAAAACGGGACAGGTCCAATATCTGCCAACGCCCGTAATTGGACCTGTCCCGTTTTCTATTCAGATTCCCCCGTCAACCTGCCATCGGCCCGCCGGATTGTCTTTTCTGACGGCCAGGTTCCACTTCTTGGTCTGGGACATGCTGCACTTGACAAACCAGGCTGATTGGTCCGCCGACCAGGTGGCTTGGCCCACTTCCACCACGGGCATCAGTTTTTGCACGTCCATGCCGAGTTTCTTCGCCATCTCAATCTGACTTTTGGTCTCCGCGACATCGGATTCCGAGGTGAACTTGCGCATTTCGACCCAATCGAATTTCGACTGCGCGTCGAAGTAAGCCTGCACCGTTTGGGCGGGCGACAGCCGGGCATCGTTATCGCTCAGGGTCTCCGGCTCGGTGGTAGCCCCTTTGAGATCCTGCTGGAGATGCAGTTTGCTGTCATAAATTCCCGTCACCACGCACCGTTTCGCCGCGTTGGCATTGGACACCCGCACATTGATCTCTTGCGGTCGAAGCTCGATCTCGTAGGGCACAAACACTCCAGGATAAACCGTGGAGGTGAAGGGCTTGCCCAGGCTGACGATCTTCAGACCGCCGAGGTATTGTTTCACGTCCGGAGTGATCGGCGACATGAATTTCCCCGCCTCGTTCCAATCCTCGCCGGCGCAAGCTTCCAGGAAGGCGCGGGCGGCCTGCTCCGCGGTCATCGAGGCGTACTTCCGGTTGTCCGGCAACTTGGGCGGTTCCAATTGCGCCCAAGTCACGTCCGCGGGCAATTCGAGGTTCCAAATACTCGCATCTATCGCCTGGTTGTAGTCAATCTGATCGATGTCAAAAATCTTCACCTCGCCGGACGGACGGGTCAGATAAATCTGCACTGTTTCCAGCAGTTCACTCTGTTTGTCGAAAGTATAGACCCGGCGCGTATCCGCATTTTCAAAAAATGAGTTCTTGACGTAATCATTGTCCGGCACATCGGACTTGGCCATGATGGTCACGATGGATTTCAACGTCCCGTCCGCGCCGGTTCCTTCGGCAAGATCCAGCTTCCAGCCTTTGGCGCGGGCGTTGTTCAGTTCGTTATTGATCGTCTTGCTCAAATTGGCGATCCGATGCAGCCATTCCGTGTCAAAAGCGCTGGCCGTTCGTTGCGGAATTTTTACCGCGCTGTCGTTACTTTTCATCAACATCACGGTTGACCGCCCGTTCATTACCAGGACGCGTCCGGGTTTTTCGGCCCGCCATTTCAGTTCCGGCTTGAACTGCTCCCATAGCTCGATGGTGCAAAAGTCGGCCTCGGGATTGATGTAACTGAAGTTGTCCGCCGGGGCGGTGCGCAATTGGCCGCGAAAATGAATGCTGGTGAGATTTGCCACCGCTTGCGCGCCTTTGGCCAGCACCTCGTCGGCCGTGGCCTGCGTCCTGGGTAACGCCAGAAGAATCGTCAGGACAATTGCAGCCGCGGCCGTGCCCAGCGCCAGCGCCCAGCGCGCGAATATCTTGCCGAAGATGGCGCCTCCGTCGGGATTTGCCTCCGCGGCTTGCTTCGGTCTTTCATCGCGAATCCGGCCCATCACGGACCCGACCAGCGACACCCGCGATGCCGCCTGGCCGCGTCCCAGTAACTCCTGATGCAATTTGAAAGTGGCCTCCTCGACGCTTTGGCACGCCGGGCATTCTTCCACGTGTTGCCGGCAATCGGCCGCGGTTTGCGGATCGAGCACGCCTTCCAAATTCGCCACCAGGTTTTCCTGACAATCATCGCAATTCATGTTCACTGCTCCGTTCGGCTGGGGGTTGCGACTGGACGCTCTGCCGAAGCCCGGCATAAGCGCGCGAAAGGTTCTTGGTCACGGTGCCCACCGGGGTCCTCAGACGATCCGCCACCTGCTGGCAGGACAAGCCCTCGTAATACCGCAGCAGAATCACCTCGCGCTGCGATTCCGGAAGGGCGGCGATGGCTTCATCCAGAACGTATTCCTCCCGCTCGCCGGCGCTTTCCACCGCAACCGCCTCCGTTGACGCCGACGTTTCGACCCGGCGTTTGGCGGTTCGTTGAAACTCGTGCACCACCCGCGCCGCGATCCCGATCAGCCAGGAGTGAAACGACTCCGGCTTGTTCAACTTCGCCAGAGCAAAGAAAGCGCGCACGAAAGATTCCTGCGCCGCCTCCTCCGCCTGCGAATGATCGCGCAACCGGTGCGCCAGATACGCGAACAGCGGCCTTTGGTACCGTTGCACCAGAAACCGAAAGTCGTCGGGATGTCCGTTGCGGCACTGTTTCACGTATTCCTGGTCGGTCGGATCCATGGGCTTCTGCTTTCGCTAGAATTCCAGTCTCGCTAGTTAGTGACGTGGCAAGCGTTTTTGCGGCAAAAATCTTATCCTCCACGCGCGATTCCCGCCTGGCCCGCGTGCCGCTTATCAATTCTGTGCGGATAAAGTCGCCCTATCTGTCCCTGCCCATCAGCAGCAGCGAGATCGTCAGCGCTTGCAGGAAGATCGCCACCAGAATCGGCATGAGCGGCTCGCCCGCCGGCTTGTAAAAATAACTCCCCACCGCCAGCGCGATCGCCAGGATTTGCGTGATCCCCGCCAGCATCCTGCCCAGCGAGAATTCCGGGACGTGTTCGTTTTGCCGGCGGACCTGGTCCAAAATCTGCTGGGCCAAATGTTCGATCTTGGTCAATTCGCTGACCTGCGCGGCCGTGCGATCCGCCTGGACCGAGTGTTGATGCAATGTTTCGGTGCCGACAACGGCTTCAACGATGTCCATCGCCTCTCCCAGGTTGGAAACGGTTTCGTCCGGCTCGACGCCGCCCGCCTGTCCGGCCGCCGGCGATGCCGAAAGAGATAGATCGCTAATCAGGATCGTCCGGCACCCCGCGGCATGGCCGGCCTCGATGTCGCGCGGCGCATCCCCCAGCACCCACGACTCCGATAAATCCAGGTCCATCGCCTCGGCGGCGCGGAGGATCATGCCCGGCCGCGGCTTTCGCAGCTCGCTGTCCTTGCGGTATTTCTCGATCACTGCTTCGGGATGAAACGGGCAGAATTCGTGCCGGTCGATCTTCGCCTGGGCGCTTTCCCGGCACAGGAGCTCATCGATCTTCTCGTTGACCGCCGCCACCGCCTCCTCGCCGAACAGCCCTCGCGCCACCCCCGATTGGTTGCTGAACGTCACCACCGCAAATCCCAACGCCCGTGCCCGCGCCACGGCGTCGGCCGCACCGGCAATCAGCCTCACCTGTGCCGGATCGCCCAGATATCCGTCGCTCACGATCAGCGTGTTATCACGATCGAAGAAAATCGCCGGCTTCTTCATCCGCCAAAGATTATCCCCATTGGCGGCGATTTGAAAACCTATTGTCCATGCGGCAGAAGAAGCGTGTCGGTAGCAGACACCGGTGACACGTTGTCGAACTGGTTGGCCTGATTGGTGAAAATGTTGTCCTGCCCGATCCCGCACAGGCAGGTGTCCTCAAATGAAACGTGACCATCGGCATACAGGACGTTCTGGCCATCCTGCTCGTGGTTCCGGCTGTTGGCCTCCTCGTTGACCCGCTCCCCCGCACCCACCTTGGCCACGGTGACATTCGCGTATGGCGTGACGCCGGGATTCAGGTCCGCCGCCACCGGAAAATCGCCGTGCATGTGGCTGGTCAGCCGGTATCCCGCATCCGCCACCGCCTGGATGGGATACGGATCGGCGAAACTGTACGCCAGATTCTTGGTCCAATCGGTGAAATTGCTGTGCTTTGCCGAGTCGGCCTGATCGACCTCGTAGCTCGTGTCGTCGTTGTACGGACAGATGAAAATCTCCGTCGGCAGATGTTCGGCCCGCAGCAAAAGATATGGCGCCGCCGTCAGATCGTTCGCCGAAACGCCGCCGGCCTGGAACGGATCGGCGGCCGTGAACCCCGTGCCTTCCGTCAGCGGCGCCCCCGCGACGTACAGCGTCCGCGGATAGTTCCCCTTGTTCTCGTTGCAATACATGGAGATGCCCAAGCCGATCTGCCGGAGATTCGAGGCGCACTTGTCGATATACCCCTGATGCCGCACGTGCTCCGCCGCCGGCAAAAGGATCCCGATCAGCAGGCCAATGATGCCGATGACCACCAGAAGCTCGATCAGCGTAAAACCAACGCCCCGCCTTGGATGACTCATCCCCACATTTTCCGGGACGTTCGTGAAATGAACGTGAACAACGCCCGGGTCAGATCAACTTTTGATACATCTCCAGCGTCCGGGCCAACTGCCGATCGAAGGTGAAATTGCGGCGAATATGCTCGGCCGCCGACACCCCCATCCGCCGCAGGGCCGCCTTGTCCGACAGAAACTCAACCGCCGCGCGCACAAACGCCTCCCGCTCGATGGCAACCGACCGGCCGGTGGTTCCCTCGATAATCAACTCCTTGGTGCCGCTGGTTTGCGTCCGAAGCACCGGCACGCCCGCGCACATCGCTTCCGCGCAGGCGTATGAGAACCCCTCGCGCGCGGATGGCAACAGCAAAGCGTCGGCCGCGTGCAACACCGGCAACGGCTCGCGCGGACCCAGCATCCGCACCCGATCGCCCACCCCCAGCCGTTCGATTTGCTCCCTGACCGCGCTTTCGTTCGGCCCCTCGCCGGCCAGCAGCACGCGCAGACCCGGCAACGATTGACGCGAACTCTGCGCCAGATCGATCAGCCAGGATTCGTTCTTCGGATCTTCCAGCCGGCCCAGATACAGCGCAACGACCTGCTCGTCCGCCAACGCCAATTTCGCCCGCGCCGCCTCTCTCGCCGCCGCGTCGGGAACCCCAAATCGCTCCGCATGAATTCCGTGAGGGATGAGCGTGATGCGCTCGGCCGGCACCCGCGCCTCGTCGATCAGCCATTGCCGGGCCTCGCTCGAGGGCGCGTGAACGTGGTCGCCGAAATTGCTCAGCCACCCCCACGGCCCGCCGAGCGGAATGTGCGACAAATGCAAGGTGTAAAGCACGGGCACACGGAAAGTTCTTTGCAGCCGCCGAGCCACCAGCGTCGTCCTGCGGTAATGGCAATGCAGCACGTCGACCGGATGTTCGGCCAGATATTTTCGCAGTCCGCGGGCCGCCCGCATCAGGGTCCATGGCCCGCCCTTGAGCCGAGCCTCGATCCACGGCCAGGGGGCGTTGGCGAACCTGTCATGCCATGCCCCCCGTTCCCCGGCGACCGCCACCTCATGCCCCGCCGCCTGCATCCCGGCGCACAAATCGAAGATATACCGGCTGACTCCCCCTGCGTCAGAGCCGGCCGTCAGGTGCAGGATGCGCATGAATGTCATTTGTCATTTGTCATTTGTCATTTGTAAAGAGAATTGACCGATGACAAATGACAGGGCCATCGCATTTGAGTGTGCGGCTTGAGTTCAAAGGTTCAAGGGTTCAAAAGTTCAAGATGAACGTTTTTTCCCTTGAACCTTTGAACCTTTGAACCCTTGAACCCTCGAACCCTTGAACCCTTGAACGCCATCGACAAATGCGATGGCCCTGCACAAATGACCAATGACCTTACTTCCGATATAAGAGTACGCTGACGGATGCCCCATGGTCGATGTCCTGATTCAGACCCATAACGAGGAATTGAACCTCCCGCACACGCTGCAAAGCGTGAAGGGATGGGTCCATCGCGTTTTCGTCGTGGACAGCGGCTCGACGGACCGCACCCGCCGGATCGCCGCCGACTTTGGCGCCGTCGTCGTTGACAAACCCTGGGAGGGCTACGCCCGCCAGAAAAACTGGGCGCTGGACCATCTGCCCTTTGAATCGCCCTGGATTTTGATTCTCGATGCCGATGAATCCGTCACCCCGCAACTGCGGGAGGAAATCCTCCAGGTCGTCTCCCGGCCCGTGCAGAACGTGCCGCACGCCGGATTCTATCTCAACCGCGTCACCATCTTCATGGGCCGCGAGATTCATCACTGTGCCTATTTCCCCGCCTGGAACCTGCGGCTGTTCAAACGCGGCCGGGCGCGCTATGAGGAACGCAACGTCCACGAGCACATGATCGTCCAGGGTCCGACCAGCCATCTGCGTCATCTCTTGCAGCACCAGGACCGCCGCGGGCTGGAACATTTCATCGCCAAGCACAATCGGTATTCCACCCTGGAAGCGATGGAAATCTACCGCCACCGCGAACCCTGGCCCGGATGGTGGAAGTTTTTCAACGACCGCCTGGCTCGACGCCGGTACGTCAAATACTGCATTGCCCCGAAACTGGCGCTCCCCTGGCTCCTGCGCTTCGTGTACATGTATTTCATCCGCGGCGGAATCCTCGATCGCCGGCCCGGGCTGACCCTCTGTCTTCTTATCAGCACCTACGAACTATTCATTCGTGCAAAATACAATGAACTTGTCCGGACGGGGGGAAACGAGCCGATGGAAATCAGCGGGCTGGCGATCGCCGAGGGAGGGGGAATGCCCGGCCAACTGGCGCAGGCCGCGACTGACTTGCCCCTCGTCGAGCCGCCCGCCCCGAGGCCGCTCTCGACGCCCGCCCCGCCGACGCCCACGACCGCCTCGCCACGCTCTTTCCCCGCCCAACCTCCCCGAAAAACCCAAGCCAGCCCCTGGAATCCCATGGAAAACTTCAAACGCGCTCTCTGGATGATCGTCCGGGCCTCCCTGTTCCGCCTGTCGTTTCACAACTGGTACGGCTGGCGCCGGCTCCTGCTGGAATTGTTCGGCGCCCGCCTCGGCAAGGGCGTCCGCATCCGCCCCACCGCACTCATCGAAATCCCCTGGAACCTCGATATCGGCGATAACGTCGTCATCGGCGATTACGCCATCCTTTATTCCCTCGGCAAAATCACCATCGGCCGCGCCGCGACCATCAGCCAGTACGCCCACCTGTGCGCCGGCACCCACGATTACACCTCCCGCCGGTTTCCCCTGCTCAGGCCGCCGATCGTCATCGGCCAGGAAGTCTGGATCGCCGCCGATGCCTTCGTCGGGCCCGGCGTGACCGTGGGCGATCGGGCCGTCGTCGGCGCCCGTGCGACCGTCGTGGCCGATGTCCCCGCCGATCAAGTCATCGTCGGACCCGCCGCCAGAATTCTGAAGCGGCGCGTTTTGCAAGATTAAACGATTATTAAAATTAACTTGAAGCGCGGCCAGAAAAACTCTACTATGCATGTTGCGGTGAAGCGAAAGGGCAAGCTTTCGCAAACACGGGGAGTAGCCGCCTTTGGTCTGAGGGTTCAGACGGAGTTTTGGTTTTTGTGTACGTCATGCGTCAAGGTTTTCAGCAAACAATCAATCAGTTCGCGTGGTCTTTAGCGGTGGTCGCGGTTGCCTGGGGCGCAACCGTGATTCTCTACCACCTTGATCGGCCGCTTCAGCAGCATGGAAACTTCGCATTTTTCCTGGCGGCGGTCGTCATCGCCTCGTGGCGCGGCGGCTTGGCTCCGGCGCTCGTTACGGTCGCGTTGACGTCGCTCCTGGTTGCTTGGTACCTGCCGCCGGACAACTCTCTCCGCGTCGCCAGCGAGGAAGATGTCGTTCGCCTCTTGCTGTTCATCGGACTTGGACTATTGATCAGTTACCTGCATTACGCCCGCAATCGCGCGGAAAAATCGCTTCAGGAAACCGATGGCCGCCTCCGTATGTCCCTGGACTCCTCCGGCGTCGCTTGCTGGGACGTCAACGTCAAAGACGGAACCTTCTGGAAATCCCACAACCTGCCCGAAATCTTCGGCCGCTCGCCAGCCGAGTTCGCCACCACCTACGAGGGCTTTTTTGCTTACGTACATCCCGAAGACCGGGAATTCTTCCATCTGGCGTCCGTCGGCGGCGCCGCCGCCAACCATCGCGACTACGAAATTTCCCACCGAATCATTTGCGGCGACGGCAGCATCCGCAGGGTCAGCACCCGCGGTCGAATGTACGTCGACAACGACGGCCACGTCGAACGCATGGTCGGCGCCGTCTTTTCCCTCGAAAGCAAGCTGGCTAGCCCCGGCCCTTCCCAGCCCCCCGCCAATTCCACGGGCTCAATCGCCTCGCAACTTCTGGTGTAAAGCTAGGGCCTGTCTGATGAATCCTCGCGCGGCCAGACGAAGTGGATTTCGCCCGCGTGCAAGGAGCGACGCCGCACGCGGGCGAAAGACACGAGTATGGCCCGCGAGGATTCATCAGGCAGGCCCTAGATTCATTTCTTGCAGAAATCCACCAGCCTGGCGATTTCGCTCCGCAGGTCCTTGCGATGCACCACGAAATCTATGAATCCCTTTTCCTGAAGAAATTCGCTCCGCTGAAATCCCGGGGGCAGCTCCACCTTGATCGTGTTCCAGATCGTCCGCGGACCGGCGAACCCGATCAACGCCTTCGGTTCGCCCAGAATGAAATCGCCCAGCATCGCGAAGCTGGCCGTCACGCCCCCGGTCGTCGGGTCCGCCAGTAGGCTGATGAACAGCCCCCCAGCGTCGTCCAGCCGCGCCAACGCCGCGCTGGTCTTGGCCATCTGCATCAGCGACAACGCCGATTCCTGCATCCGCGCCCCGCCCGAGCAACTCACGATCAGCAGCGGCAGCGTCTCCTTCAGCTTGAACGCCGCCTCGATCGTCAGCGTGATCTTCTCCCCCACCACGCTCCCCATCGAGCCCATCATGAACGTCGGGTCCATCACCGACATGATGATCGGCCGGCCCTTGATGAATCCCTTGCCGCAGACCACCGCGTCCTTCTCCCCCGATTCTTCCCGCTCCGATTTCAGCCGGTCCCTGTACGTCTTCTTGTCCACGAATTTCAGGGGATCCGTCGGCTCAATGTCGTCGAACATCTCCTCGAAGCTCCCCGGATCGACCAGTTGCTCGATTCGCTGCCTCGCCGAAATCCGGAAGTGATACTGGCATTCCGGACAGACGTGCAGCGCCTCTTCAACCACTTTGCGGAACAACATCGCCCCGCAATCCGGGCAGCGCATCCACAGCCCTTCGGGAACTCCGTCCTTTTTTACGGCGCTCTGATCGTTGGGTGCTTGCGACATAATCGGCCTCTACGCCGGGTTGATCTCAATCGTCTCCATCGGCTGCCGATGACGCAAGCGCCCGGCGATCTGTAACTCCGACTCCCCCCGCAAAATCCCCGCGGCGATTTGAAACGCCATCGGCCGCAGCGCAAGCGCCACGCAATGGTTCCGCGTCCGCCGAAAAATCCGCCTCACCGCGCCGCCCACCCGCTGAATCGCCGCCTCCAGCGCCTCGCCGTCCGGCGGCGTCACCTGCAACGGCTCCTCCTCCCATTTCGGATACACCGTCGGAAACCGCTGCCGAACGTCCTGCGGCAAAAGACCCTGCCACAGTCCCAATCCCACCTCCTCCAAATCCGGATTGTCACGCGGCCGAAGCCCGAACTTTTTCGCGATGATCTGCCCCGCCTGCCTGCACGCTTCGTTCGCCGCAGGTCGATAAACCGCCTCGACCGGCTCCGGCAACGCGTTCAGCAGATGGCCGATCGCATCCATCGCCTCCGCCGTCAGCGGCAGCGACGCGTTGCCCACCAGCCTCTCCTCGACGTCCCACGGCGTCGGACCCGCTTCGATCAACACCGCTCGAATGCCCATGACAATTTTGATAAACCGCCGGCCCCCGGTTGTAAAGCAATGGCAATTATTTGCACGCCGTTAGATGGTATAATCCCGATATGACCAGCGAAGATGTCCTTCAGGAACTTGAGCGGTCGCCATTCGTCCCCCTGCGGCTGTACCTGGCCAGTGGTCAGACCATCGACATTCGATATCCGCAAACCGCCTGGATCCGGCAGAATACAATTCTCATCGTTCATCCATTGGCCAAGGGAACTCAGGCCATTGGCAACTACGACGTCATCGCTCTTCGCCTGATCGAACGGATCGAGCAGGTCCCGGAATCATCCGCCGCCTAATTCCTTCCGAAGCCGCGCGATCGCCGCCGCCCGGTCCTTCTGGTCGAAGATCGCGCTGGCCACCACGAACCAGTCCACTCCCGCTTCCCGTGCCCGCCGAATCGTCTGCTCGTGAATTCCCCCGTCGATTTCCAGACGCTGCTCCGCTCTCAGCCGCTTCTTCATCGCCTGGACTTTGGGCAAGACCTCGGGCATGAACTTCTGCCCCGAAAAACCCGGCACCACGCTCATCACCAGCACGTGATCCACTTCTTCCATCGCCGGGTAAACCGTCTCCACCGCCGTCGCCGGATTGAGCGTGACCCCCACGTGCCGGCACCCCATCTGCCTCAGCCGCCGGGCCGTCTGCACCGCATCGGCCACCGCCTCCACGTGAAACGTCAGCCCATCCGCCCCCGCCTTCAAAAACTCGGGTGCATACCGCTCCGGCTCCGTGATCATCAGATGCACGTCGAGAAACGCCCGCGTCACCCGCCGGATTGCCGCCGTGACCGCCGGGCCAAAGCTGATATTCGGCGCGAAATGTCCGTCCAAAATGTCCAGGTGCAGAAAGTCCGCCCCGCCGCGATCCACGTCCGCGATCTCCTCGCCGAGCTTGGCGAAATCCGCCGAAAGCACCGACGCCGCGATCTGCGCGCCCGAGGATTGAAAAGGATTTGAGGTCATGCCATCTCACCTGCCCGCTTCAGCGGGCAGGTGATTTCGCCATTCAATGCATTTGCCCATCAATCCAAAATATCCAGCGTCGAAAAATGCCCGTTCTCCAGAAATTCCAGGCTCGCCCCGCCGCCCGTGCTCACGTGGCTCACCTTGTTCGACAAGCCCAGTTGCTCGATCGCCGCGGCGCTGTCCCCGCCTCCGATGACCGTCACGGCGCCGTTCTTCTCCGTCGCCTCCGCCACCGCCTCCGCCACCGCCCTGGTCCCGGCCGCGAACGGCTTCTTCTCGAACACCCCCATCGGACCGTTCCACACAATCGTCTTCGCCTTGGCGATCTCCGCTTTGTACAACTGTCGCGTCTTGGGGCCGATGTCGTACCCCTCCATGTCCGCCGGAATATCCCCCTCCACCACCTTCGTCTGCGCATCATCCGTCATCTTGTCCGAAATCACGTTGTCCACCGGCAACTTGATCTTCCCCCCCGCCTTGGCCAGCAATCCCTTAGCCAACTCAACCTTGTCCCGTTCCACCAGGCTCTTGCCGACTTCCTTCCCCTGCGCCAGGAAAAACGTGTAAGCCATCGCCCCGCCGATCAGCAGCACGTCCGCCTTGCCCAGAAGCTGTTCGATGACGTTGATCTTGTCGGAAACTTTGGCCCCCCCGAGGATCGCCACAAACGGATGCTTCGGATTGCTGATCGCCTCGCCCAGGAATTTCAATTCCTTCCGGATCAACTGCCCGATCACCCGCGGCTTGCCCGCCATCGCCTGCGCCGCCCCGAACGTGCTGGCATGCTCCCGATGCGCCGTCCCGAACGCATCGTTCACGTACACGTCCCCCAACTTCGCCAACTGCTTGGCGAAATTCGCATCGTTCTTCTCCTCCTCCTTATGAAACCGCAAATTCTCCAGCAGCATCACGTCCCCGTCCTTCAACGCCCCGGCCAACTGTTCCACCGCCGGACCAATGCAGTCCTCCGCAAACTTCACCGGCTTGCCCAGCAACTGCGACAACCGTTCCGCCGTCGGCTTCAGCGAAAACTTCGCCTCTGGTCCACCCTTCGGCCGACCCAGATGCGACATCAGAATCAACCTTCCCCCGCGCCCCACGACGTCCTTGATCGTCGGCAACGCCTGCACGATCCGCCGGTCATCGGTGATCTTCCCACCTTCGATCGGCACATTGAAATCCACCCGCATGAGCACCTTTTTGCCCTGCACGTTCACATCCGCCACGGTCTTCTTAGCCATTTGAATCTCCTGATTTGGGTCACGAGAGAAAATTCCCTTCCGCGACCGGCGATGCTACGGCGCGTGCGGTTGAAGTCAAGATTGCAGGAAGAATCGCCAATGCCCCACTTTCCCCATCCAAAGCCCACGGGAGCTTGCTCCCTGGGGCCTTCCCCTCACGGCTGCGTCGCCGCCCCCTCCGAGCCTTGTTTAACAACGACGATATGCTCCGCATCCCCATCGATTTCCGGCACATCGCGATACATCTTCACCGTCCCCGTGACGCTAATCGTCTTGCCGTCATCCAAATCCGTCGGCATCCCCGCCCGCTTATCCGCCGAAATGTACACCGTAAACCGATCCGGACTAGGATAGTTCTTGCCGACGTTCAGCACGGCCGCATCGCCGAAATCGTGGGTGCCCACGACCGGACCCGTGACCGTGACGCTCTGCCCAACGTAATCCTTGGCCTGGTCCCAATTGATGCTCGAAGGCCCCGTCGTCGGCAATGTCGTCGGCAAATCCGCCGCGCCAATCGCCTTCGCCAAGAAGATCAACAGTGCCGAGAAAACGGAAAATTGACGTGCCGTTCGCATAATGACTCCAATGAAGTTGGTCAGGAGAGTTTAAGCAATGAAAAAAGCTAAGCAATGGGTTCTCCCCCGCTTAGCCGCGTCGCTTGACTTCGGCGAGCTCAGTCGAGCCGCGACGCGAGTGTGTGGGGATTGTGTCATTGCCACTGCCAGCACCGCCCGCCGCAGTTCAACCTCGCAGTTGTTCCCGAAAGCCGCGGGATGGCCATCCCGCGGAATCGTACGTCGATCGATATCGTCTTGGCTGAGATCGCACCCCAATTGACCCGCATTTGACAAATCCCCCCCACCCTCGGACAAATGTCGACATGGACCGCCAGTTCGCCAATCTCAAATTCGATTCTACCGGCTTAATCCCCGCCATCGTGCAGGATGCGGCCACGGGCCAGGTCCTCATGATGGCATGGATGAATCGCGATGCCTTGGAAAAAACCATCCAAACCGGAAAAACGCATTTCTTCAGCCGAAGCCGAAACAAGCTCTGGCTCAAGGGCGAGATCAGCGGACACGTTCAGCACGTCAAATCCATTGCCGTCGATTGCGATCAGGACGTCCTGCTCATCAAGGTCGAGCAGGTGGGGGCGGCCTGTCACGAGGGCTTTTACAGTTGCTTCTTCCGCGAGTACCAAAAGGAAGCCGAAGACTGGAAGCTCATCGGCAAAAAGATTTTTGAGCCCCAGAAGGTCTACGGGAAATAGCCGCCTTGGCCAGCAATAAGAAGCGCAAATCCAACCCTCCCGTTGCTGCCGTCACGGCGACGCCGGTTACGCCCATCCCCCTGGGCGGCGGCATGGGCCGCGATCTTTCCAATTGGCTCTTCCCCGCCTTCCTGTTGATGATTCTCCTCGGCGTTCTGGTGATCTGGAAATTCGGCTCGGCCGCGGGAAATCCAAACCCCGTCCGGGCGATGTTCATCGCCATGAACGCCGCCACGCTGTCCGGCTTCAACACCGACCCCGGCGTCGGCGGATTGAACGATCTGGGCCAATGCACCGCCCTGCTCCTGATGGTCGGCGGCAGCCTGTTCACCATGATCGTCGGCGGGCTGGCGGTCATTCGCATCGTTCGCCTTCCGTTCACCGATCGCGAGTTGATCTTCGCCGCATTCGTCGCCGAGGCCGCGGCCCTGTTGATCGGCGCGTCGCTGCTGCTGTTGGATGCCGACCGCTCTCCGTTCCAGGCGGCCTTCCTGGCCGCCAGCGCCTTCGGCAACTGCGGGCTTTATCTCGGCAATCTGCCCGGCTCATCCAACGTCCTGGTCCACGCGGTCATTCTTCCCCTGTCGATCCTCGGCGGACTAGGGCTGCCGGTCCTCATGGAAATCTGGTGCGCCCTCGTTTTCCGGGCCAATTTTTCCGCCCATTCAAAAACCGTCATCGCCGCCTCGGCCTGGCTGTACGTCACGGGGCTGCTTTTGATCCTCGCCCTGAACCAAGCCGGCCACGGCTGGCCGACTTTGTCGGGCGTGAGAGATCAGCTTCCCTCCGCTTCCGTCCTGGCGATCGAATCCCGCACCGGCGGCCTGCCGATCGCGGGCATTTCCAACCTCACGCAACCCGCCCGTTGGTTTCTGATCGTGTTAATGATGATCGGCGCCAGCCCCGCCGGCGCCGGCAGCGGATTGAAATCCACGACCCTGATCGAACTGGTCCGCGGAACGCGCCGCCTCCTGAGCGGCCAGCCCCCCGGCCGATCCTTCGCCATCGCCTTCGTCTGGCTGGCCGTCTATCTCGCCTTGGCCTTAGCGGCCGCAATGCTGCTAGCCTACGTCTCCGGCACCGCTCCACCCGACGGCATCTTATTCAATGCCATCAGCGCCATAAGCAACGTCGGTTTCACCGTCTCTCCGCTGCCGGATGAGAAGGGCCTTTTTTTCGCCTACGCCGCGATCATTCTCGTCGGCCGCATGGCCCCGCTGATGGTGCTCTGGTGGATGGCCGAAACCACCGCCGATGCGGAAATGGCCATCGGGTGAAGAAACCCCGCGCGGATTCGACTCGCGTCAGGCGGAGGGGCCGCATGCGGCGAACGTGTTCGCTACGGACTGATTGGCAAACGCTTCTGCGTCGGGGGCGCTCATTGGCTTGGCAAAGAAGAAACCCTGCCCGAGATCGCAGTGCAGCATCTGTAGAAGCGCTACTTGCTCGGGCTGCTCCAACCCCTCCGCTACCACCTTCATGTTGAGATCGTGCGCCAGAGTGACTATGGCTTGCAGCACCGCCACGCAGTCGCGCCGGCCACCCACGCTGGCAACGAATGATCGATCGATCTTGATAGCTTCCAGCGGAATCGCGTGCAGATGGCTGAGCGATGAGTAGCCAGTGCCAAAGTCATCCAACTGAATGCCGACTCCCATCTCGCGAAACTGCCTCAGCGCGTGTGTGGTTCCGGCGCCTTCCTGCATCACCATGCTTTCGGTGATTTCAAGTTTCAGGTGTCGAGGATCAATTCCCGTATCTGCCAGCGTTCGGCGGGTATGATCGACCAGGCCGGGTTCCGCAAGCTGTCTTTGCGAGAGATTGACGCTCATCGTCAGCGCGGCCAGATGCGGGTACTTTTTCTGCCATTCGCGCAGTTGTATGCACGCCTCTTGCAAAACCCATTCCCCAATGGCGACGATCAGTCCGACATCCTCTGCGATCGGGATGAACTCGCCCGGTGGAACAATCCTGCCCTCGTGTTCCCAGCGGAGCAGCGCTTCAAACCCGATGATCTGACGGGATTCCAACTGCATAATGGGCTGGTACATCAGTCGTAGCTCATTGCGTGAAAGCGCGTAACGCAGATCCGCCTCCAGGCGCAACCGCTGGACGACGCTGCCATGGATCACCGCATCGAACATGGCATAGCGTGCCCTGCCGCTTGACTTGGCGTGATACATGGCGGCGTCGGCATCGCGCAGCAGGTCGTCGGGGTTTGTTTGGCCGGGACCGCTCTGTGCAATTCCAATGCTTGCGGAGAGGCGGATTTCTTGGCCGGCGATCTGGTGCGGCTGATTAACGACGTCGATTATCCGCTTGGCAATTGCCGCGGCATCCGCCGGCGAAGCAAGATCGTCGAGCAGGACGGTAAATTCGTCTCCTCCCATGCGGGCGACCGTTGTCGAGATTCCTTCCCGGCAGACACTGTCGGTTCCACGCACGCAGGCAATAAGGTTTGCCGAAACGGCCTTCAAGAGTTTATCGCCGGCGGCGTGTCCCAGGCTGTCGTTGACCGTCTTAAATCGATCCAGGTCGAGAAAGAGCACCGCAAAATAGTATTGCTCCGTGCGCTTCCTTCGTTCAATGCATCGCTCCAGACGATCTCGAAAAAGCACGCGGTTTGGCAAGCCCGTCAGCGCGTCGTGCAACGACTGGTGCGCGAGGCGCTCGCCGGCGTCCAGGGTGGCCTGATACAGGCGGGCGTTGTCGACGGCGATGGCGGCCTGAGTTGAGATTCCGCGGATCAAAGATTCATCACGCTTTGTAAAAACACCGCGATCGCGATGACCGAACGCAAGCCCGCCCAGTACCTCGCCCTGGCGACTGATCACGGGAAGAGCCAGGTAACTACTGACGGGGATATTCGCGGAAATCCACGATCGGCAAAGCGGGCACGATGCGCATTCCCCCGTCACGTCATCAATCCGCACTGCACCGCGCTCACCGAATGCTTCGAGAATTCGCGTCGTGTCAACACCGATCAGTGCCTCCGCCAACGGCTTTGCACCGCTACCCGAAACAACGGGTAAAACCGACGTGGCTGCCGAGCCATCCAGAGCCCCGTATATGAACACGCCATACTCCGCACGCACGACGCTGATCGATTCGTCCAACACGCGCTGGAGAACTTTTTGCAGATCGAGTTCGGCGGCAATCGTCTGACCGATTTGCAATAGAGTCTCGGTCACCAATGTCTGATCGCGAAGGCGCTCGTTCTGTTCGCGCAACTCATACGATGCGATCTGCATTGAGCGCTCGCTCATTGCTCGCTCAGAGTCGAAATCGTGATAGGTTGTGCTAATCGCCTGAAGCAACTGCTGCATCTGGGGAGACAGGGCTTGTCCGGCAAACCCGGACCGCAACTGGCGTTTGAGAAGTTTATGAATCGCCAGGTTTTCGGAAGAATCCGACATCAATTTTCTCGGTTGCCGATTTTGCCCCGCTAAGCCACTTCGCGCAGAGTAGTCACCGTCATCGTCTGGTTATGCAGCTCACACTTGGCCAGCGGACGGAATGGCGCTATCTCGCCGTACGAATAGAACCCGGTCAGCGTGGTGCCGGGCAGTATCTCGGCTACAGCTTCCACCTCTTCTTCCACCCTTTGCTTTAAGACGAGCTTGCGCCCGACGCAACTGATCAAAAGCCCCAGTTGGCCCGCCTCTCCCCGCAACGCTGCCTGGCATGATCGGGCCGCACCCTGTGCGCCATCGATCAGGCGTTCAATATTCGCCCGCATAAGCCGGGCGTTGCACCCCAGCGGAATATCTCCGGCAAACGTCAGGCTGTCGGTCGTCTCATTCACCGCCAGTATCGTGCGAACGATCGGCGTGGGAATGCCCTTGCCCCAAATTGTCAGTGGAAACAAAAGTCCCGTCGCGGGCAAACCGGCGGCATGATCGCCCAGGTATCTTTTATACAGCGAAAGGGCAGATTGCCCATCCAACTCAAAAAGCTCATTCCCTGTTGATCGCGTTACCATGCGATCTGGTCCGAAAGCGTCCCAGCCCCCCATCGAACCGAAGCCAACTCGCAACCTCTCCCCGCTCAGCCCAACTGCTGCAATTCGCCTGCTGGACGCACGACCGTTGGTATAGATCAACGTCTTCTCAAAACGCGTTCCATCGCCGCACAATCCACCGGTAACTTCTACCCCCGTCGGCAGGTTCCGCACCATTCCCCTGACCAGCTCACTTCCGTTCACATTGAGCCCGTCACTAAGAGACAGTTTCAAAACTATGTTTCATAGCTTCGTAGTCGGGTAACGATGAGAGAGCAGGCGGCCAGTTCATG